>BS_KBA_SWE02_21mDRAFT_10000548_pt1 | contig 14220 bp, 12 predicted proteins | sample BalSeasSWE02_21m_FD_9196 | JGI IMG/M metagenome (IMG submission 9196)
AAATGCGGGGTATTTTAAAAGATAAAGGTTTAAGAGATTCTGATCCTTTCGATGAAATTGTTACAAGAAGTAATGTTATAGATCTAAATGAAAGAGCAGAGTTTGAAGAGGTGGTTAAAATTGCTTCGGCTTGGATATCGCAATTTGTTCAGCACACAGCTGAACAGATACAAAAGCAGTTTTTAGAAGGAACACGGATGGGGGCAACACCGGTTACTCACGGAATAGCATTGCCGCACTTAAGACTAGTGGGATTACAGCAGGCAGAAATGGTTCTTGTAAGAGCAAACAATGGTGTTCATATGAAATTTAAAAATCCATTAACAGATTTTGATGAAGAAGAACAGGATGTTAATGCGATCTTCTTTTTAGTCAGTCCGGAAAAAAATCCCACACAGCATTTAAGAATATTAGCGCAAATAGCGGGAAGAGTAGAGGAAGAAACTTTTTATGAAGAATGGAAATCCGCAAAGGATGATCAGGAAATAAAAGAAGTATTGCTGCATGAAGACAGGTGCCTTTCAATAATTGTAGATGGAACTACTCATACTGCCCCTCTTTTGAACAAACAATTAAAGGAGATAAGCTTTCCGGAAGGCTGTCTTGTTGCAATGTTAAGGCGAAGCGGACAGACAATAATTCCAAAGGGAAATACTTTATTAATGGAAGGTGACAGACTTACAATAATAGGCGATCCTAAAGGGATGATTGAACTTAAAAAACAATATCCGGAAAGTTCTTAGCAAATATTATTTTGTACTGGTCAAAGATCATCAATAATGATGGAAAGAGGCTGTCTGAAATAATCTAAATTTATCAATCTATCCGCCACCGCAGATTATCAAAGACTGATATTTTACAATATATTCACACTTCAACAAGATCAGTGTAAAATTAAAAATTACTTTTGAGATAGCAATTCATTGAATCACCTTATGTGAATAAAAAAAAGGAAAATAGTGCTTGATACTTTCCAACTTATTTTTCATATTCTAATCGAGATATATAAGTCTACTGATCTGATTATCTGCTGATATTAAAATTTTTCAATTCGATGATTATACTGGATTTTTAAACTTAAATTTAAAAAACTATAGTTAAATATTTTTTTAATAATTCATTCAATTAACCTAAGGAATTATTTTATGCTTAGAAGAACAGCACTATTTTCTTTTTTATTATTGCTTCCCCTTGGAATAATCTCTTGTAATTGCAGTAAGGATATTTCTAAAACACTCAAACTGGCTGAGCCTAACAAAACACCTCCGGGTTATGCAGAAATCATTGGGGTAATAGTTGAGATAGAGCCGGTTGCAAAAACGCCCAATAAAAATGATCCCTGCTCTAAAGCTTCATGCATAGCAAAAGTTAAAATTGAATCAGCTTCATATGGTGCAGGATTTCCAACTTTTAATAAAAATGTTAGCGTGAAAATAAAATTTAATTTTACACTATTGCCAACATCAAAAGATATGTTTCCGAATATGGAAGAATCCTACCCGGGTTTGAAAGTTGGGGATAAATTTACTGCGCTTACAGGTTTTGTTAGTGTAATTGGTAGTGATAATCCGGAATATTTTGTTTACGGATATTCAAAAAATTAATTAATAATCAATAAATCACATGGGAAAAACAATGAAAAAGAAAACTTTATTAATACTCTTCTTAAGTATATTTTTTACAGGAGCAGTCTCTTTTTTCATCCATCTCCAAAATAAACCAGAAATGAATTCTAAAGAATTGTTTAAGGAAGGATCTCTTGGAATTGCCGATGATCCTAATGCAAGAATGGAATATGAAAGGAAAATGCTAGCTGATCCAAGAACGGGAATGATTCCAGCTAATATTAGGGAAAAAGAATTGGCGTTTGCTAAAAATTTACCTATAACTGAAAACAATAAGCTTCTAAAAGGAGCAAACTTAAATACACTAACTTGGTCCGCCAGGGGTCCAATAAATAGAGGCGGGAGAACCCGAGCGCTGGGAATTGATGTGAGAACCCAGACCGCACCAAATATTACTATAATCGCAGCAGGTGCATCAGGTGGTATTTATAAATCAACTAATAATGGAGTTACCTGGGTAAATAAGCTTTCTCCAAATACTATCCACAGTGCAACAAGCATAGCTCAGGATACTAGACCAGGCAACGAGGATACCTGGTATGTTGGGACAGGTGAACGAGGCAGCAATCTTATTGGTGGAAATGGTTTTTCCTCATTTTATCTTGGGGACGGAATATATAAATCAACTGATAACGGTGAAACCTGGGCATTGCTTGCAAGCACTTCAAATGCACTTCCCGAACAATATTCACAGGCATTCGATTTTGTTTTTAATGTTGCTGTTAGCAANTCTACGGGTAGTGTATTTGCNGCTGCCAGCAATACAATACAACGGAGTACTGATGGTGGTGTTTCTTGGTCAANTGTTAGAGGATCTTTACAAAATAATGCATACACAGATGTACAGACCACCAGCACCGGGGTTATCTATGCAACAATTCAATCTGGTTTAACCAATTCCGGTATTTCTAGATCAACAGATGATGGAGCAAACTGGACAACTATTACTCCAACAACTTGGCCAGCTGCTTATGGAAGAACCGTGTTGGGCATAGCGCCGTCTAATGAAAATATTGTTTATTTCTGGACTTATACTGCTGCAGGCGCAACAGGAACACAATTATGGAAGTATACTTATCCAGGAAGCGGAGATGGAAGCGGCGATGTAAACTGGACAAACTTAACTTCAAATTTACCAGCCCCAACAAGTCCTGTCGCTGGTACAAACGCACAGGGCTCATACAATTTAGTAGTTAAAGTTAAACCCGATGATCCTAATTTTGTGATTCTTGGTGGCACTAACCTTTACAGATCAACTGATGGTTTCTCTACAGCAGTATCACCCACAGGCTCTGCAGGATGGATGGGAGGATATGCAATTGCAAATAACATTTCACAATATACAAACCATCATCCGGATCAACACGCAATGGTATTCCTTAGTTCAGATTCTAAAGTACTCTACTCTGGGCACGATGGAGGAGTAAGTAAAACAACAGATGTAACAGCATCGACTGTCTCCTGGTCTAATTTGAACCAAGGATATGTTACCTCACAATTTTATTCAATAGCAATAGACAAAGCTACTGCTAACAGTAAAATTATTGCTGGTGGAATGCAGGATAATGGGAATTACATTACTTTTTCAGATGATTATAATATGGGTTGGACAGATTGGGGGCATGGCGGCGATGGAGGTTTTGCTGCTGTAGCAGATGGTAATACTGCAATATACCTGGAAGCGCAAAATGGATGGTTATGGAGACAAAAATATGATAATAGCGGCAATAGATTCGGTGATGATTTTATCCAACCGCCATTATACTGGAAAGTTTCAATTTCTCAATCCTTTTACTTTAGATCCCAACAATAGTAACATAATGTATTTTGCACAGGGTGATAGCGTGCTTAGGAGTAGTAATATTTCCTCAGCCACGCCTAAATGGGGCATCCTTTCTAATGCAACAACAGGTGATGAAATAACTGCTTTAGGAGTATCAAAAACACCTGCTAATATTCTTTATGTTGGAGGTGGTAATGGCAAGGTACTTAAAATAGATACTGCTAACGTTGGAGATCCATCAGCGACAGATCTATCGACCGCTCTAGTCACAGCTGGAGCTAGTGCCACTGGATATGTTCATTGTATTTATGTAGATCCATCAAATGCAGACAATGTAATTGTTGTTTATTCAAATTATAATGTCAGGAGTATTTTTTATAGTTCTAATGGAGGAACATCCTGGAGTAATGTTAGTGGTAACCTGGAGCAAAACAAAGATGGTACTGGAAATGGACCTTCGTGTAGATGGGTAGATGCAATAACTACAGGTGGAACAACAACTTATTATATGGCTACCAGCACTGGTGTTTATTCAACTAGTGACATATCTGTATCTCCAGTGACTTGGGTGCAGGAAGGATCAACTACTATTGGAAGTGTAGTTTGTGCGATGCTAATGGCTAGACAATCTGATGGTTTAGTTGTTGTAGGAACACACGGTTCCGGTGTATTTAGTGCTAATCAAACCCTTGTTGGCGTTGAATCGGAAACATCAAACATTCCAGAGAGTTTTTCTATATCTCAGAATTATCCGAATCCTTTCAATCCATCAACTAAAATTAAATTTGCTTTGTCTTCAACCGAAAATGTGAAAATAATTGTTTATGATATTACAGGCAGACAGATTAAAGAACTGTTGAGTCAAAATTTAACAGCCGGAACTCATACAGTTGATTTTGATGCTTCTGATTTAGCGAGTGGCACTTATATTTATAGAATCAAAGCAGGCAATTTTGTTGAATCAAAGAAGATGCTTCTGTTGAAGTAAAAATAGGGAAGTAAATAATCAGCAGATAACTTGTCATTATAAACGGGTTCTATAGTAGAAGAAAGTAAAGCAAATAAATTTGTTGTAGAATGAGAGGCAATGATGCTTAATGGGAAATTACAGTAGTGTGATTTTTTAAAGTATGCCCATAATCATTGCCTATTTTTCTTCCCATCTGATCGATCATTACTTTTAAATCTTCAACATACTTAACGGGGTCATACATCTTTTTGTTTGCGTAAATCTTGTATTTGTCTTTGTACTCATCGGGGGTGAAGTTTGGCATTATTACATTTGCTCCAACTGTTAATCCACGCTTTCTTCCTTCTTCGGTTATTGTGGAGAGTGCAGTTGTGGCTGGAATATGAACGTTTTTTAAACAATTCTGGCAACTGCCATCTTTTCTTTGTCGGATAAAGAAAGTAAATAAACAATCTCATCTTTTGTGAGATCTTTATTATAAAGGATTGATTGAACTTAAAAAGCAATATCCTGAAAGTTCTTAGTTAATTATTTTAACCTGAGAAAATCATAAATCAAGAAAAAAAATGATTCATTAAATCGTCTCACTGAATATTTAACACTTGAAATAACTCTTACTCCTACCCTAACTCAATTCCTAAATACGAGAAATACATTTTTGAACTTGGTATTACTATACAATTGTGAAATAATTTTAATCGTTAAAAACAAACATATCATTCAATAAAGCAGTTTTATTCAATGGAACATTTTTTGAACTTCTAATTTTTCAGGGAAGTGGTATAAAGTTGAATTATTATTCAAACTTTACTGTCATTCTTGCGTAAGCGGAAATCCAAGACACATTAAACAAATGGATTCCCACTTTCGTGGGAATGACCAAATTGTTAAAAGTATTCTTAAGACAACCTCGTATCAAATTTATTAGTTACAGAAAGTTTAAAACCTTTATGAATGTCGATTCAAGCCGTCCGCATATAGCTGTCGTGGGAAGAAGAAATGTTGGCAAGTCTTTGCTTGTAAATTCTTTGCTCGAACAAAATGTTTCTATGGTTTCTGATATTGCGGGAACAACAACCAATGCAGTTAAAACAAAATATGAGCTTTTGCCTTACGGTCCGGTTGTAATTGTAGATACTGCAGGTATTGATGACGAGGGTGAACTTGGAAGACAGCGCATTACAGAAACAATAAAAATTTTATCATCATCAGATTTTGCTTTAGTTGTACTTGATGCTCGTGATAATTTACAGAGCAAGGAACTTGAGTTGTTTGCTTATCTTGATAAACTTCAGATTAATTACATAGTTGCGGTAAATAAAATTGAGTTTGGTGTTAATCCCGCATTACTTGAGGAACTTAAAGAACTTCGTGTGAAGCATTTTGAAGTTTCCTGCAAAGAGAAGGCAGGTATTAAAGAACTTAAACGTAGAATGATTCGTCTTCTTCCTCAGGACGATGAGCCACCACTCTTAAAAGATATTGTAAAGCAGGGTGATGTTGTTGTTATGGTAATTCCTGTTGATTACACATTGCCTAATAGAAAACTAATTCTTTCACAAATCCATATGATTCGTGAAGCGCTTGATGAAAATGTAGTTGTAACTGCTTGTCGTGATAAAGAACTTGTATCAACTTTAAACAATTTAAAATCATATCCAGATCTTGTAATTGTTGATAGTAGTTCAGTAACTCGTATTGCAGAAGATATTCCTCCCAAAATTAAGCTTACTACATATTCGCTTATAATTGCACGGCACAGAGGGGATCTTCCATTATTCATTAAAGGACTAAAGAAAATAGATGTTCTTAATAACGGAGATAAAGTTTTAATTGCTGAAGCCTGTTCACACCACATGCAGGATGATGAAATTGGAACGGTAAAAATTCCTAAATGGCTCCGCAGTTACACAAAAAAAGAACTGCTTATAGATATTGTTCATGGAAATGATCTGCCGGACAATTTATCAGAATACAAACTTATTGTTCATTGCGGCGGATGTTTGTTAACACATAGAGCAATGTTAACAAGACTTAATGAGGCAAAACTTATGGATGTTCCGATTGTAACTTACGGTATTATCACATCATATATGCACAGTGCAATACCGCGCGCTCTTGTTCCATTTACAGATGCGTTTGAAGAGTGGGAGAAGGTTCCAACAAAATAATTTTTTAAAAATATAAAAAGTCATTTCGAGGAGTCTTCGACGAGAAATCTAAGACAATAAACGAAAAGGATTTCTTTTTTCGTTCGAAATTACTTTCAGTTAAATTTTATAAACTAAACAAATTACTTTGTGCTACATCACAAACCCTTTCCATCTTTCAATAAACCTTTCTCAAAAGTCAGAATATTAGCGGCACAGGTTTAGGACTTTCCATCATCAAGCGAATTGTTGATTCATATTCGGTAAATTTAAAGCTGAATTTGACTATGGCGAAGGATAACGTTTAAAGTATTTATACCAATGATTATTTCTAATTAATTAAACAATTTATAGTTATAAAGGCACGAGCAATCGTGCCTTTTTATTTTTTAGCAAATAAAATTAAATCATTTGAGATTATTGAATCAAATGGCTTCTTGTCTAAGCTTCCAAATAATTCTATGCTTTTAAAACCAGTTCTCTTAAAAATTGACTTTAACTCTTTTGAAGTATACGGAAATATTTTTGTTGAAATTAATTCTTTCTTTGTTGTTTGATCTGCATTAAATCTTAAAATGTTAAACGTTAAATCCTTCTTACCAAAATCATAAAAGCGAATAAAGTATTCACCATCCCTTTTTGTGATATTAACAATTCGTTCTTTTTCTCTTAATATTTTTTCGTAATTAAGAATTTGAATTAGAACTCTTCCATCTTTCTTTAATAGCTTAAATAATCGCCCCACTGATTTTTCAATTTTACTAATTGGAATATTCGCAAAAGTATTTCCTAGCGTAACAACCAAATCAAATTTATTATAAAATGTTTTTGAAATTTCATCTGCACTATGATTGTAAAACTTAATTTTACAATTATGTTTTTCAGAATTTGATATTGCAGTGTTAATCATTTCTGATGATGGATCGAACGAGGAAACCTCTAATCGAAGTTGAGAAAGTGCAATTGAATCGACCCCGGTTCCACATCCAACATCTGCAATTGTTTTACAATCTTTATCGAGAAAAGAGGATAAAAAAGCTTTGCGTTTCTGCAACGCGGAGTCAAAGTCAATCATCTTATCGTAGTAAACAGAGACTGAATTGTAAAATGTGCTATTTGATTTCATGTTATTCGGTTTTTATTCTTTATAAAATTGGATCAGATCTTTGAATGACAGAAAACAATCCAATAGAAGTTTACAATTATTATTTCATAATTCTAAACTCTTAACCCTCAATTCATTTCTTATTCATCATTATTTCACAAATAGCAAAAGCTAACAAACAGCATATCTTATTTGAGAAGAAAAACTTCTTAGGATTAAGAATTTCTTAAGTCTAAAATAATTAACTATCGCATTAGTCTGATTAAAATAATTATTTACCAAAAAACAATGTGGCATTTAACATGTTAATTGATGGCGACTTGAAAACTCTTAATTAACTAAATATTCCATAAATTTATCTTTAGAGGATAAAAAATGGCTAAAATTGCAATTATAGACGACGATCCGGATATTGTTGATGCTAGCAGTTTGGTATTAACTTCCAAAGGATACGACGTTATCACCGCTTCTAATCCTGATGATGGCTACAAAATCGTTATGGCTCAAAATCCGGATTTAATCATTCTAGATGTAATGATGAATGAACCGGATGACGGATTTTTCCTCGCACAAAAATTCCGCAAAATGAATATTGATACACCAATAATAATGTACACATCTGTATCAAAAACACTGGGACTTGAATTTGAAGCAGGCGAGTTAGTGCCTGTTGATGAGTTTGTTGAAAAACCAATTTCTCCTGAAACATTAGTAGAAAAAGTTGAAAAATTATTAACACTACATTTTAAGGAGTAGAGCATGTTAGTTATTGAAAAAAATGCTCTCTCTGAAGAGATAGAGGGCTACGTAAAAAAATATGGAAGTGACCGTTCTGCTTTATTAATGATTCTACATGAAATTCAGAACAGAGATAGACACATTTCCGAATTTGTCCAGCAGGAAGTTGCGCGCCTATTGAACATTCATCCGGTTGAAGTTTATAGTGTTATATCATTTTTTGCTTTTCTAAATTCAAATCCCAAAGGAAGAAATCTTGTAAGAATTTGCCAAACAATTTCCTGCGATATGCATGGTAAGGCTGGTGCTGTTCATGCAATAGAACGCGAGCTGGGAATAAAAGTTGGTGAAACAACCAAGGATAATAAATTTACTTTGGAATATGCCAACTGTCTTGGCTTATGTGATATGGGACCGGCAATGGCAATTAATGATCAGGTTTACACCAAACTGACTCCTGAAAAAGCAGTTGAACTTTTAAGTAAAGTGAAGTAGAGGCAAAAATGGAATTACCTAAACAGAAAAGAACCGGAGCAGTTATCTTCTCGGAATACAAAAGAGGAGATGCAATTAAAAAAATTATAATAATGTCTCGTGAAGACATTTTATTTGAATTGAAAGAATCAAAACTTAAAGGAAGAGGCGGTGCAGGATTTCCTACATCTACAAAATGGATGTTAACTGCTGCATCAAAATCCGATCAAAAATTTTTGGTATGCAATGCAGATGAAGGTGAACCTGGAACATTTAAAGACAGAGTTCTATTAATAGAATATCCTGAACTTGTTTTTGACGGAATGGTTGTTGGCGGGTATACTATCGGTGCTTCACATGGAATATTTTATCTGCGCGGCGAATATGAATATCTTCTCAAATCACTGCACGCATATCTTGATGAAATGAGAAAAGATAATCTTCTTGGCAAGAATATTCTTGGAAAGGAAGGATTCGATTTTGATATATCAATCTTTCTTGGATCTGGTGCTTATGTTTGTGGAGAAGAAACCGCATTGATTGAATCTCTAGAAGGACATCGCGGCGAACCGAGAAACAGACCTCCTTATCCAATTAGTAATGGTTACCTTGGCAAACCAACATCTGTGAATAATGTTGAAACACTTTGCACTGTTGCTCATATTGTTTTAAAAGGCGGGCAGTGGTTTAGTAAAGTTGGAACAGATAAATCATCTGGTTCAAAATTATTTTCAGTTTCAGGTGATTGTGAAAAACCGGGAGTATATGAATTACCCTGGGGTACAAAAGTATCAGAACTTCTTAAGTTAGTTGAGGCGAAGAATACTAAAGCTGTGCAAATAGGCGGGGCTTCAGGAATGTGTATACCAAAATCACAGTTTGATAGAACTCTTGCGTATGAAGATGTTGCAACCGGCGGGTCTGTGATAATATTTAATGAAAGCAGAAATATGCTGCACGTTCTTAAAAACTTTATAGAGTTTTTTGTTGATGAATCTTGCGGACAATGTACACCTTGCAGAATAGGAAACGTTAAACTTCTTGAAGGCGTTGAGATGATCCAAAATGGTAATTTTACTTTTGCTAATATCAACAAACTTAAAGAGCTTGGTAAAACAATGCAGGTTGCTTCTAAATGCGGGTTGGGGCAATCAAGCCCGAATCCTTTTATTTCTATTCTGGAAAACTTTAATGATGAAATTTTCAACAGTGCTAATGGAGGTAATCATGGAAAATAAGAATGGATTAAGGGCGCCTGTTAGTCAAAAAGCACATGTTGTTCTAAAGCCAGAACATCCGGAACATATCGGCGGATCAATATCAATAGAATTAAATGAAAAGAAAGTTACAGTTCCATTTGGTACGACCATTCTTGAAGCATGTCAGCAGAATCAAATTCACATTCCAACACTTTGTCATCACAAAGATCTTTGCGTTGCAGGTGTTTGCCGTGTTTGTGTTGTTGAAGTTGAAGGCATGAGAACACTTCAGGCATCCTGTGCTTTCCCAATTACTGCTCAGATTAAAATCAAAACAACTTCAAATGCTGTAAGGCGGGCAAGAAAACATGTTATCGATTTATTGTTAAGTGAACATTACGGCGAATGTTATTCATGTTTTAGAAATAACAATTGCGAACTTCAATCACTTGCAAAAGAATATGGTGTTGATCATTACAACTTTGGACACATTGAAAAACCAAGATACGAAGTTGATAATTCATCTTATTCAGTTGTAAGAGATTTGGATAAATGCGTTCTTTGCAAACGCTGTGTTAGAACCTGTATTGATCTTCAGGAGGTTGGTGTACTTGAAGCAATTGATCGCGGACATAATACGCATATAGGAACTTTCTGGGATAAACCACTTGCTGAAGTAATTTGTATAAATTGCGGTCAGTGTATTAACAGGTGTCCAACAGGTGCATTGCGAGCAAATGATCCCAGAGATGAAATATGGGCTGCAATTGATGATCCGAAAAAACATGTTGTTATTCAAACTGCTCCTTCTCCGCGTGCTGCAATTTGCGAGGAATTTGGAATGGAACCGGGAACTTCTCTAACTGGAGAAATGAATACAGCATTACGTCGCATTGGATTTGATGTTGTGTTTGATACAAACTTTACAGCAGATCTTACAATCTTTGAAGAAGGCACAGAACTTATTACAAGATTATACAATGCTCTTGTTAAGAAAGAACAAGTAGCTTTGCCTCAATTTACATCGTGTTCACCTGGCTGGGTAAAATATCTTGAACATTTTTATCCCGAGTATGTTGATAATCTTAGCTCAGCAAAATCGCCACAACAAATGTTTGGTGCTTTAATAAAAACTTTTTATGCACAGAAAAAAAGTATCGATCCAAAAAATATAGTATCAGTTGCAGTAATGCCTTGTTCTGCTAAAAAGTTTGAATGCAACAGACCCGAAATGAATGATTCGGGTTTTAAAGATGTTGATTATGGTTTAACAACTCGTGAGCTTGCGCAGATGATTAAGGAAGCTGGAATATATTTACCCGAAATGCCTAAATCACATTTTGATGATCCCTTTGGTGACGCATCCGGTGCAGGATTAATTTTTGGAGCTACCGGTGGTGTTATGGAAGCTGCACTAAGAACAGTGGTTGAGTTTGTAACCGGTAAACGGGTTGAATCTATTTTTGTAAATGCAGACATAATTCCACTTAGAGGATTTGAAGGAATAAAATATGCTGAACTGCCGATAACAGAAGTTGGTCCTGTTCCGGATCTTATCAAACATCTTATACCTGATTGGAACTGGTTAAAAGGAGCAACATTAAAAGTTGCAGTAGTGCACGGAACAGCAAATGCTAAGAAGATAATGGAAGACATCAAAGCTGGTGGAAAATTCAGTGAATGTCATTTCATTGAGTTTATGGCTTGTCCGGGCGGTTGTCTGGGCGGTGGCGGACAGCCAATACCAACCACAGAAGAGATAAGAAAGCTTAGGGCAAAAGCTATTTATGATGAAGATAAATCTTTGCCTGTAAGAAAATCTCACGAGAACAAGCACGTTGTTGATATATACAATGAGTTTTTAACAGACGGACCTTGTGGGCATATCTCGCACAAGCTTCTTCACACAAGTTATATGAAGAGGGGAAAATATATAGCTTAACTTCAAATTGTTATTCTGGCAGATGTTCGTAATTGGCATCTGCCTTTTTTATTTTTCAGTGATTAAAAAGAGATGGTAATGTATAATCTTGTACCTGCATGGGCAAAACACTACGAAGAATTCTGGATAACAATACGCAGAAGAAATCTCTGGTTTATAAAACTTCGATATGGCGCAGTTATAATGCTCTTCTTTTTTGTTTTCTTTTCAAAATACTTTCTTGATATCAACTTTACTGATCATCAGCAGACGGAACTTCTGTTAATAACATTCTCAATTCTGTTATATAATGTAGCATTCTATTTCATTAGAAAATATCTTAAGAATAGTTCTGATGGTTTTAACCCTTTGCATTTCTCTATTCTTCAAATGGTTTTTGATTTAAGTGCGTTAATGTCATTAGTTTACTATACTGGAAGTGCTGAATCGCCATTGGTATTATTATTTGTAATCCATATGATTGTGGGCAGTTTAATTTTGCCAGGATTTGTAATGTATGCTTTTTCAATCGTAATTGTTCTTACTTTTTGGGGAATTACGGTTGGAGAGTATTATTCAATTATAACGCATTACCACATAGCAGGATATTTACCGATAACTTTGCAACAGAATTTCAACTATGTACTTGCAATAAATTTAAGCTTTGCATTTATGGTGTTTATGATTGTATTAATTGCTAATCGTATGGCAAATCAATTATATGTGAGAGAACAGCAATTACTTGAATCCATAGATAAAATAAACGCTGCTGAAAAAGAAAAACAAAAATACATTTCCGGTATTGTACACGAAATTAAAACTCCACTTGCAGCCGTACATTCTTATCTTGATTTAATTTTNCAAAAATTTTTNGGTCCATTAGATGAAGTTGTGGAAGAAAAACTAGTACGAGCAAGNAAAAGATCTGATGAAGCTATTGAGCTTATAAATAATGTGTTAAAAATTTCTAAGCTTAGATTAGAAGATTCATTTATAAAAGAGGAAGTTAATATAGCATCAATACTTGCAAGAGCAATTAAGGTTGCAAAAGTAAATGCTGATGCTAAGGGAGTAAAGCTATCTTTGATAAACAAAAGAAAAGAAAAAAATAAAGTTGAAGGAGACCCATTATTAATTCAGATTGCAATATCAAACATTTTAAGTAATGCAATTAAGTATAATAATATGGATGGTATTGTTGAAATTTATGTTGAAGAGGAAAAAAACAATTTAATTATTAAAGTTTGTGATAATGGTTTAGGAATTCCAGAAGCAGAATTAGAAAAAATATTTAAGGATTTTTACAGAGCTAGCAATATTAAAAAAATCGGAGTAGAGGGATCAGGCTTGGGCTTATCAGTTGTAAAACAAATTGTAGAAAGACATGGGGGAACAATTAATGTTCAAAGTCCATCGCATCTTTCTACAAATAAATATCCTGGAACATGTGTTAAGATTACTTTACCTTTTTTGAAGAAGGCCTAATAACCTTTTTCTCTTTCAATACTTTCAAGTCAACTAGTTTTGAAGACACACCTTTAATTAATGAGACCTTTCTTGCAAGCTCATCCATCTTTTTTCTTTCACCTGCAAGCTCAAGGATCAGTAATCCTTGTTCGCTGCAATTTTCCATGACACCATCGTGAATACCTAATCTTGTTTTGATCATGCATCCCCAACCAGTAAGCACCTTTTGAACTTGAACAGCAGCTTGTTTTCTTTGACCAATAAGAACTAATAATATAGTTTTCATAAAAGCTCCTGAATAATGTAATATATTGACATTGTAAAATAATATATTATTTTACAGTTGTTTGGATTTCTCTTTACATATTTCGACTATTTAGTCGTATTAAGCACTAATTGTCGAAAGTGAAGAATTTATTGTTTACATTTTTGTATAATATTAACTATCAGAATGGCATCTATATTGCTTTAATAATGTAGAGGTTTATATGAAAACGATTATAATTACAATTCTTTTATCTGCAGCTTTGGTTTACGGCCAGACAATTTCTGATTCTACTCAATCTAAGAAAAAAAGTCAGGAACAAGAGCAGATCCTAAAGAAGAATCAAGAAAAAGACAAAACACAAAATCAAATTGGACCAAATGAAAATCCTCAAAGTGATGTAAAAGAGAATCGTAAAAAGAAAGATATATTTATTGATAAAGATGGTGATGGTATTTGCGATTCAAGACAGAGCGGAATGAGTTTTAACAAAATGAGGAAGAGGACAGGGTCTGGTCAAAAG
>BS_KBA_SWE02_21mDRAFT_10000549_pt1 | contig 14208 bp, 13 predicted proteins | sample BalSeasSWE02_21m_FD_9196 | JGI IMG/M metagenome (IMG submission 9196)
GAAGACGAGGTACTTGAGCCACACCAACAGATCAGTCGCACGCTGGCACTGGCAGCCCTGGAAAACGATGCCCGGCAAGACTGGAACCTGCTGGAACAACCCAGTCGTCTGCGAATTCGCACGATAGACAGCCTGTGCAGTGAGCTTGCACGCCAGTTACCGGTGCTTTCCGGGCTTGGCGGCGGTCAGCAGATCGCAGTTGATGCCGATGCTCTCTATCGCACCGCGGCAACCCTGACCATGGCGGTAATCGAAGATGATAAAGACCCGCTGCAAGCCGATGTCATCCGGGTACTGGATCGTTACAACAACCAATATGACAGGTTGGTGGAAATGTTAACCGGTATGCTGGCAAGTCGTGAGCAGTGGATAGGTCATCTTCTGAACGCACGTTCAGGTGATGGTTTTGACCGGCAGGGCCTGGAAGATGCATTGCGCTACCTGGTGGAGATCGAGCTCGGGAAAGCGCGCCGGATCACCGCTGATAATCTCCTGCTCGAATTACCCCGTTTTTACAGATATGCCATATCCAATGGTGCGATCAATGCGGCCGCGCTGACGGATTTGCTGGAATTTTGCGGTGGTATTGATTGTGAGTTTTTGGACCTGGCTGACAGTGCCGAAGCTCTTCCGCATTGGAAAACGATGATCAACAGCCTGCTGACAACTGGCGGCACGGTACGCAAAGCACTGACTGTCAAAGACGGTTTTCCCGCGCCTTCCAGTGCGACAGGCGAGGATAGAATACGCAGCGCTGCCTACAAGGATGGTTTTCTGGCTCTGCTCGATGAGCAGCGTGACAACGAGACGCTGCGCAGCACCTATAACACGATCAGCATCCTACCCAGGCCGGTGTACGAAGATGAGGCCTGGGAATCACTCCAGTCCCTGATGCGAATCCTGATTCGTACCGCCGAAAGCTGGGAGTTGGTGATGGCGGGCAGCGGCGAACTTGATTTTGGTGAAATCGCCAGTCGCGCAATCCGCTCACTCGGTTATGAGAACGCACCCAGCGACCTGGCACTAAGGCTTGACTACCGTATCCAGCATTTACTGGTCGACGAGTTTCAGGATACGTCGTTTAGCCAAACCACCCTGCTGGATAAACTCACCGCCGGCTGGAGTGACGGCGACGGACGTACGTTGTTCCTGGTCGGCGACCCGATGCAGTCCATCTACCGTTTCCGCAAGGCAGAAGTGAGCTTGTTTATCAAGGCATGGCAGGGGGAATTGTTCAATCACATCCAGCTGAGACCACTCCAACTGAGTGTGAATTTTCGCTCCACCAGGCCTGTTGTCGAATGGGTGAACCAGGTTTTTCCCGTGGTGATGCCACGTCAGAGCGACCCGGTGCTGGGCGCCGTAAACTACAGCCCGGCCACTACCAAACCCGGGGTAGCGGATGATGGAACCGTGGTCATTCAGATACTACCCGAGTCTGATGATGAAGAAGAAGCACGGCAGGTTGCCGAAATTATTGGCCGCAGTGATGCAGATACAAGTATCGCGATCCTGGTCCGTTCGCGCAGCCACGCCAGCGCCATCCTGGCCAGGCTCGATCGCTTGAAACAGGATCACGACCGTTATCGATACCAGGCTATAAAATTTACACCTCTGGCAGAAACCACCCTGATCCAGGACCTGGTTTCGCTGACACTGGCCTTGCAACAACCGGCAGACCGGCTCGCATGGCTGGCCACTTTGCGCGCGCCAAGCATCGGTCTCGACCTGGCTGATCTGGATGCACTGGTAGCCGGTAACTCCAGCACCTTGATTCTCGATGCCATCAGCGCGGGCGCCGGGGATGAGGGCCACAAGCTACTTTCAGATAATGGTCATCAAAGATTAAAAAGAACCGGGCCGATTCTGCTCAATGCCGTCAACCGACGGGGCCGGCAATCAACCAGATCGCTACTTGAATCCACCTGGATCGAGCTCGGCGGTCCGGCCTGTATTGAAAATAGAAGCGAACTCAATGACGCATCGACCTATTTTGATCTGATTGACAGACTTGAAGATGAAGGTTTGCCCATTGATCGCGACACGCTCGCCCTGCGTATGCAAGACCTGCATGCGCAACCGGACGCCAGTGCCGATGGAAAACTGCAGGTTTTAACCATTTATTCAGCCAAGGGTTTGCAATTCGATACGGTCATTCTGCCTGGTCTCCATCGCCAGCCCAGGGGTGACGATAACAAGCTGCTCCATTGGTTTGAGCTTGCCGGTGACGATTTAATCGTCATGTCTCCGATGCGAAATTCGGCGGAAAAAGAGCAGCAGAAAAAATCAGGCGATCTGATCCAGTTTATTTCCACCGTTGAGAGGCAGCGCGATAACCTCGAGGATGGCCGTCTGCTTTATGTGGCGACCACCCGCGCGATACATAGTCTGTACCTGTTTGCCGCGATCAAGCCAAACGCCAATGAAGAGATCAAGGCGAATACCAGCAGCCTGCTGGGCGGATTATGGCCTGCAATACAGGATACCCAGACGCCCTTGATCAGACAGGCAGCAATGGATTTGCAGACTGACGACGGGTTGCAACGGGATGAAAACGCCGAGGCGGAGTCAGCCGGTCCGGGCTTGCCCCAGGTGTACCGCCGGCTTGCAGCAGACTGGCAGCTGCCGGCAGCCCCGGAATCAGTGCGCCGGATTAAAACCGAATACGACCAGGCGCAGGACTATATCGAATTTAGCTGGGCCGGTGAAGATGCGCGTCACACGGGTAATCTGGTTCACCGTCTTTTGCAATTGATCGGCGAAATGAGCCCTGAGAGGTGGGAAAAAGACGGCGGTATGACCNAAAAGATCAATTGGTGCCGGCAACAACTGGCACAGGAAGGTATTCAGGGNGTGAAAGCCGACGCCATCATCGAGTCAACATCCNCGGCCATCAAAAATTGCCTGGTATCGGCGCAGGGTAAGTGGATACTCGCCAGTCACGAAGAAGCCCACTGTGAGTACGCCATCACCGCGGTGCTGGAAAAACCGGAAGAAGGTGAAACCGACCCGGATTCCAGGCAAGCAAAAAGCCTGGTGCTGGATCGTACATTTGTTGAAAACGGCACCCGCTGGATCATCGATTACAAAACATCAAGCCACGGCGGCGGTGATCTTCAGGGTTTCCTGGCAAACGAGGCAGGGCGATACCGGGAGCAATTACAAGCTTATAAAGACGCAGTTGCGCTAACTGAATCTCGACCCATCAAAACGGCGCTTTACTTCCCCCTCCTCGACCAACTGCTCGAAGTGAGTTAAGCCTAAACCCCCAATACCAGCCGCAAACCGTCCTCAACTACCCACAGGGATTTTGCCGTTTTGAGTTTCGAGGAGGCTGTCCGGGATTTATTTCCTGGTAACCTCTTCCACGTTCACAGGCATAACAACAGGTATCTCGCGCTTTTCACCGGGCTCGGTAAACAAGTCAAAATCACGCAACTCCTGAGGTCTCAGTGCAGGGGTTTTTGAAATTGATACCGGTACGTGCACACCCACGTTGTGGTCGGCTTTGATACGGTTTTCAAGCACACCGGGGCCATAGGTAGAGTTGAAAAACCAATACGGTGGAAACGCCATATGGGTATGGCGCTTATCCCAATAGGCGGCATCCCCGGCGAAATGAACATCGTTGGGATCAGCGTCGCCCATGTGCAATACGGTGGTGGTTTCATTCAGGGTCACACGCCAGGAAATGTTCTCAACATCAAGCCGCCCGGTTGGCCATCCGGAATGTGGAATACGTACAGCCTCAATGAGCAAACNCTCCATTTCCAGCGTAGCGGGTGCATCTTTGTAGGCCAGTTCGACGGCGGTAATGCGCTCAAATACCTTCTCGTCCCCGGCACCCGCAACAGAACGCAAACCGGTCACAGCCTGGGCGGGCGCATACAGGTGAATAGCTGGCTGTGCCTTGAGCAAAAGCAATAGTTCTTCCGGGGAGAAATGATCCCCATGGTAATGACTGATAAAAACAGCATCGATACCATCAAACGGCGGCGCACCGGCAAATAGAGCTTCCTCCATCGCCTTGGGCAGTAGCTGGTACTGTCCATAATCGTTACGGAACAAGGGATCGAAAACCACCTTGGTTTCGCCTTGCACCACCATCAATCCTTCATTGGCCATGTATTGGGCAGTTGCTGTTGCTGTGCTGGAATCGGGCGCTTTTGCGAGCGCAATACCGCTTACAACGAGCAACAGCGCCAGTGCGGATTGAACCCGTTTAAACATTGTCATGTTAAGAAACCCAGCCGCGCATCATTCTGTCGACAATCTTATCCAGTAAAACAGGCTCTTTCTCGCTGGCCAGAAGGCTTTCAAAGAGCTTGTCATCAGGCAGGGCCCTGGTTACTTCCTCGAATTCGGTCTCGGCGGAATCACCGGCGAGCAAAACACGGACATGATCGGCCCAATGGGAATCGATAGCGTCCAGCGAAGCCCCAACCTGTTCAGCTACATTTTGATCCAGTAAGCCGGCGACCCGGCTTGCTGCGGTCGCTGCATTCCATCCCGGGTAGATTCCCAACACATTAATAAGAATCGGAATCATCCATTGATGGTTTGCAGGGGGCGCCAGTGGCAGAAAATACGCCAGCAAATTCCGCTGTATTTCAGGACTCTCAAATTCGCTACGGTCGCGTATTAGCGTCATCATCTCATCTGTGCTGTGCGCCGGATCCGGCTCAGAAAAGACCCGTCTTACCGCCTCGCGTAAATAGAAGTCGGTATCGCCGAGCCCTGCCCGTAACCGGCTTACGCGCTCGCCGCCAATGATGTTATCAACCCGTTGTCCTGCCGCTTCATCCAGCTCAATGAGCGCAAGCGGTAACTGCGGGAGTTTGTCGCACAACGCGTACAGCCGGTTATCGCTTAGCTCCGTATACCGGACAGCAATCGCCTGCGCCGTCGCGTCGGCCAGGGCAGGCCAACCGTAAGGTGTCCATGCATTCGATAGAACAGCCGCAGCAGATGCAGTAAAGCGCAAACCTTCAAGCGGGATTCGTGAGGCAATCCGGGGCAATAATAAAGGCTCAGGGGCAAGATGACGCGAATTACCCGACTTACCGTTCACCAGTTTTTTGAGTTCCTTGCTGAGCACTGCGTTAAAGTCCTGTTTCGACGCCTGTGAGAATGAACCTTACCTGTTTTCGCAACTTAAGTGTATCTTTTGCTACCAGGCCGGTAGCCAAAGTGAGCCCCAGTGGCACCTGATGATTTCACCAGACTGTTGTTGAGCGGAGGTTAAGTCATGAAGATACACGCCGGCCGGCCTGGTGACGTGGCACTGCGTAGTTCACCAATATTTGGAAATATGTGCCCGCAGTGATTCGCACTCTGCTGAAGTCAGACCATGTGCCTCACCCAGTTGTGGCGCTGCCGGCCACCCGGGGTCAGCGATCGTTAATCCACAAGCGCTACGCGCTTTGGCGTATCGCGGGATGACATGAAAATGGACATTCGGGTCGACCATCATCAACATCAGGTAATTAATCCGGTCATAGGCAAATGCGGCTTTGAGCGTATCTTCAATCTCGCGAACAACCGTGCCCATTTCAGCAAAGGCGGGTGCGGGCAGGGCTGAAAACTCAGTGACCTCCGACTTCGCGCATAACACCAGGGAGCCGAGCGTCACCTGCGACTCGCGCAACAGCACAAGCCAATGATCATATTCCCGTATGAGGGTCGCCGGATAACCGAATCGAACTGCTGTTTGATTTGTCATTGTCTTTCCTTTCTATCAACCACCGGATAACAGGCATCGCCCCAAACTCTTTGGTAGTCGTTCATCATCAGGTGAATAACAATGGGCACCACCTGCCCCATGATTTCAGCACCCTGGGCCATCTGGCTGCGATTGACACTGCCATTCCAGGTGGCACCACCNTGCAATAGCTGGTTACGCAAGGTGTACAGGCGATCAAACATAACCCCCATNACCTTNTGTGTGTTCATCTCACCCAGTGCCTGGAGCGCNGCTGTTTTGCTTCTTTTAAACAAGACCTGCCAATCTTGTTCGGTAATTTGGCCATTATGGAAATCCCAGAAGGGCTGAAAAACATATTGATTGTCGATCAACAGGCGAATCGCACCGGAAAACCGGTCCCAGACCAGGCCGTACAGCAAACGCTCTGAATCCGAATCAATCAAGCGGCCCAGAAACCCCTGGAACAGCGTGCGTTCTGAAGAATTCTGACGGTCGGGAACCTGGTTTGCATAGGCTGCATTGAACGCCACCCAGAGGAAAATGAAGCGTGCATCGTGATCGTCGACCTCAGCTTCAGCCCGTTTGAACCAACTGAGCGCGCGGTGGACGCGCAGTTTTAATGCATTGGGAAAGCTGTCACGGGTCTCGCGCTGGCGAGCTTTCAGGGCTTGGTAGGTGAGGGGCTCTCTTTTGTCAGTGCCAGCGTCATTCATAGGTGAATCATACTTCAATCCGGCTTGTCTTGATCCCAATGCCCGACGTTTTTTGCCTTAACCGCTTAGCTGGAGCGCTCATTAACCAGCACAGCAAGCGCCAGGAGTAAATTTGTCACGTGTTCACGGGTAGATTGGTCCGTCAATAAACCGCTGTCGTCAAACAGCCCTGAAACACCGCCGACCAGGACCTCTGGTTTGTTGAGCACATTGGCATTCAGACACACGAAAGTCTGGCGCAAATGGTATTGCGCACGCGCCGTTCCCACACGGCCGGGGGACGCACCCATGATCGCGACCGGTTTTTTGTTGAATGGCTGATCGGGTGGTCTCGATGCCCAGTCAATCGCGTTTTTCAAAACCCCTGGAACCGAATAGTTATATTCGGGTGTTACGATCAGCAGGGCATCGGCCTTCGCCATCTGCGCCCGAAGTTGACTGACAGGTGCCGGGTAACCCAGTTCGCGAACGTCTTCGTTGTACAGTGGTAAATCTATAGAGGCGGGCGTGATCCGCATGCCTTCCGGCGCAAGCTCCATGGCCGCCTGGAGTAACCAGGTGTTATACGATTTATGTCTCAGACTACCGGATATTCCAACAACTTCTATCACAATACGGTCTCCCTAAATGTTAATGGATTCATTCTATATGTAGTGTGAACAAGACCCGATTATTGCTCATCTTCTTCGTCTTCCTCAGTCTGATTAATTTTTGCAATCTCAACCATTGTAATTTTCTGTTCCAAGGTCGGATCTGGCGCAAGTATCGATAAAAAAGCACCTATCGCCATCACCCCGCCACTACGACGCCGGGCCAGCATAACCAGGATCACCATGACTGCAATCAGGGTCACAAAACTCAATATAAGCACTAGGCCCACCATGAAATAACTGTCCAATTAACCAGTTTGATCTTCATGCCATTTACCAATAATGTCCTCGGTTATCGCCAGAGGTCGACCACTGGCAATATCCACGAAAACCCAGTCGGTTTGACCCCGCGCGAGCAATACATTGTCGCTTTGGCGTCGAAACTGGTAACAGCGCAGCGACCTGACACGCCGCAAATTTTCTACCCAGGTCAATGCGATCACCTCATCTCCTGCATAAACCGGCTTCAGGTATTCGATGTGATGTGAACGCGCCACCCAGGTTGCACCGGCATCCTGCATGGCCTGATTTCCGCTGGCGGCTTCATAGTGAAGTACGGCAACATCCTGCATCCACTGGACGTAAACCACATTATTCACATGCCCGTTCTGGTCCACCGCGCTCTCGGGCACGGTGAAATGATGACTGTACGTTGCATTTTCTGGTGGTTCAGGATTTTTTTTCACTGGAAAGACCTTATCGAAGTGCATATGCCGGGTAACGAATCACCCATGTTCGGAAACGTTTGAATGCAGTACATCGCATTATGTCAGAGTAATCTCCTACAATTTGGGGACAGAGTAAAGTGCCCATTCCTGGATATTCAATGATTCCTTTGGCATTTTTTGGCTAAGCATCTATGCTTAGCTCTTATAGCGGACATAAAGAAGCCAGACCTTGTCAATTTTTAATGAACTGAAACGCCGTAATGTCTTTAAAGTAGGCATTGCCTACGTGATTGTCGCCTGGCTGGTTGCACAGGTGTTGCAACTGGTCTTCGAAAGCTTCGGCACGCCTGCCTGGGCGATAAAAACCGTGCTGGTATTACTGGCGACCGGGCTGCCGTTTGCGCTGTTTTTTGCCTGGGCCTTCGAGATGACCCCCGAGGGTATCAAGCGCGAACAAGATGTCGACCGCTCGCAGTCGATTGCCCCGCAGACCGGCTCGAAACTCAACCTGATGATTACTGTTTTAATGGCGCTGGCGCTGGCTTATTTTGCCTATGACAAGTTCGTGCTGTCCGGGGAGCGTGAGGCTGCGTTGCTGGAGGTGGCGACACAGGTTGTCGCAGAACAGGCGGCCATTACAGATGAAACTGCGCAATCGCCTGCAGATTCGGATAAGTCCATCGCCGTGCTGCCTTTCGTGAACATGTCGTCAGACCCCGAGCAGGAATATTTCTCAGACGGTATTTCAGAAGAACTGCTGAATGCACTGGCCAAGATGGATAGCCTGAAAGTGGCGGCGCGTACCTCGTCATTTTCATTCAAGGGGCAGAATAAACCGATCGGCGAGATTGCCGGGGTGCTGGGTGTCGACCACATCCTGGAAGGCAGTGTGCGCAAGTCAGGTTCGCAAATCCGTATCACCGCCCAGTTAATACGGGTCAGTGACGGCTTTCACATGTGGTCTGAAACCTATGACCGCGAACTGGTGAATATTTTTGCCATCCAGGACGAAATTACCAAGGCCATTGTCAGTGAGCTGCGTTTGATGCTCACCGATCAAACGCAGATTGCCTCTGCCATGACCAATAACCCCGAGGCCTACCAGCAGTACCTGAAGGGCCTGTATTTCTGGAACCTGCGGGAAAAAGAGAATCTCTACCTGGCCGTCGAATATTTTGAGAAGGCAACTCAGCTTGATCCGTCCTACTCCGATGCATGGGTGGGATTGGCTGAATCATGGGTATTGCTGCCGGCTTGGGAATTCAGCTTTGAAAAAGCACCGGAGCAAATGGAGAACGCCAGGCTGGCGGCAAAACGGGCACTTTCGCTAAACCCGCAGTCAGGTCGCGCCTATGTCGTGCTGGCTTATATCAATGTGCTCAAACTGGAATGGCGCGAAAGCTTTGTCAATTTCGAACTGGCAGTAAAATATGAGCCGGAATCCGCCACCGTGTGGCACTGGTACGCACAGCCGCTGGAGTCTGTCGGCAAGACTGCCATGGCGGAGAAAGCCTTTCAGATGGCCCTCGAGCTGGATCCCCGCTCACGTATCATTGGCACAAATGCGGCGGAGGGCCTTCTTTATGCCGGGCAATATGATGCTGCGCTGGACCGCATAGACCGGACCCTGGCATTTGCACCGGATTTCCTGTTTGGGTGGCAGATAAAGGGTTTCATCCACATCGCAAGGAACGAATTTACCGAGGCCAGGGCAGCCTTTCAAAAGATGTCAGAGATAGGCGGCAGCAAAAGATTTGAAATGAAAACGGTTGATTTGATCGAAGAATTTGTAAGCACCGGGAAAACAGGTCAACCATTTCCCTGGTTAAATGACGCAACGGTTCTTGACCCCTACTATGCCTCTTTTGCCCTTGTTTGTGCCGGGCAATATGAGGCGGCGCTGGATTTTATTGAGCAACAGGCCGCAAGCAGTATTCCGTATACTGGGGCCTTCTTTCTCAAAAGTGTTCTTTACCAGCAGAAGATGGGCCACATCCCCCGCTACCAGGAACTGGTCACCAGGCTAACTACGGTGGCTCCCTTTACCGACTGATCCCGAGCGCAGACCTGGACAGCGTGTCGCGGTTTTCCGCTGCGTCCCTGCAGAGCTTAAGACGCTCTACTGCCTTAAGCTCGGGAGCCAGTTCCTGAAAAATATCGCGGTGTTCTAAACAAATTCTGATCAATTTATCCATTGCCACACTCTGTGCTGCTTCACCACTTTCGACCTTTGAAAATGCATTCCTGTCTCCGCCGAAAATCCTTGATGCCTGTTCCTGGGTAAGCAAAAGCTCCTGCCGGGCACGCACAATTTCCGCAGATGACAAGAGCCCGTCAAATTCCTTTTTTACGGCTCTTGAGGCAATCTCGTTCTGAATAATTTGTGGTTTTGAAATAAATTCTCTTTCACAGTTGTTGCATACAGAATACGCAATCGAAATCTGTAACTCGCTGCCCTTGTACGCTATACGGTCGACTTCAACAAAATCTGTGACATTTCTTGAGGCGCATGTCTTACAGTTGGCCACGGCTGTTTTCCTTACTCAAAACCTGCCAAGGTGGAATGTAGCAAAATCAACAACCAGGCAGTTGTCGATCAAACAAAGCTTGACGTACAAGTCATCCGGTTTGGCTTCTTCATTACCCGCTTTGGTAAATGCACAGATATATATGTCATCTGTTGGACGGCGTTCATAGCGAATAGACTTACTAAAATCGCTCTCTGACAATTGCGTCAAACAGCGGGCAACATCTACAAGTTCATAACCCAAATTATTGATGTCACGCTGCACAATCCTGCCGCGATATTCAATGTCATGCCTTTTGGCGATGGCTTTAACCGCGTCCAGCGCATATTTCGGCAAATTCATGCCAGAAAACCACGATTGTTAGTTTTCACGCAAGGTGATAACCCGGTTAACAGGACCAAAGTCAAAGCTGGTATTTTCATTAGCTCAATATGCGACACGCAGACTTCGCTGAATATCGGCAATTGGTTTTTTACTTTGTAGGTTATTTCAGTCGCAACGCGGGTGTCTGATGTTTTGCTTTAATCCACTCGATTCGCGATTTCCTCCGTCCCGTTCTGGTAAATAACTGCCGTCTTGCCACGCCCGTCATCACCGGCGGTAAACTCAATCTCGGCATCAACGACCTTGAGAAAATAGCGTGAAACCGACAGGGGAAATATCTCAAACTGCGACTGACCGGTCGTCTGCACGAACAATTGCCCGCCAACGCGGCTCACGGTAAGCGCCGTTCCAGAGGCCATTACGTAGTTACCCGCCCACAGATCGTAGATTTCCGGTGAAACATCAACGGCATTGCGTTGACCCTGGGATAAATCGCTGACCCACTCCGCACGCTCTGCCTTATCGGCGCCGTCTTGATACATATCCATCGCTGTGACTTTGCCAGTACTATCGCGCTCAAATTTCAAATGGGTAAAACTGCCCGGATAGAAAAATGCATCTTCACCGTGAGCAACAATTTCCATGCGCCCGCGACCCGTGCGCTGGGTGTACAAGCGGCCATCCTCCAAAATGACGCTGCGCGTTTCATTCTCATTGATCTGGTAAACACCCAGGTATTGGGGGAGCGTCTCAGCGTCGATATCAATTGCATCCAGTCGGGGATAATCGGCCCCTGCTGCATCAAACGCCAAACGTGTAGCGAGAAAACCACCCTGCGCCCCGCTATCGGCATTGTTCGAAAGCACGGCGACATAAATCTTTTGTTTCGGCAGCCAGGTACCGTAGGTTGAGAACCCGTGTATGCCCCCATTGTGATTTATTTCCCGTTCACCGAAGCGTTCTCTGACAGCCAGGCCGAACGCATAACCCGTGTGTTCACCATTGTTCAATTCAAAGTCGGTGGTCATCTTCTTGAGTGATTCTTCCGACAGCAGGTCGCCGTTAAACAGGGCATTTGTCCATATGACCAGGTCATCAACCGTGGAAAGCAAGGAACCCGCAGCATACGGTTGGGTCATGCTCAGGAAACCGGCGTTACTGTAGTTGCCAGCTTCACCCTGATAACCGTGTGCGCGATTCAAAACAATTTGGAGTCCACCGTAATAGCTATGATGCATACCCAGTTTGTCGAAAATGGCTGTCTGTATAAACTCGGCGTACGATTGTCCGGATACTTTTTCTATGATTGCACCAAGCAGCACATAACCCGAGTTCGAATAGTTCCAAGCCTCACCGGGCGCGAAGTCCATTGGCAAATTTGCGAACACTTCAATCAGTTCCTGGGTGGAAACATCTTTACGGATTGCAAGGCCATCAAAATAACCAGGAATTTCAGTGTAATCGAATATTCCGGAAGTATGCGTTAGCAGGTTTTCGATCGTTATCGTATGACCCTGCGTCGGATAGTCGGGTAGATATTTTTTGATATCGTCGCTAATACTGAGTTTGCCTTGCTCCTCAAGCAACAGGATAGCCGCTGCTGTAAATTGCTTGGTAATCGAGCCAAGACGAAAAACATTGTCGGGTGATAGCGGCACACCCAGTTCCATATCGGCCTGCCCTGAGGCGCTGCGAAACAGGACTTTTTTGTCTTTGACGACAATCACCGCGGCGCCAGGACCATCGGCAGGGAAGGCTTCTTCCAACCATTGTTGATATTTGGATGACGCACTGACAAAACTCGAGAAGACGAGACTGATGATCATTGTGCCGATCGCAGCAATGGAAGTTTTTTTCATTATTTGCACCGTCAAGTAGCCGTGTAACCGATAGGGCGGTCATGCTAAACCAATTTAAGGACGGCGAAACGTGCCATTGATCATGGACGCAAACCATGCCAGGGATAGGTCAATGCAGCTGGAACGGGGTTAGCTCGCACCTGCACTTTCGAAGCCGGCGAGGTTTGCTGTTGTGAATTTTGCCTTGATGCCGTCCACGGCAGACCCGCTATAAGCTACCGCTGGAAACCTGCCCCATACCGGCATTGGCCAGGCCCGGTCTGATTGATAGCGAACAATGTGGTGCAAATGCAGTTGCGGGACCATGTTGCCAATCGCAGCAACATTAAGCTTGTCGCCTTTGAAACTGTGCATAAGGAACCCGGATAACTGGCAGGATTCCTCAAGCAGCTGCACACGGTCTGCGCCCCCCAGCTCAAAAATTTCACGAATATTGTCGCGATCCGGGACCAGGATAAACCAGGGGTAACTGGTGTCGTTCATCAATAGCAAGTGGCTCAATGAAAACCGGCCCAGGCGGATACAATCAGCAGCCAGGCGGGGATGCAGTTCAGTCATGATAGTTTCTCCCTAAGTGCAGATACGGTCATGGGTCCACCCCATCATTCCTGGATCTTTCATGCCCTGCTTCTCACAATAGTTGTTTGATCTTGGCAATACTATAAACTGCAATCCGGAGAAGAAGAACACAGGAAAAAAATGCTTACTGTTCATCATTTGGAAAACTCACGCTCGCAACGAATCCTCTGGTTACTCGAAGAACTTGGGGTGGATTATAAAATTGAACGTTACGAGCGCAACAAGAAAACCAACCTGGCACCGGAGGAATTATTTGCGATACATCCTTTGGGTAAGTCGCCGGTGATTACCGATGCCGGTTTGACCATCGCGGAATCCGGATTAATTGTCGAATATCTCATCGAGAAATACGGTAACGGTCGCCTGATGCCGGCTGTTGGTACACCCGAATTTCTGCAATACCGGTATTGGCTGCATTATGCAGAGGGCACTTTCATGCCGCTCATGGTTATCACTGCGATCTTGAATCGGATTGAATCTGCACCGCTGCCGTTTTTCATTAAACCCATCGCCAAAACCATCGCGAATAAGACCAAAGCCGCTTATTCGGGCCCGAACATCACGCTGAATCTTGATTACCTCGAGGCCACTCTGCAGAAGTCGCCCTGGTTCTGCGGGACTGAAATGAGCGGTGCCGACATCATGCTGAGCTTCCCGGTCGAGGCCGCGGCGATGCGTACCAGTCTCTCTGAAAACCACCCGGCGCTGGAAGCGTTCCGGCAGCGTATCCGGGAACGGCCGGCGTACCAACGTGCGATCGAAAAGGGCGGCCCTTACATTTATTAGGCGGTGTTCCAAGACACCATTGATGCCGGACATGACTTTTCCCACTGTGCACACGCAGAGCTCCGGGATAGTTTGTGCGCACTTCTCAGGAACTAACCCATCAATGAAAACCATGAGCAAATTCACATCATTCATTCTATTAAGCCTGGTATTCACCACCGCTGCCGCCCAGAACTGGGTGACTGAAAGCGATGAACACACCACGGCGGTATTAAAAGCCCAGTCTCAATTCCAGCCTGAAGGCGCGTCCGGCCTGGGTCTTGTCGAATTCGATGAGTCCATCATGGATCTGGGTCCTGACGTGTACGCGCGTTCGATAGCGGTGGATCTGGAGTTGATTGCACAGACACAGGAGTGGCTGCAGACCAGCGAAAACCCGATGGTGATCCAGGATCTG
>BS_KBA_SWE02_21mDRAFT_10000550_pt1 | contig 14197 bp, 14 predicted proteins | sample BalSeasSWE02_21m_FD_9196 | JGI IMG/M metagenome (IMG submission 9196)
TAATCGGGCAGCTCTAAAATAGGCTGTAAAAGAGTAAGATTATGATTACGATTAAGATTATGACCTTCCGAACGTACTCTCGACTAATTGGATCAAGTGGGCTAAATTAGAACCAAGCCTTCTTTTGTCTTCTTCATTCTGTAATAATCTTTCACCGCATCGATGGTGCTTTGAAAAGCCATGTCGTCCCAGGGAATCTCTTCTTCCCCGAAGAGGCGCGCCTCCAGTGTTTCATCTTCCGGCGCCAGGTTTCCGGATACGTGCTCAGCCAGGTATACAATAACCACTTCAACATACCCTGCATAGGAATAAACACCCAATAATTCCTTCAATTCAATTTCTAACCCACACTCTTCCCGGGTTTCTCTGATTGCAGCCGCCGGGACTTCTTCTCCGCGATCCACATATCCTCCCGGCATCACCCACTTTCCTTTCTGGGGATCGATGGCTCTTTTGAGAAGGACGATTTTTCCGTTCAGTTCGCAAATGGTGCAGGCAACCACTTTCGGGTCCAGGTAATGCACATAACTGCAACCCGTGCAAACCAGACGGAACGGCTCCCCCTCTTTCATGTTTGTTTTTTCAGCCTTTTCACCACAAACGGGACAGTAATGAAAAGAGCGGTCATGATGCATGCGATCTGCCTCGAATTTTGTTACATCTGATACAGGATTCTTAAAAAAAATTCCAGTCCCTATTTTCTCATAAAGGGATGTGTTCTTGAAGAACAGGACCCTGTCAACCACAGATAATCGGCCATTTCCCGGTCAATATTCAACTGCTCCGTCAGCGGATACATCGCAATGGTCGCCATCGGTATATCGGTTCGCCTTTTGACCCGGTCCGGAATCCCGAATTTGTTGACAATATGCCCGTTGCCGGAGAATACAACCATGGGACCCGGATATTTTTTCAAATAATCGGCTATGGTTTCGGCCATGGTTTCATCCCAGACGCATTGCGCCTCGTAAAAGGAGTTAAAGTGTTGAATCCCATGGTGGGAATGACCACCGAAAATCTTCTCCATGTATGCTCTGTGTTCCTTGTTATTCAGATCGATCTCTCGGGCGACCTGGCCTCGCTCTTCCTCATTCAGGCCGGCAAGACCGGATCGGGCAACCTTTTTAACGACCTCCCTTGGGACATTCACGGCCAGAAGAACTCCGTTCTTTTCCCTGATCTGAACAATCAACGGCCGGTAAAAATGATAGGGGAATCCCCAGCTTTTGCTCCATTGAATCCTTTCCAGAAAGGCCGTTTCATCCATTTCGCCTTTCATATATTCATCGATAATTCCTTGATCCGGCCTGTGAAAAAACTCCATGGCCACAGTCAGAACGTTGTATCGGGCCATGAGCCCCTGCAGGACTTGAACCTGAATCAGGTGATGTTCCGGATTGTCATGGTTTTCGCCCACAAAAACAAGCGGTACGGATTCCAGTTGATCCATGAGGCAATCAAAGGAAACAGCCTTGCCGGCCTTGAGATCAATAATCTGCCCGGAACTGAATTTCTCCGAAACACCATCGATTTCAGCCGTAAGGGGCATTGGCCTCCGGGATGGCGCGCAGGCGCTCAGAGTTAGCAGAAAGGCCCCCGTCAGTACCAGCACGATATTTCGCATCGTCATACATAACCTGCCTTGTGTTTTTAAGATTCAACGGTCTTGACTTGCGCCTTGTGTATCATTTACTCTCCCGATATGCAAGCCCCTCGCACAGCATGGGCGGCAAATGGGGCTCAACCATGAAGAACATGAAGGACATGAAGAAAACGGAAACGCCGAATCGACTCGATCCATCATTTCTAAAGAAAAGCCTGCCCGATGAACCGGGGGTTTACCTTTATAAAGATCATGACGGCATTGTCATTTACGTAGGGAAGGCCAAGAATCTAAAAAAGCGGGTCCTTTCCTATTTCAGGCCAAGAAATGACCTGCCGCACAAAACGGCCCTCATGATGGGAAAGGTAAGCCATCTCGATTTCATGCTGACTTCCACTGAACAGGAAGCCTTTATCCTGGAAAGAAACCTGATCAAGAAACACATGCCCCGATACAACATCATCCTGCGGGATGATAAACAGTATCCCTGCCTGAAGTTAGACCTGAAAGAACCCTATCCCCGGCTTCACATTGTAAGGAAAATGAAAAAGGATGGGAGCCTGTATTTCGGCCCTTTTTCATCAGCGAACTCGGTGAGGAGCACCCACAGGCTGATCGACCGGATTTTCAAACTTCGGAAATGCAGCAACCGAAAATTCAAGATACGGACAAGACCCTGTCTCAATTTTCAGATGGACCGCTGCCTTGGTCCCTGCGCCAATGAAATCCCTGTGCAGGAATATGGGAAAATAGTAAAGCATATAAAACTTATGCTGGAGGGTCGGGACAGAGAGTTGATTCGAAATCTGCGGGATGAAATGGAGCATTTTGCCTCGCTGCTTGACTTTGAAAATGCCGCCAGGATACGGGATCAGATCAGAGATATAGAGAGAACGGTGGAAAAACAGCACGTTGTTTCCCAGGGGATGGAAGACCAGGACATCGTCGCGGTGGTTCAAGATGGCCTGTTCCACCAGCTTGTGGTACTCTTTGTGCGCGGAGGAAGATTGTTAGAAAGCAGGAGTTTTCTCTTTGAGGACAACGGAACCCCCGCTGAAATTCTGGAGGCTTTTCTGAAACAATACTACCCTGAAAAAGCCTTTATCCCATCCACCATCCTGCTTTCCGAAAGCGTCCCGGACCAGGACTCCATTGCGGAATGGCTCTCCGACCTTGCGGGGAGAAAGGTTGACCTGCACACACCGCAGAGAGGAAGCAAAGCAAGGCTGGTGGACATGGCGCGGACAAATGCGGAAAAGACACTCACGGGGCGCCTTGAATCCGAAAAACAAAACCTGATGATCCTGGTCAAATCGACGATTGGCCTCAAGAATACTCCGGTATATATTGAAGGGCTTGATATCTCCAATTTTCAAGGAGCTCTGGCGGTCGGCGCCGTGGTCTCTTTTGCCGGAGGAGAGCCCAACCGAAAGGGCTACCGGAATTTCAGGATGAAAAGCGTGGTTGGAATTGATGATTACGGAATGATGGCTGAAATGATTACCAGAAGGGTGAAACAGGGGAATCTGCCCGATATTTTTCTGGTAGACGGTGGAAGGGGGCATCTTGCCGCGGTGAAGCACGGGCTGGAGGCCCAGGTCATAACCGCTTCCGGAGGGATTTTCCCCCCGCATATTCCCGAGGTCATTTCCATAGCCAAACCCGATGAAAACCGACAGGAAACATGTGACAAGATCTATGTTTCCGGCAGAAAGAATCCCCTGAACCTGCGTGCGGATCATCCGGTCCTGCTCCTGATGATGCGTATAAGGGATGAAGTACACAGGCGCGCCATCGGCTACCATCGCAGACTGAGGCGGGACAGCCTGACAACCTCTGAATTGAACGGGATTCCCGGAATCGGAGAAAAAAGAAAGAAGATTTTACTTCAATATTTCAAAGATATAAAAGAAATCGCAAACGCCTCAGTGAATGAAATGGAGCAGGTTCCCGGCTTCAGTCTAACCCTGGCGGAAAACGTTTACCGTTTCTTCCACGAAAACCCGTGACCTTGGTTTGGTTCTAACTTCGGCCACTTGATCCAATTAGTCGAGAGTACGTTCTGAAGGTCATAATCTTAATCGTAATCATAATCTTACTCTTTTACGGCCTATTTTAGAACTGCCCGATTAAGATTACGAGTAAGATTATGAGTAAGAAAATAAATCTAATGGACCATGTTAGAACCAAGCCCCGTGACTTTCGATTGCGGAATATCCAGGCCATCCTGTTCTTCATGTCCTTCATGGTTGTGTGCCCGATTGAAATTCAGGCTGCGCTCATACGGAGAAAGGACGTAACGATAGCAAGGTAGATAAGCAGACCGATGATATCGTTGGATGTGGTCACAAAAGGACCCGAGGCAAGGGCTGGATCCACATTCAACCTGTGGAGCGCCAAAGGCACTGCCGAACCGATTATTCCCGAAATCAGAATAATAAATACTAATGCCAATGCAACCATGGCGCCCAACCGAAAATCACCTAACCAGAAACCCACAACGACCCCTAAGATCACCCCGCATATCAATCCGTTCAGCAGGGCTACCCGCAACTCCATCCACAGTCTCTTGCCGATATTCACGAAGGTAATATCTCCGGTTGCAAGCCCCCTGACAATCAGGCTTGATGCCTGGATTCCAGTGTTGCCTCCCATGGCCATAACCACGGGAAAAAAGAAAGAAAGGGCAATCATCTGTTCCAGGGTAGCCGCAAAACGATGAATCACCACCGCCGCACAAAGTCCTCCGAAAAGCGCGGCCACCAGCCAGGGCAGCCTGGCCCGGGATATCCTCACTGCCGATTCCTCGGTAATTTCCTGATCGAACACACCCGCCATCAGGGAGATGTCTTCGTCCGCTTCCTCTTCGATGACGTCCATGATGTCATCGTGGGTGATACGCCCCACAAGGCGATTGTAGTCGTCCACAACGGGAATGTTCACCAGATCGTATCGCATCACCAGCCTGGCCACTTCCTCCTGATCCGTCTTCGCATTGACCGAAATGACCTCCGGGTTCATGATCTTGCTGATCTGTGTTTCCGGTTTCCCAAGCACCAGGTCCTTTAGGGACATGACCCCCACAAGCCTGTTATAATCGTCCGTGACCCATATGGAGTAAAGATTTTCAATCTCTTTGCCCTTTTCCCGAATGGACTCGATCGCATCCAGTACGGTCACATCCGCTTTTACGGAGAGAAACTCGAGGGCCATAATGCCGCCGGCGGTATCGTCGGCATAAGGGAGCAATTTCCAGAGCTCTTCCGACACCTGATCGTCCACGGCCTCAATGACTTCCCTGGCCCGTTCAGCCGGCAGGTCTCCAACCAGGTCGGCTGCATCGTCCGAATCGAGTTCTTCTACAATTTGAGACAGAGACCGGTTGTCCAGATCTTTCAGTATTCGAACCTGAACAGGCTGTTCCAGTTCAATCAGGACCTCGCCCGCCCCTTCAGGTTCCATCATCTGGATGATGTAAAGCCGCTCGCTGGGGTCCAGATACATGATCAAATCCGCCAGATCTGCGGCTCGCATCTGGGCGATCAGGTTTGCCAGAGCGTCAATGTTCTTCTGGCCTATGAGGACCTTGACATCCTCGATCAGCCTGGTATCAATGGTTCTTCCTTTGAAATTATGCGAATTCATTGTTCCTTGCTCATTTCTTCAAAATTTCCTTTTTCGGCCATATATTGTCTCAAGTCCTTCAATATGGCACGGGCCAGTACATCTCCCTCGGATTTAACACCGACAATATTTGCCATGGGAACTTCCGCACGTGCGGCCGTCTTGTGCCCACCTGCAGACGCTCCCCACGGCCCGAAAAGTTTCTGGGCCATTTTCCCCGCGTTGCCCCTGAACCCCGCATTTCGCAGAATGACAATCAGTTTGCCTCCACAAATGCCTGTAACCACACTCCACTCGACATCTACCAGCTTCATGAAAAAGTCGGCAACGATCACCAGTATGTCAGGATTTGTCACCTCTCCCATATTGACCAGGGCGATATTCCCAAATAATTGCAACCGGTTCATGGCAAGGGCATAATTGCATAAGGTCTCTTTTGTAATCTCCGATGATTCGATTTTTTTAATGGTGTTGATATTCACCAAACTGTACAGATACCTGAACGCGTTGATATCGTTCTGCTGAGCCTCCCTGACAAAATTGGCCGTATCGGTCTTTATCCCGTAAAAAAGAGCGGTAGCGAGTTTTGCCGAAGGTTTGATCTTACAGTTCCGAAGATATTCCGTCAGGATCGTTGCATTGGCGCCGTACTCCTCCCTGATATCCACAAAAAAAGCTTTCGATGTGGCCTGCACCGGATGATGGTCAATAATGATATCAAAGTTGTGACCCCTGAAAAGCTCATGGTGCTGCGGCTGGGAATCAACAATCGCCCATTTTGTGATATTTCTTTTTCTCAAGGAGCGGGTGAGCTTCAAGTCAATCTTCAACAATCTGACCATGGCCAGGTTGTCGGCTCTTTCTATGGGGTTAATGTGAAAGAGTTTTACGCTCCTTGCTTTTCTCCAGAAAAACCGCTTGAGCGCCCAGGCACTGGAGATAGCGTCAGGATCGGCATTGATCACAATGCCCAACCTGTCATCGGCATGTACGGCATCCAGAAGGCGCTTGCACTTTTCCGTGGTAGTCGTGGACTTGGAAAACGGATGATCCATAACAGGATTCATTAGGTTTCTCTACCTCCCATGCCTCAAGGGTTTCGGATTGCTCACCAGGGCCATATGGTTTCCAGATATTCCAGGCCCGGCTTGAGATCCTCTTCCCTGTGAATTTCCAGTGTAACAACGACAGGGCGTATGTCTGCCGATGAGAGCTGATTGAAAAGCGAAACAAAATCTATCCGGCCTTTCCCAGGCGCCAGATGTTCATCTTTCACCCCACGATTATCATGGAGATGAAGCTGCTTGAGATACGCGCCGAGGGATTTGAGCCATATTTCCATAGGGGCTTCGCTGAACACATTCTGATGACCCGTATCCAGGCAGAAACCGACCTGATCTTCCGGGAGCCGTTCAAAGAAGACACGCATATCGTCAGGCCCCCGTTCGTACACATTCTCCAACATCAACAGGGCGCCCTCATTGTGTACGGCCTGTGCAAGCCAGACCCAGGTTACCAGACTTCTTTCCACCCACGCTTCCCTCATATGCCAGTATCTTTTGTGATCATATCCCGTGTGACAAACCACGGTTCTGGGCCTGAAGAGGGGAATCAGACGAACAACCTGCTCCAGTCGCTTTCGCGCTAACGCGCGCACTTCAGAATCAGGAGATCCAGGCGAAAGGTCCATAAAAGGAGAATGAATGGTGGATGTAAGGCCCGCCTCCCGGATTTGTTGTGCAATAATACCGATTTCTTCCAGAGAAAATCTGTCCAGCGNTCCTGCATCAAAACCGATCTCCGGATTCAGCCTGTTTGTCAGAAATTTATTCAAGAACGATTCATGGAGCATTCCATAGGGAATATTCACCTGTACCTGTCTTTCCATTCCGCCCATTCTCCAAAGACTCCTGTCAGCAATTGACAATCGAATCCAGTTTATGTATATGTCTTCCTGTGTAAGTTTCTTTGGCTCATCGCGGATTAACGTAATACGAAGGTTTGTTCTCAAATAGACCGTGTTCAGGTGTCAGGTGTCAGGTGTCAGGAAAAACTCTGGCTGCGTTCGACTATTCGACGTAAGAACCTATGGTTATGCTTTGTGGGATCGCAAAGCCGAAATCCCGCCACGGCGGGACTGAAACCTGACACCCGAAACCTGACACCTCGGTTCCGGAAAAAACGATTTTTCACGTTATACCGCGATGAGCCGTTTTTTTCATCTGTAACCATCATACCCGTTCATCTTACGGCTAATTGGATCTTTTTACCATGAAAAAAGCAATCGCAGCGCCTCTATGCTCCGCCTTCATCATACCGGGACTGGGTCAGGTCCTCAACAAGGATGTAAAAAAGGGTCTCCTTCTTCTGGGAGGCGTCTTCCTGCTTATTATCATCGGGATCATCAAAATGGTCCAATTGGTCAAGGCAATTCTTAAACCCGGCAACCTGGAAACGCTGAGCCCGGATGAAATGATGGCAAGAATCAGAATGGAAGATCCGTCCTTGCTCTGGGTTATTCTGGCGGTATTTGCCGCCGTCTGGCTGTACTCTGTAATAGATGCATTCCTGAAAGGAAGAAAAATAGACAGGACAGAAGAGGATCATGCATCATGAGAGCCTATCTGATTGATGAAATCACCAGGCCGGACATGGAGAAAATCACCGAGTTTCTGAAAGAGAATGCCATTCATTCAAGCCTGGAACAGATTTTCTGGATGAAGATCCCGGACGACATCCTCAATGAGGTTCAATTTCGCCACAAGAACTGTCAACCGCATGTTTTCGCCATTGAAATCGGCTCCGACTGGATCAAGCTTGAACTATTCATTCGCACCTTGACAAGCATTCGCTGCAATTGCCCGGCCTATTGCACGTCTCAACAGAAGAGCTACCTGTTAGACTTTGCCGACGGCATGATTGAACAATTAGGGATTCACACATAAGGTGAAGCATGGATGTTGTCATTGAATCAATACAGGTCCATTCGGACGGGCGTGGTTTTGTTTTTGAACCGTTGAAAGCAGGCGATTTAGCCGTTCAGCGCAACACCCATATTGTTGTGAGCATGCCCGGGGTCATTCGTGGGAATCATTATCATCTCAAAGGGACGGAAACCATTGCCGTGACCGGACCTGCCCTGGTGCGCATAAGGGAAAAAAAGGAATTGCGGGATGTGAAAGTCCCCAAAGAAGAGGTTTATGTTTTTACTTTTCCTCCAGGGGTGTCTCATGCCCTGAAAAACACGGCTGAGGGTCCAGGTGTGTTAGCCGCCTTCAACACCGTCGAACACGATCCTGAAAACCCGGATACTGTCAACGATATTCTCTTATGAGAGGTTCAGAGGTTCCCGTCCAACGGGATCTTCGACAAGGTCCAGGGATTCGGATTGACCATTTGCCCCCTGCCCTGCCCTTCCCGAGGCGCTTTGGCAAAGGGAACTCCGCAACTCTTTGCGGAGACCGGTTCATGGAGTCTGACATGTTTGGAAATCAAGGCATCTGCTGCTTTATTCGATTTTGTTTCCCCATTCTTGTCCTTTTTTCATTCCTGTTTTTCTGTCTGTCATGCAGACACTCACCACGCTACGATTATGCCGCCATCAAGGCGGAGTACAAAAAAGACAAAGAGACCTCGGGAAGCGCCTCCCCTGATCGAACCGAGAAGTCAGGCCCTTCTGAAGAAAAAATAGATGCCACGGGGGAGTTAAATCTTGAAAAAGTAATCCGGATCGCCCTGCAAAACAATCCGGACATGGATATGGCTGTTGCCCGCATCCAGCAGTCTGAAGCCATGCTGGACGAGGCCATGAGCGTCTTCTGGCCGGTGATCGGCATCTATGGTGAATACCTTCAGGGTAACGCCCCTTCCGCCTATCTTTTCAAGACCATCGACCAGCGGCAACTTCCCCCAAACACTGATTTCAACAACCCGGGCTGGTTTGAAAACTATGAAGTGGGGATTCACGGCCGCCTGAATCTGTTTAACGGGGGCAGGGATTACCTGCACAGGCGCATGGCGGAAACAGGTCTGCAGATCAGCCAGATGGACCGGGATTCCATTAAAAACGGCCTGGTCACATCGGTCATTCATGCCTACTATTCAGCCCTTGCCGCAGAAAGATATGTAGGAATAAGCGGAGACTCGGTGAAGACCGTGAAAAAGGAAATGGAGATGGTAATCGTCCGATATGAGGCGGGAAGCGCCCTTAAATCGGATGTACTGTCCCTGAAGGTTGCCCTGGCCCAGTCCCAGGAGGACCTGATTCGCGCGCAGAACAACCACAATCTCTCCATTTCATCCCTGGCAAACCTCCTGGGGCTTGACCCGGATACCCCCATCCAGCTTGCAGGCAACGACCAGACGCCCATCAAGGTGCCTGACCTTTACGAAAAAGCATTGGTAACCGCCTTTGCCAGACGCCCCGAACTTCAAAAAACCCGCCTTCAGGTGGTCCAATCGCGAATGAATCTGGACGTGGCAAGATCGGAATACCTGCCCAGGCTGGATGCCCAGGCAAAGACCTATTTGGATGATCCGGATTTCAGTTTTGACTGGGATCGAAGGAACTGGACAGCAGGGATTATTCTCAACTGGGATCTTTTTACCGGTTTCGGAACAAAATCCCATGTGGACAAGGCACACGCCGTGCTTAAAGAAATGCTCAGCGCCGATAGAAAAACAACCCTTGCGGTTCAGCTGCAATTAAAGGGGACGTACCTCAAACATCAGGAAGCAAAAGCCCGCTGGGATGTAAGCCAGGCAAGCGTGGCCCTGAGCGAGGAATCCCTGAGACTGGTTCAGAAGCAGTATGAAGGCGGATCGGCCACCATTACACGGTATCTGGAAGCGGAATTGGCCAGAAATCGAGCACGCCTGAGAGCAACCACGGCATACTATGACCGGGAAAAGACAGCCGCGGCCATAGGCCGCGCCATAGGCTACTGGGTGGACTACGAAGACCAGGAAAACCTGGACGCGAAAGCGCGTTTTAAAGGCGTCGGCAAGAAATAATACCATCCCGCCCGGGCCGGAAAGGAACAGGAACGATGGACTATGGACTATGAAGGCATTGTAACGAAACTCAAGGAAAATGGAAAAGCGGACGTTATTATTCAGCCACCCGGCGCGGGCGTCCCTGGCGTATCAAAGGAGATCAATGCACGGGTCTGTCATTGCGCGACACCGGCTTCCACCATCACCATAGAAGCACTGAATTCCGCCGGTGCAGGTGTGGGGGACAGGGTTTCCGTAATGAGAGACACCTCAACGCTCCTGAGAAACTGCGGGATCCTTCTGGGGATACCCCTTGCGGGCCTGATCGGCGGTATTGCCCTGACTTTCCTGATCACCAATCGGTCCTCGTCTGTGCATCCTGCCGGAGTTGCAGCAGGGATCACCTTCACCCTGGTTGCCGTGGCCCTGTCGATCATGTGGTACAGGAGGTCTTCCGTCGGCAGCGACCCGGTCATCGACCGTATTCTTCAAGTTGCAGGAAAAACCGGAGCAGAAATGTGCGGGGGAGTTTTTCCCATCAAAAATAAAGGGAGTGCCTGCAATACCTGTTCAGGGAACGGTTAGGGAGATATAATGGGACTCTGGCACAGATCCCCGGGGTGACATTCGAGTATCTCATGTTTCACTGCTCCCTTTTCACTCATCACTCATCACTTTTCACTTTTCACTTTTCACTTAAAATAATTGTTCACGCAATCGACATACTCGGGCTTAGGAAGCCTGCCGATACCGCACCAGTAGGCCGGCCAGTTCGTATCGTCAATGGGGTTGTCGCCATCGTGGCCGGAATAATAATAGCGGGAGTATGCCTGGCGTTTTGCATCGTTTGTAGCCAGTTCAGGATAAAGACCGATAAGGGCGTCTTTTAAAAGAAGATCCGAACCGTAAGTATCCGAGAAATCATAGTAGAAGCCAAATTCCGGAGCAGGGTCTTCAAAATGGTACGCCACCAACCGATAGTCGAGAAGTTTCCACCCTTCCGTAACCATCTTCATCACTTTGAATGCGGGATCATTTCCAAAGATGGGGCTTATGGAAGGGCTGATGACGATCGTGCCGGAGTCTTCCGCTCCATCTGATGGGGTAATCAGGTATTCGTCCATATGCGTATGCCCGGCAAAACCCGCTTCAATGATCCCTGCGTGGCGTGCCGTCAGTTCCAGAAAACGCTGCTGATATTTTTCTTTCCACATGGTGACGGCATCGGATATGTGCCCGGTATCGTCCATATACGCATTTACGGTGCCAAAAATATCGGCTCCTGGAGGTATGTGCAGAAAGAGCCAGACTTTCCTGCCTTCTTTGCCGGCACTCACAAGGGTTTCTTCCAGCCACTCTAATTGCTTCAACGCCGCATCCTCTTCTTCCACGGTTGCATCAGGTCGCCGACCAGAGAAAAGTACAGCATTCAGGCAGACAAAAAGGACCTTGGATCCCGGCGGATCCGCGACATAGTACCCGCCAGCCGAATAGGTTTTCAAGTATTTCTCCCTATCCGCTCCCTGCAACAGCAGCTCGGAATAGAACAGTTCTGCGGTGTCTGCCAGGAATGGGCCGCCCGGTACAATGAGATAATCTCCCGCATAGGCATCGTTGTTTCCAAGAATGAATAAGATGGGAACCTCTCCGAAGCGTTCGCGAACCACTGAAACAAAGAAAGTCACCGTCTTGTACGAAAAGGCGCGAAGTGCTTCCTCGTCCTCCTTCCCGTATAACCCAAAGAATTTTTCCCGGAATTTATGGGCCAGGATGTCGCCCCCGAAAAGAAGAAAGGGCATGGAACTCAACTGTTTTCTTGCAGCATCCAGCGCTTGCGTGAGGAGCGGGTAGTTTGTTTCATTTCCCCAGGACTGGGGCTTGGTAATCATCGAACTTTCAAAGATACCGGCCCACTGAGCGACCTCCGTCTGGACCAGATCATTGAAAAGCGTCTCATCATAAAAGGGGCTGAAATGGATATCCGAGATGAATATAAACTGCGTGGTCGTCCCCACAGTCGTTTCCGAGGAGTTGCCCCCGCATCCGGCAATCAGGACAGCTAACAAAGGAATGAAAAGAAGTGAGAAATGGAAAAATCGGCGTTTCCTAAAAAAGCCAGGCATAAAAACCTCCCAAAAGAAAATTTGTCGTAGTTGTTTACAGGTTCACGGTTCGGAAAAAGACAGAAATTGGATCTCAGTCGATCACACAATGGGCCCGGTCAAAAAAAGACGGGATAAGAGCCGAAAATCTTAAGAAACCCGTGCGGGTTGATAATTCCTGAGAAATAGGCTCACAACAGCACTGCCTATTACTATCAAAAGACTGCCGATGATAAAAACATAAGAAAGACCAAAGAGATCGAGGATGATCCCCGAAAGGATTGGAGACACAATCATACCCAGACTCCAGGCAGCATCGGTTATACTCATGAGAGATGCCATCCCCATAGTGCGACCAAGCTGTCCGGTGATAACGAGTCCGCCGGGCAATGCAACACCATTCGCCATACCCATGAGGATATTAAGCAAAAGGATCATCACGAATCCCTCGACAAACGGCATCCCTAATACGGTCATTCCGGATGCAAAAGTACCCAAAATAACGAGATACTTTGGATTAACCCGGTCGGCAAGAGTCCCACAGGCACGTTGGAGAAATGCGATAAGAAAAATGTTGGCCCCTAAGATCACACCGACCTGCGAGCCTGTCAACTTGAGCTGCAGGGCAAGGATCGGCAAAAATGTATAGACAGCCCCTTGTCCCGAGGAAGCGAAAAATCTCATGATGAAAATTCCGAGGACAACTCGATGGGTCAATATTTTTCTCATGGAAAAAAGTTTTCGACTTTCTCCAGGCCCATGGCTTTGATAGTCGGAAGGGAGAAATATCATAACCAGTATCGAGGTTAAAAGCGCCAGGACACCCATGGCATAAAACGCAGCGTCCATCCCGAAATGATCACGGATAGTACCTCCCAGAACAGGTCCGATGCCAAGGCCGAGCATAACGGCCATATTCAGGGTTCCCATATACTGGCCAATTTTTTGTTCCGGCGCAATATCGGCCGCAAGCGCCATGGCAATGGGTACCACAAGAACTGAAGCCAATCCATGGAAAAATCGAACAAAAATAAGTGTTTCAGCGTGTGCAGGCAAAACATAGAGCATGGAAATGGCGGCATATACAAAAAGTCCCGTCACAATGAACTTCTTTCGCCCCCACCTGTCGGAAAGCCGCCCTGCAAATGGACTGAAAAGGGTCCGGGACACATTAAAACTGGCAATAATAAGCCCGACCAAAAATCCCCCCGCACCTAATTCCACGGCATATACCGGTATGAGTGGCCAAATGATTCCAAGTCCGATCATTGCCACTCCGACCGAGACGGAAAGTATAAAAAGAATTCCGGAAGAAGATGGTTTCATTGTTTTTGCTTTTTAAAAGGGCCTCATCAAGAAGTTTTTTTTGGCTTCGGCTGTGCATGGTAACACAATAAACCTTTAAATAAACAAACCTTATTTTTCGTGCCCGGAAGAGCATTTTTGATACCAAAATGACCATTCTAAGAACACAAGGCAATAAATACCAAGAGCAAGCCGACATTCTTGACAGAAAGTATTCAATCGCGAAAAATGAATTCGGGTTTTTGCCGGCCGCACTGAACCAACCACTGCACAGTATCCTGAAAAACAGGCGCCTTTGAATTCTATGTTATGCCCAAAGAAATAACTTGATTGAACAATAAAACGTACAGTATAATGTACTATAAAAATAATAAAGAGGTGCATTATGCAACGACTGAAAATTGATCAAGACATTCGCCCTATGTCAGAATTCCGAATGGGAATTGCTTCTTTTCTCAAACAAGTACATGATACAAAAAGGCCTTTAGTCATTACCCAGCATGGTAAAGGAGTAGCTGTACTGCTTGATGTTGTAGAGTATGAAGCCATGCAAGAAAAAATCGAGTTA
>BS_KBA_SWE02_21mDRAFT_10000551_pt1 | contig 14172 bp, 13 predicted proteins | sample BalSeasSWE02_21m_FD_9196 | JGI IMG/M metagenome (IMG submission 9196)
AGATATAATGCAATGATAACAGGAGTTGGGATGTATACTCCTGATAAAATTTTAGATAATAAATATTTTGAATCTATTGTAGAAACTAATGATGAATGGATAAAATCGAGAACCGGAATTAGTGAAAGAAGAATTTTGGAAAATGGTGCTACAAGTGATTTAGCTGCACGCGCTGCATTAGATTTATTTGAAAAGCACAATGTAAATCCGGAAGAAATTGATGCAATTATCGTTGCAACAGTTACTCCTGATATGCTGTTCCCAGCAACTGCGTGTTTGGTACAAAACAAAATTGGGGCAGAAAATGCGTGGGGATTTGATCTATCTGCAGCTTGTTCGGGATTTCTTTTTGCATTACAAACCGGCGCAGCACTTGTTGAATCCGGCAGGTATAAAAAAGTATTAGTAATTGGTGCAGATAAAATGAGCGCGATCACGGATTATACAGATAGAAACATTTGTATCCTTTTTGGTGATGCTGGATCTGCTGTTTTGTTGGAACCGACTGAAGATAAATCTTTAGGGCTTCAAAATTCTATTTTACGAATTGATGGAACAGGTAAGGATGCTTTGTATATGTTAGGCGGTGGTAGTTTAAATCCCGCATCACATGAAACTGTCGATAAAAAATGGCATTACATTTATCAGGATGGAAAAGCAGTATTTAAAGTAGCAGTTAAAGGAATGGCTGACGTTTCTGCAGAATTAATGGAAAAAAGTAATCTTAAATCAGAAGATATTGCCTATCTTGTTCCTCATCAGGCAAATTTAAGAATAATTGATGCTACTGCTCAGCGAATGGGTATAAGTAAAGACAAAGTGATGATTAATATTGGGAAATATGGTAATACAACAGCAGCAACAATTCCGTTATGTTTAACTGAATACTATCGTGATGGGAAAGTTAAGAAAGGTGATAATCTTATTTTATCAGCCTTTGGAGCAGGTTATACCTGGGGTGCAACACACGTTGTGTGGGCAATTTAATTTTTAATTACTGAAACTATTTTAATGTCAAAAAAAGCTTTTTTATTTCCTGGTCAGGGATCGCAGTATATTGGTATGGCTAAAGATTTATTTGAAAAATCTGTTGAAGCCAAAGAAATGATTAAAACCGCCGATGATGCTCTTGGTGTTAATCTATCATATATAATGTTTAACGGACCAGAAGAGCAGCTTAAACAAACAGAGTTCACTCAACCCGCAATCTTTTTGCATAGTGTTATTCTTGCAAGTTTAATTCGCACGCTTCACCCTGAGGCTTCAGCTGGGCACTCACTCGGAGAATACTCTGCTTTGGTTTCCGCAAATGCAATTCAGTTTTATGATGCAATAAAATTAGTGCGAGCAAGAGGAAAAGCAATGCAGCAAGCGGGAATTGATAGTCCCGGGACGTTAGCAGCAATTGTTGGATTGGAACCACTGAAAGTCATAGAACTTTGCAAAGAGGCATCTTCAGCAGGAATTGTACAATGTGCAAATTTTAATTCTCCAGGTCAGATTGTAATATCTGGATCAATTGATGGTGTTAGAAAAGCAATGGAATTATGTAAAGCTAGCGGGGCAAAATTGGTAAAAGAGCTTGTTGTTAGTGGCGCATTTCACTCACCATTAATGCAATCAGCAAAAGATACATTAATGGATGTGTTGGTTTTTACGCCGTTCTATGATGCAAGATTTCCAGTTTATGCAAATGTAACAGCAAAACCCGTTACCAAGAAAGATGAAATAAAAAATTTATTACATGAACAGGTAACTTCTCCGGTAAGATGGGAAGAAACAATTAAAAATATGATAACTGACGGTTTTGATGAATTTTATGAAATTGGTCCTGGCAAAGTGTTACAAGGATTAGTTAAAAGAATAAATCCTGATGTAAAATTATTTGGCATTGATAAATACGAAGATTTGGAGCAGTACTTATAGTGGAAGCAAAAACGAATCAAAAATTCACTAAAGAGATAAACGGCGTTTATATTGATCCGCAGATTTTTACTTTTAAGTTTAATTGTAAATGTGGTGGCGAATGCTGTAATTACGGAGTCTATACCGATCTTAAAGAACATGAATATATTATAAGTATTAAGGACAAAATCATACCTTTACTGGATGAAACTCAGAGTAAAGATATTGATAAATGGTTTGAAGCACCTGAAGAGGATGAAGATTTCGATTCCGGCGTAGCCGTTGGAACTGAAATAATTAACGGCAAATGTACTTTCTTAGATAAAAATGGATTATGCACGCTTCAAAAACTTTCAATGATTGAAGGTGAACATAAATGGAAATATAAACCAATTTATTGTGTACTCTTTCCGCTTACAATTTTTGAAGGTGCGCTTACTATAGATGATGAACATATAGACAGATTAAAGACTTGTAGTAAAGATTCAATCAAAGAAACCACAATCTATGAAGTCTGTAGAGAAGAAATAATTCATTTCTTTGGACAGGACAATTTTACTGAACTTGAAAACTATAAAAATGAATATTTATCTGAACATCTTTTCGGAGTTGAAAAAAAGTTATGAGTAAAGTTGTTGAATCACACAATAAAAGAGCTATCGTTACTGGCGGTACAAGAGGAATTGGCAGAGCCATCGTAAAAGAACTTGCTTCGAGAAGCTGCTGCGGTGTTTTATTTTCTGATGTTGCATTTGTTTATAATAGTTGTGATGAATGTGCCGAAGAATTATTGGCGGAGATTGATTACCCGGGAATTAAAATACATGGTTTCAAAGCTGATGCTACCTCAATGGAACAAGCACAGGCTACTGTTGATGCTGCAATTGAAAAACTTGGCGGTGTTGATATACTAATCAATAATGCCGGAATTACAAGAGATAATCTATTATTAAGAATGACAGAAAAAGATTTTGATGATGTGATAAGTGCAAATCTGAAAAGTGTATTTAATTATACAAAAGCAGTATTAAAACCAATGATAGCTCAACGATACGGAAGAATTGTAAATATTGCTTCTGTTGTAGGACTAATTGGAAATGCCGGACAATCAAATTATTCAGCATCTAAAGCTGGTGTAATCGGTTTTACAAAATCTATGGCTCGCGAGTTGGCTTCTCGTAATATAACCGTTAATGCAGTAGCGCCTGGTTTCATTCAAACAGATATGACAAATAAGTTAACTAATGAGCAGGTTAAAAAGTTAGTTCAGAATGTTCCTATGTCAAGATTAGGTAATCCTGAAGATGTAGCTAAAGTTGTTGCGTTTTTATGTAGTAAAGATGCAGATTATATTACAGGTCAGGTTATTGCCGTAGATGGCGGAATGACAATGTAATTAATAAATCTATTTGTTTCTTAGATTTTAATTTTGTTAAATTTAGACCAATAAATAATAACTCAAATAAATACAAAACTAATAGAAGGAGAATGCCATGGATGTTGAAGCTAAAGTGAAAGAGATCATCATTGATAAATTAGGTGTGGAAGAATCTCAAATTAGTCCTGAAGCATCATTTACAAATGACCTTGGAGCTGATTCGCTTGATATCGTAGAATTAGTTATGGGATTTGAAAGTGCTTTTCAAATTTCAATCCCTGATGAAGATGCCGAAAAAATTGGAACTGTAGGAGATGCTGTAAAGTATCTTTCGGAAAAATTGGCTTAATTTAAATAGTCGGGATTTTAAATCCCGACTATCTTGCCTTTATATGTCTTTCCATATCCAAAATGGTTTATGCTGATGAGGTATTTTGACTAGGAGAAGAGTTGTAGTAACAGGTATTGGTGCTGTTACACCAATCGGATTAGACGTTCCCAAATATTGGGAAGGTTTAATTTCCGGTAAGAGTGGGGTGGCTCCAATTACATATTTTGATGCTTCTAAGTTTGACACCCAATTTGCCGCTGAAGTAAAAAATTTCAATCCAGAAGAATATTTTGATAAAAAAACCGTTAAGAGATTAGATAGATTTTCTCAATTTGCCATCGCCTCATCTGTAGAAGCTATTTCAGATTCGAATATTAATTTAGAGAACATTAATAAAGATAGATTTGGTGTTATTTTTGGCAGCGGAATTGGTGGGTTAGAAACTCTTCAAAACGAACATTGGAAATATTTTCAGGACAAAAATCCAAGAATAATAAGTCCATTTTTTATTCCGATGATGCTCTCGGATTTAGCAGCAGGTCAAATCTCTATCCGCTTCGGATTAAAGGGTCCTAATTATGCAACTACATCGGCTTGTTCAACAGCCTCACACTCAATATCAGACGCTTTTATGGTAATCGAAAGAGGTTCAGCGGATGTAATGGTTTGTGGTGGTAGTGAAGCCCCAATTACAGAAATTAGTATAGGTGGATTTAATGCAATGAGAGCAATATCTACCTGGAACGACAGATATGCTGAGGCATCCCGCCCGTTTGATAAAGACAGAAATGGTTTTGTAATGGGTGAAGGTGCTGGTACATTAATACTTGAAGAATTAAATCATGCAATTAGCAGAGGTGCAAAAATTTATGCAGAGCTTGCAGGAATTGGTTTAACTGCAGATGCACATCATATAACTGCTCCGGCTCCTGGTGGCGAAGGGGCTGTGAGATCAATGAAGATTGCTGTTGAGGATGCTGGCCTTTTATTTACTGATATTGATTACATAAATGCACATGGCACATCAACACCGCACAACGATATTAATGAGACTAAAGCTATAAAAACACTTTTTGGTGAGCATGCATATAAATTGGTTGTCAGTTCAACCAAATCTATGACAGGGCATTTATTAGGTGCTGCAGGTGCTATAGAAGCGATTGCAACTCTACTGTCTATGAAAAATAGTCTAATTCCACCAACAATAAATCTTGATAATCCTGATCCTGAATGTGACTTAAATTATAGTGCTAAAAAAGTTACTGTAAAAGAAATTAAAGCCGCAATTTGCAATACCTTTGGATTTGGCGGACATAATGCATCAATTTTATTTAAAAAGTTTGAGGAATAGTCTTGAATTCTCTTTTTTCTCGTTTGCTTAAATATTTTGGCGTTCGGGAAGAAAGTAATAATTCCCACCAGGTTAAAAGAATACTTACACCTCATAAGTTTACTGAGCTAGAGGAAATAATAGGTTTTCCAATCAAAGATAAATCCCACTACATTCAAGCATTAATGCACAGATCATTTCTTGAAGAACTTGAAGACGATGATACTTCGAATGAAAGATTAGAGTTTTTGGGTGATTCTGTATTAAGTCTTGTTGTCGCTGAATATCTTTTTGAAAATTTTCCAAAAGAGAATGAAGGCTTTTTAACAAAAGTTAGATCCAAATTTGTAAACAGATTTGCCTTATCAGATGCTGCTGAAGATATTGGACTAGCAAATTTTATATTGATAAATCAAAACTTAACAAATACTTTTGCTCGAGCTTCCAAAACAGTTTTATCTGATGCTCTAGAAGCATTAATTGGAGCAATCTATTTAGACCACGGATTGAAAATTTCTAAGAAATTTGTTCATAGAGTATTAATTGAACCTTTAACAAAAGATGACGAATATTTGATCGATGAGAATTATAAAAGTCAACTTTTAGAATATTCTCAGGCAAATAAAATAGAGGTTCCAAACTATATTGTTACTAAAGAAGAAGGTCCTCAGCACGATAGAGTTTTTACAGTAAAAGTAAATATTGGAGAAGTTTATTTTGGTATAGGAACGGGGAAAAACAAAAAAACCGCTGAACAAAATGCTGCAAAAGCCACTCTGGAAAGAATCCTTCAATAGTTACCCAGCAGAATTTATTCTGCAAAAAATTGCACTAAAATAACCTTTTATCTCAATCAGAATTACGAAGATTTTCTTTAATTTTGAACCACAAAATTAATGTAGTTTCTTTATACTAAATAATAACTGAAAGAATTTAGATGAGATCTTTTCAACATCCTGATATATTTGGATCACGCCACATAGGGCCAGATACAGATGAAATTAATGAAATGGTTAAACTTTGTGGTGTAAGTTCCATCGATCAACTAATTGATGAAACTGTACCAGCAATCATTCGCCTTAAGAATAAATTAAAATTGGATGAACCCTTAAGTGAATTTGAGTTTGTTCATCATCTTAATATTGTCGCTTTAAAAAATAAAGTTTATAAAAGTTATATTGGTATGGGATATTACCCTGCAATTCTTCCTCCTGTTATACAAAGAAACATTTTAGAAAATCCGGGTTGGTACACACAATATACACCTTATCAAGCTGAAATAGCGCAAGGCAGATTAGAAGCATTGTTAAATTTTCAAACTGCTGTTTCAGATCTTACAGTACTGCCAATTGCAAATGCATCTTTACTTGATGAGGCAACTTCTGCTGCTGAGGCAATGGTAATGTTTTTTAATAACAGAAAAAAAAATAAAGCTAACTCAAATAAATTTTTTGTTTCTAATGAGGTATATCCACAAACTATAGATGTTTTGAAAACTAGATCTAAACCTCTGGGAATTGATTTAGTTATTGATGATCATAATAAAATAGAATTGTCTAATGATTTTTTTGGATTGTTAGTACAATATCCCGTTCTTAATGGTGAGATTTATGATTACGCAGATTTGTTTTCTAAGGCTCAAGAGTTAGGAATCTTAAAAGCTGTTGCAGCCGATATTCTGAGTCTTGCCCTTCTTATTCCTCCAGGAGAATTTGGTGCTGATTGTGCTGTGGGCAGCACTCAGCGATTTGGAATTCCGATGGGATTTGGCGGACCACACGCAGCTTACTTTGCAACTAAAGAAGAATTTAAAAGAGTTATTCCTGGTAGAATTATAGGTGTTTCTGTTGATTCGCAAGGGAACAGAGCGCTTAGAATGGCTCTTCAAACAAGGGAACAACATATTAAACGTGAAAGAGCAACAAGTAATATCTGTACAGCTCAGGTTCTACTTGCTGTTATAGCAGGTATGTATACTGTTTATCATGGCCCTAAAAATCTTAAAATAATTGCTGAAAGAATTAATAATCTTGCTAAAGTTTTAAGTAATGGTATTACTGAATTAGGATTGGCTCAGGTTAACAAAAATTATTTTGATACCATATCATTTAAGGTTGATAAAAAACTTACTGAGAAAATAAATAATGAAGCTTTGAAGCATGAAATAAACTTAAATTATTTTATAGATGATCATATAAGCATTTCTTTAAGCGAAGTTACTACTTATGAGGATGTAAAGGAATTGATACAAGTTTTTGCTAAGGCTCTTGAAAAACAAACTACTTTCTCAAATGAAAATTCCACTCAAGAAAATCTAACATACTCTTTTGATAAAAAATTTGTTAGAACATCAAAATATTTAGAGCATCCTGTTTTTAATTCTTATAAGTCAGAAACTGATATTTTAAGATATATGAAATATCTTGAGAACAAAGATCTATCACTTGTTCATTCAATGATCGCTCTTGGCTCCTGCACAATGAAGTTAAATGCAACAACCGAAATGCTCGGTATTACCTATCCGCAATTTGGAAATATTCATCCATTTGCACCAAAGGATCAAGTTTCAGGTTATTTGGAATTATTTAATTCATTAGAAAAAGATCTTGCCGAAATAACAGGTTTCTCCGCAGTATCTCTTCAACCAAATTCTGGTGCTCAAGGTGAGTACGCTGGTTTATCAGTTATTAAAGCTTATTTGGAAGATAAGGGTGAAGTTCATAGAAACATTGCCCTAATTCCATCTTCTGCTCATGGTACAAACCCTGCAAGCGCAGTAATGGCCGGAATGAAAGTAGTGGTTGTGAATTGTGATGAGAAAGGAAATATCGATGTTAATGATTTACGCGCAAAATCTGAATTACATAAAAATAATCTTGCATCTTTAATGGTTACTTATCCATCAACTCATGGTGTGTTTGAAGAATCTATAAAAGAAATTTGTGAAATCATTCATCAGAATGGCGGGCAAGTTTATATGGATGGCGCAAACATGAATGCACAAGTTGGATTGACAAGTCCGGCAGAAATTGGTGCAGATGTTTGTCATCTTAACTTGCACAAAACATTTTGTATACCACACGGTGGCGGTGGACCAGGAGTTGGACCTATTGCAGTTGCAAAACACCTGGCTGCATTTTTACCTGGACATTCAGTCGTGAATATTTCAAAGGGTAAATCCATAAATGCAGTTTCAGCTGCGCCGTTCGGCAGTTCAAATGTAATTTTAATTTCTTATGCTTATATAAAGATGATGGGCGAAGCTGGATTAACTAATGCTACGAAGGCAGCTATCTTAAATGCAAATTATATAAAAGCAAAATTAGAACCTCACTTCAAGGTTTTGTATTCAGGTACAAAGGGCAGAATTGCACACGAGTTAATTTTTGATATGCGTGAGTATAAACATTCTGCTCATATAGAAGTAGAAGATATTGCTAAGAGATTAATGGATTATGGATATCATGCACCAACTGTTTCATTTCCTGTTGCGGGTACTTTGATGGTTGAACCAACTGAAAGTGAATCAAAGGTTGAAATGGATAAATTCTGTGATGCTTTGATTAATATTTTGGAAGAGATAAAAGAAATTGAAAAAGGTAATGCAGATCAGAAAAATAATGTGCTAAAAAATGCACCGCACACAGCTCAAATGGTTATTGCTGATAATTGGGTTTATCCTTACAGCAGAGAAAAAGCTGCTTATCCGGTTCATTGGACTCGATTGAACAAATTCTGGCCTAGTGTTAGCAGAGTTGATAATGCTTATGGTGATAGAAATCTTGTTTGCAGCTGTTTGCCGGTTTCAGAATATGTCGATGAGTCAGTTAATTAATTATCTGATCTCTTTTATATAGATAGACTTTATTAAATTAAAATATTGTATTGGAAGACAGTAACGCTTAGTGTTAAAAAATAAAATAAAAGTACTAATAATTTTTGCTCAAATCGTTATTGTTTTCTCTTCGCTAAACTTTTCGCAAAATACGGATTCGCTTTTTAATTCTGAGTTATATCCTTTTATTGTTGATTCAATTAAATTAAGCGGCAATAAAACAACAGAAACTTTTATCATTCTAAGAGAATTAAATTTCTCTATTGGTGATACTTTAACAAAACAAAATTCCATATATAATCGTGAACGAGTATACAGCTTAGGAATATTTAACCATGTATATTTTATTCCCACTATTGTTGACACCAAAAAAATCTTAACTATAGAAGTGGAAGAAGGCTGGTATATTTATCCAATCCCGCTAATCCAAGCTAAGGAAAACGATCTTAATAAATTATCTTATGGAATGTTTTTACGGATTAAAAATTTTCGCGGAAGAAATGAGGACCTTACAGCAGCGATTGTTTTAGGTTATGATCCAACTTATTATTTAAGCTATTATAATCCTAATATAGTTGGTAAAGAAAATCTATTTATCAGTTCTACAATTAATTATTCGGATATTTCAAACAAAAGCCCAAGTGCAGAAGCACTTTATGGAAATAGTTTTAGTCAAAAGCTGATTGGTGCACGGTTAACTTTGGGCAAAAGATTTGGGCTTTTTAATAGATTATCTATCAATAGTGGATATAGTTATATCGAAACTCCATTTTATATACCTGGTATTAATGCATCTGATGATAGAATTGATAATCTTGTTGATATTGGAATTGGTTTTGAGCATGATACACGAGATCTTACTCAATTTCCCAAAGATGGAATATATTCAAGTCTAATTTATTCTGTTAAAGGTTTGGGATTTGATGATATTAACTATAGCGTCGCCTGGATTGATTTTAGAGAATACCGAAAAATATTTGATCGATTAGTTGGTAAATGGCGATTTGCTTCAAGACTTACTTTTGGTGATGATGTTCCATATTATGATAATTCAATTATTGGTACAAATGAAAAAATTCGTGGTCATTACTTCGAAAAATTCGAAGGGAATGATTATTATATTACATCAGTAGAATTTTACTATCCTATTATAGAAGAATTAAATGTTGATCTTACTTTTATTCCAATTATTCCTGATCAGCTCTTATCTTACAGAATAGGATTTTATACACAGATATTTGCTGAGACTGGATTGGCAAAGTATAAATACGAACCTTTTGCAATAAATAAATTTAATTCCGGGTACGGTCTTGGCATTACTTTTCTATTATTGCCCTACTCAATTCTTAGATTGGAAGTAGCGTTCGACGAACAATTTAATTCACAATTTATATTTGACCTTGGAATATCTTTCTAATATAGAGTTATATTTTGTCTCGTCTTTATCCAAAGATGATAAATCATTTCAGCTAGTTGCTGAAGAATTTCATCACGCAACAAAAGTTATGCGAAATAAATCCGGCGATACTATTTTTGCAACTGATGGTAGTGGAAAAATTTATGAAGGTTTAATTAGTAAAATTGAAAAGAAAAGCATTTTTGTTGATGTGTTAAAATCTTATAGTTATAAAAACCGATTAGAAAACTTTACTTTTTGCATCCCTAATCTTAGAAATCCGGACAGATTTAAATTTGCGTTGGAAAAGTGTACAGAATTAGGAGTTAATAATTTTATTCTTTTTAATTCAGATCGCAGTGTAAGTAGAGGGTTTAATGTTGATAGAATAAATAAAATATTGTTATCTGCGATGAAACAATCACTTCAGGCATTTCTTCCAAAAGTTGAAATATTTGATTCGGTTTCAAGGTTTAATGATATAAAGGTTGAAAAAGTTTTGTTCGAACAGAACTCTGAAAATAAATTAGCTGAGAAGAAATTTGATGGAGCAAAGAACTATTACATGATATTTGGTCCTGAAGGCGGGTTTTCACAAAAAGAAATATTGGAGATAAATCCCATATTAACTTTAAATCTTGCAGTTAATCGATTAAGAGCAGAAACAGCAATCATAAAAGTCGCATCCATAATATCTTAGAATTGTTGGAATGAATCTAGCACCTAAATATTGTTTTGTACCTGTTTTATTACTCCTACTATTTTATGGCTGCGGTTCAACTACAAGATATTATCGAACTAATGATTATTCTGAAAAAGATTCTAGAGCTAAAAACTTTGAGGTACTTGAGGTTGAAACTGGTACGGCTTCTTTTTATGCTGATGAATTTAATGGAAAGAGAACAGCCAATGGTGAAATATATGATATGAATGAACTGACAGCAGCTCATCCATCATATCCGTTTAATACATTAGTAAACGTAACTAATCTATCTAATGGTAAAAGTGTTGAAGTTAGGATAAATGATCGGATGCCGCAGTTTAAAGGACGAATAATAGATCTGTCACTTGCTGCTGCAAAGAAAATTGAAATGACTAATTCTGGAATTCAAGAGGTAAAATTAGAATTGATTAAATGGGGTAAACAGTAACCTAACAAAAAACCCGGCTATTATACCGGGTTAAAATGCATTAATTATTTGTTAGATTTTTTTCCATAAATCATTTTTGATAACGTCATATTTCATTTTTTGCTTGCTATCTAAAAGACTTGCAATCTTAGTGTCAGCATCTTTGATAAATAAGGTTTTATCTTCCGGTTTAGATGAAATATTATTTTGTAATTCAGTCATTATGTTTATAACCTTTGCTTCCTGATCATTACTTAACAAAACTTTTTGTTTTAACGTAGAAGCAAATTCTTTTATTGCTTTGTCATCCTGAACAACTTTTTTTGATAAAATATTTGTTGTTCCAAATAATGTAATTAACATTATTATCAGGAAGTATTTATTTAGTCTTAAAGTATTCATTATTTTCTCCTTTTTATTCTCAATGCTGCTAAAACTAATTTTATTATAAGTAAAATACAAACTTAAACTAACTACTATTATGCAAGATTCATTCCAACTAAAAGCTTTAAGAGAAATCGAGAATTTATCAAAAAAGGCAGCAAATATTGGTTTTTCTGTCTCCAAACCGGATAAAAAACTATACAATTATGAAATAATAGTGAACAGCACTAAAGAGCAAGCAAAATTGTTAGTTTATTTTGGAAAAAAGGGTATCAAAAATGTTATCCAGGCAAATCCCGAATCAAAAATATCTAAAGAGCTAAATAGTATTGTTTTTGACCAAACTCTTTTTGAATCTAATCAAAAGGATGAAATTAAGTTTACCGAGTACATTGGCACAGATGAATCTGGCAAAGGCGATTATTTTGGACCTTTGGTGGTTGCTGCTGTTTACATTGATGGTAAGACAACTTTGAAATTAGAAGATGCTGGAGTAAAAGATAGTAAGCTAATTTCCGATAGTAATATCAAGATAATAGAATCAAAGATTAAAAAGATTATTGGCGATAATTTTGAGATTATTCAGATTAACCCTGAAAAGTATAATAAGCTTTATGAATCTTTCCATAACCTCAATAAAATAATGGGCTGGGCACATTCAAAAGCAATTGAAAATTTATTACAAAAAATCAATTTTACAAATGTAATTAGTGATAAGTTTGGTAATGAAAAACTTATCAAAGATGAATTGAAAAAAAAAAATATCGATTTAAATCTTTATCAAACACCAAAGGCAGAAAGATATACGGCAGTTGCTGCTGCATCGATATTGGCAAGAGCAAAAGTTGTTGATTGGTTTAATATCAGAAGTAGGGAGGTAGGATTTCAAATTCCCAAAGGAGGAGGTGCCTCAGTTAATACTTCAGCTAAGCGTGTTTTACATCAATTTGATGATAATTATTTAATGAAAATGATTAAATTTCATTTCAAGAATTCACAAAGTATTTTCAAGAAATAAAAGGATCCCAAAGTAAAAATGGCTAAGAAGAATGGTATAAGAAGAATAGGAATTTTGACTGGCGGAGGTGACTGCCCTGGATTAAATGCGGTAATTAGAGGTGTAACAAAACCAGCTGAAGATTATGGAATGTCAGTTTATGGAATAATTGATGGCTTTGAAGGTTTAGTTGAAGGTAAAGCTAAAGAATTAAGTAATTCAGATGTTTCCGGTATACTTTCAAGAGGCGGAACAATTTTAGGCTCATCAAATAAAGGCGATCCATTTCATTGGCCAGTTGAAGTTAATGGTAAGATAGAAATTCAAGATAAATCTGAGTCCGCAGTAAAAAATTATAAATCGTGGGGGCTTGATGCACTTATAGCAATTGGTGGGGACGGCACCATGCATATTTGTAACAAATTATCTAAAATGGGGATGAATATTGTAGGTGTACCCAAGACAATTGATAATGATCTTGAAGCTACTGATGTAACATTCGGTCATTATTCAGCAGTATATGTAGTCTCTATGGCATTAGACAGACTTCATACAACTGCTTCTTCGCATCATAGAGTTATTGTTGTAGAAGTTATGGGAAGATACGCAGGTTGGATAGCTTTGAATGGTGGTTTATCCGGTGGTGCGGATATTATTTTAATACCAGAAATTCCTTTTTCCTGGGATAAAATAGCAGAAAAGATTCACGAACGTGAGTTGATGGGAAAAAGATTTTCTTTGGTTTGTGTTGCAGAAGGTGCAAAACCATTAGGTGGTGATCTAGTTACAAGGGGAAATGATATTAAGAGAACTGATCCTGTGCAGCTTGGAGGAATTGGGAAAGTAGTTGCGGATAAAATTGAAAAATTAACAGGAAAAGAAACTCGAGTAACAATTCTCGGACATCTTCAAAGAGGCGGAAGTCCTACGCCATATGACAGAATATTAGCCACGAAATTTGGAGCATTTGCGATTGATTTAGTTTCAAATAAAAAGTTTGGTAGAATGGTAGCCCTCAAAGGAAATGAAATCAAAAATGTAAAAATAGAAGATGCCATTGCACACCAAAAATTGGTAAAACCAGACGATCAGGCAGTCTTTGTAGCAAAGTCGCTTGGGATATCATTTGGTGACGAATAAATTTTGATTTATTTGGATCAGATTATATATTTGTTATTCGAAATTTAACGGGGTCGTAGTTCAGTTGGTTAGAACGCCTGCCTGTCACGCAGGAGGTCGCGAGTTCGAGTCTCGTCGGCCCCGCACTCTTAAAGCCCTGTAAGTAAAGCACTTACAGGGTTTTGACTTTTTAAAGATTTTCGTTAGGTAGCAAAAATGGTAGCAAAAATGTCTGCTACTTCAGTTTTTTCAGTTCATTTTTGAGGTGATTTGAAGACAGTTTTGTGTAGTAAGTCATTGTCGTTTTTATATTACTATGACCGACTAAAGAGGCTGTGACATTTATAGGAACTCCTGCTTCCTGACT
>BS_KBA_SWE02_21mDRAFT_10000552_pt1 | contig 14154 bp, 15 predicted proteins | sample BalSeasSWE02_21m_FD_9196 | JGI IMG/M metagenome (IMG submission 9196)
TCACGATAGTTGCGATACGGGCCAAATGCTCCAAGGTAGGTTCCACCAATTCCCCGGTCTGATCGTCATATAAAAAGGCGGCAGTGCCGCCCACCCCAAAGGAATCCTCCGGTATCCAGTACTGGTCTCTCTTCGGAGCAGTGCCAAGAACCTGCTCAATAAGGGGGGCCAGGACGTGGATATGTCCTGAGCTTTCGTCAAAGGCTGCGAGGCCCGTATCTTCGAAGATCTGCCTCACTTCTTTGGACACGCATTTGACCCCGACCTCTTCCAATACCCTCAAGGCATCAGTATGTATTTTTTCAAGAAGACTATTTGCTTCAAGATTCATCGATTCCTTTTTCCTCCCTGTCAGACCGTTACCTGCATCCCGTCATAAGCAAATTGTATATTGTTAAGTTCCTTCTGGATAGCTTGATAATCATCATAGCTCCTGTTCCAATACTCCTCCATATGCACAAAAAGGACCTTTTCTGCCCTGATTCGCCGGGCTAAGGCAACCGTTTCTTCAAAGGTGTAGAGGGTCTTCCTCGATATATGGTCGCGAGGGTATTTGAAACCGTGTTTGAGGTTGTCCCCAAATATACCGGGTTGAATCACTAAGAGATCGGCCCCGCGCACATCTTTCCGCTCCTCGGGAAATGGTTTGATATCACACGGGGCGTAGACAATTCTTGTCCCTCGCCTTTCAAAGACATAAACAAAAGATGTCTGGGAACCCCGGTCTATCGGGATGGCTGTAACCTCGGTCTCCCCGATCCGGGTTCCCTGGTCAAACCCTATGCATTCCACAAACCCCTGGGCCACGTAGAAATCGATGAGAGGACCGTATATGGAACGGATATCAACAATTCTATCCATCAGCACCCGGGGCAGGATGAGCCGGATTTTCTTACCCTTGTAGGCCTTCCAGGTGCGAAAATCGAGGGTGATCTGTTCCACCACCCGGAATCCTTCAACATGGTCCGGATCAAGATGCGTGAAGAGGAGATAATCAATGCGATCGATCCCGGCCCTGTTCAACTGAAGAGCGATCTCCGCCGGGGTGTCTATAAGAAGGTTCTCATCGTGCAGAAAAGCAGAAGGGCCGGTCCTCTCATAAGGCCAGCCCCTGGCTCTTGCTTCTTCACACACCCGGCACCGGCAGAGGGGTTTCGGAATTACCATGCATCCCCCTGAACCAAGAATCGTTAAGTCCATCTAAGTTCCCGCCTTTCCAACCGGTAATCATCCCCGTTTTCACTCCTGTCAAAGCGGGATTTTCGTTCCATCAACTCCATGGAAACGGGCTATGGGAAACAGAGTGTAACTTCCCTTTTTCATAGCGATCGAAGCGGAAAGGTTTGAGCAGGGTCTGTTCTTCTCCCAACACTTCTTTGGCCACAAGCTTACCCACTCCGATCATCTTATATCCGTGATTGGAGTCGAGAATCATGTAGCAGTTCTGTTTCATGACATCGAAAATGGGGAAATTATCAGGCGTAAAACAGCCTAATCCCCCGGAAGGCTCGTTCTTGTACATCTGGTATTTGTCCTCATACCTTTTCTGGCAGTGTGCCAAGGCAGACGTCCACATGTGAACAAACTCAGGTGTAACTGTAAAATCGGGGGAGTCAATGCCATAAGGATCCACCTTAACTTCTCCCTCCACGATATATGGGGCCGCACCCCCCTGGACCCCGCCAAAACCAAAGTCAGGCTTATAGTAGATGCCCCACATCTTGTTCGTAATCAGTGATCCGTCCTCGCTGGAATATAGAGGTGCTTCCGAATCTACATGGATCACGGGGGGCATTTCCCCCTGGTTGTTCATGGCATAGGCGGGATCCACGCCAAGAGTTCCCTCCACGAGGCACCAGTAGGTCCACATTTGATTCCCGGGGTGTATGACCCCGTCCGTACCCATGATGTCGATCTCATTGGGAAGTTCCAACATATCCCATAAACCTTTGGCCCACGGACCGGGACCCGCGATCACCTGGTCGCATTCAATAACGCCTTTTGAGGTCTCAACGGCCGTCACGGAATCCTTATCGGTCTTGAATCCGGTTACTTCAACTCCGGTAAGGATGCGGACGTCCTCGGCTTCAGCCTTGTCGGCCAGTCTGTAGAGGGAGCGCATCTGGCTGGCATATCCGCCTTTTTTCTCATGCAGAATAGAAGTAATGCCTTTGGCCTGCCAATCATGAAAGATATTTTCCTTCATGTAATTGAGGCAGTCCCTTTCGCCTTCGATAAAGGCCGATTCATAGCCGATTTCGTTCTGCTGTTTGTGAATTTCGGTTACATCTTCGTGCATGGTTTCAGGAGAGATCTGCATGTAACCGACCGGATGAAAGCCGTATGCTTTGGCATCCTCCTCCCACAGATGAACGCTGTGGGCCATCAGCTTTCGCATGGCCGGTTGAAAATAGTTGTTGCGTATGACGCCACAGGCGATACCGGATGCGCCTGCGCCGATGGATGTCTTGTCGATGACAAGAACATCTTTTCCGGAGCCGTGTTTCCTTTGCTTCAGCTCCTTTGCAAGATGCCAGGCCGTGCTGAGGCCATGGATCCCGGCACCTATGATAATATATTTGTATTGTGTAGGAAATGACATCTAAAACTCCTTTTTTATTTTATTTGAATGGGTCCCACCGAACGGTCTGATTTTCATAAGACGGCGGAAACTGCTTCAAGAACTCATCATAATAATAAAGTTCCTTGAACGAAGCAAAAGGCAAGCCGTATGCGGCTTTGGGCCTCTGTTTAATCTCATCGGGATCAATCTTTTTGGCCACGATTTCATCCATTACATCATCCATCCCGGTTCCCATGGCAAATCTGAGCTTTTCGCGATTGGCAATCTTTTCGGGCAGCATGTCCCTGAAGGCTTCCCTCAAAACATATTTCTCAACCTGCTTTTCCCCATAAATTTTCCATGCCATGGGGATTTTCTTACTGAAAGCCACGACTTTTGAATCTAAAAACGGCGTCTTATAAATAACGGCATTGGCCATCCAGGCCCGGTCCAGGCGTCTAAGCGCCGTATTGTACGAGATATCCAACAGCTTCTGGGCCAGGCGTTCGCGCTGTTCACTGCTCTTCACTTTCGGATTCTTGAGGACCATTCGGTAACCCCCGAACAGCTCATCGGCCCCCTCGCCCACCAGGACGGCATTGGAATGTTCTTTGACCATTCTGGCCACATAGTAATTTGAAATAATTCCGGAGATGCAGTCTTCATCAAAGCTTTCCAGATACCAGACCGCCTCCGGAATAAAATCCGCAATATCTTGATCGGTAATGCGATAGATATGGTGTTTCATGCCCAGGAAATCGGCCATCAAAATGGCATTTTCCAGGTCAGGGCCGGGAAATCGCGCTATCGAACCGGTGAATAGATGTATATCGGGGTTGAAGTTTTTGGCGATGGCGGCAATAATCGAGCTGTCCAGTCCACCGCTCAGGGAGATGGCATTCACATCATCCATTCTCTTTTCCACCGCTTCTATGAGGAGATCTCTCAAGATTGCCGCAGCGTCCTTCAAGTCCCGCGGTTCAGGGACATCAGGTACAAAGGGGTCAAATTCTTTCATCCCGCTCTTTGTGCTGAAGATATTTCCGGCCGGTAGCTCCTGAATATTGAATTGAACATAATCCTTTAGCCCCTTCATTTCCGAACTGAAATAAAAAATGTTGTTGTCAGAGCCGAAAAAGAGGGGCCTGGCCCCCACGGAATCCCGCGCCAAAATAACTTCATCGTTTTTTTCCACGATAGCGCAGGAAAAACTGCCGTTTAAATATTTGAAACAATCCTTCTCATGCTTTTCGTAATATTCCCTGAACAGTTCAAGGTCGGTTTGCCCTTCAGGCCTGTCGTTGAAAAGCCTTCCATCAAACAGGATAAAGGGCGTTTCCTCAAGAGACGTGCAAAAGGTTCTTTCAGGAGATAGGTTGATTTCATTGGCGCCTAAGGCCCCCCTGCCATCGGTTAAGGAACGGACGATGGTATTGTCCGGGCCGCGATGCCGCATCAGTTTCAGGATGTTTCCCATTTCTTTCGCGCTGTCGGTTGAGATTCTTCCGTGCTGCGATACAATTCCTGCTATACTTGCCACTTAAATACCCCCCAAAAATAGCTATTCTGTTTACTTGACAAAAATTTTACCAAAATTGGCCGTGGTCAAGGGATCATCCATGTACATCCCCAGGCCGATATTTTTAACCGAATCCATGCCCCGTTCATCATAAACCGGCATCTCTACCTCTGGCGCGTCCTCAGGGGTCACCTCTTTGGCGATCTGAATCGCTTTTTCGAGCTTTTCAAATGAAAAATCAATCAGATACCTGAGAAAGGAAAAGGGATGCCGGATCATGTGGACCCCGTACTTCTTGCACAAGGCCTGGCCCATTCTCGCATCTGCATAGGCCCTTTCCGTGGGGTGCTCCTCATGGGTGGTGCCGGCGCTCTGAAATGTGGGGATATCCAGCATGAGGTTCAGATGGGCCATGAGAATGTTCAATAGATTGTGGCTGATCAGGCCATAATTGGGGTTGTACTCGATTCTGGGATCCGCAATGGTCGGATAGCCTGCATGCACACAGGTGACACCTGGATTGAGTAATTGTGCCGCACAGATTCCGAATAGGACCTCGGCATGTGTCATGGACAAAACCCCGTTGTAACAATAGGGCGCGCTGATGCCTGCCATGGGCATGGCTGAAACAAACACCGGCAAACCCGCCTGTACAACTTTCACGAAATCATCGGAGAAGTTTTCATTCACCTCCAATGGGGGCCGGGTGAGACAAAAGACAATCATGATATTTTTTCTTTCGGCGTAAATCTCTCGGGCCCGTTTCAGGGAGGCATCCGAGGTTACCGCAAAGTAGAGTGGTTTGGCGCAGTTCTCGGTCATGATATTCATCTGAAGGACTTCATCTTTCAGTTTGATTCCCCGTCCCATCCCCGCTATGACCTCATGGGCATCGGCGATCTGAGCAATGCGCTCGGCGTGTTCGGGGGTGGGGGATAGCCCACCCTCCTTTTTCTCGTCGTCATAGACATAGGGGGCCGTGCCCCCGATGATGAAGCTGTTCAGTGGTACGAAAAATTCAGATACTCCCGGAACCGTCTTTAGGCACTTTTCAACCAGCCCTGACATCACGTAGATGCGGTCCTCATAAACAATGGCCTGGCCCTCAGCCGCAAACGCTTGAAACACCTGTTGTATCTCCGGATGTTTGCAGCCAACGCCGAGGTTCTCCAACATCCACAGAGCGTCCTGATGCGACTGCAGCAGCATTCCCACGGTATCTTCGCCCAAGACAGTTTTTGATTTTGCTATTTGTGCGGTATTCACATTTCTCTCCTTAATTTATGCCATCAAGAACCCAAGGCTGCCTCAGGCCCCTTGATAAAGATGGGTTTACAAAAAACAATTTGACATGTTAACATGTGGATTGACATGGTAGTGGTTCAAGATATTTGAACTGAAACTATAATTCAAATGGGTGATCCTGTCAAGTGATTAGGCAGGGTTTTTTCAGATTGTATTAAATTAGTAAAACATTCAAAGAGTTGCGAGCGTGCTCTCGTGGATAAAGGAGGTTCGGTGGAGATGTTGGTATGGGGTGGGTCGGTTATGTGACCTTGAGATCTTGGACATCAAGCATGTCGGTGAGTCTCCTAAGGGTAAGAGTGATCTGTTCTATTTCGCTTGGGGACAGCTTGTTAAGCCCGTCAATGATCTTCTGTTGTATGGGGGATGGGGCGTTTTCTGCGAGCATTTTCCCGGTTTTTGTAAGTTCAACGGTAATCACCCGTCGATCCTTGGAAATCCTTAGTCTCTTCACAAGATCTTTCTTCTCTAACCGGTCGATAATCCCTGTGACAGTGCTGGAATTGACCATAACATGTTTAGCGATCTGCGAAGGAGGAAGGGGGCCGTTTTCGTGAAGCGCGAGAAGGCAGTTAATCTGCGCAGCACTTACGTTGTATATTTTGTTCAACTCCTTTGTGTAATGCTCTCCCGCCTGCATCAGCCTGCGGATCGAGTATACGACCTCCTTGGTGCGTATGGTGTAAATATCTCCGGATATCTCAGATGAAACGGTTGTATTTCTTTCTGACATGATCAGGTACCCATGACGCCCATGTAAAAAGTCCTTTTTAGGAGACCATCGCCTATGTTAAACAGATTTTCACTCTTTTTATCACAAAAACCAACCCTCGGGCAACACAATAATATACGGGCGCCCTATCTGGATGAATGATGATCAGATTGACAAATGTCTTTAAGTCTTTTGATAAGGGCAATTCCTATGCAGTAAAGGATCTTTCTTTGCAGGTTGAACAGGGGGAGACCCTGGTCCTCTTGGGCTCATCGGGTTGCGGTAAAACCACCACCCTCAAGATGATAAACCGTCTAATCGATCCGACTGCAGGGACCATAGAGGTGGAGGGCGAGGACATCACAAAACAGGACCCGGTGGCGCTGCGCCGCCGGATAGGCTATGTCTTTCAGGGTATCGGTCTTTTCCCGCATATGACCGTTGAACAAAATGTGGAATTGGTGCCGCGCCTCCTGGGCTGGTCCATCAAGACGAGAAGCGAACGGTCTCATGAACTCCTGGAACTTGTGGGGCTCCCTGTAGAGGAATTTGCAGACAGATTCCCCGACGAACTCTCCGGAGGCCAGCAGCAAAGGGTGGGTGTAGCCCGTGCTCTTGCAGCCGATCCTGCCTATCTCCTCATGGACGAACCTTTCGGCGCCCTTGATGCCCTGAGCCGTGAGTCGCTGCAGCAGGAGTTGCTGGCCATAAAAAAACGCCTCAAAAAAACCATTGTTTTTGTCACACATGACATCTTCGAGGCACTTCTTCTCGGCGACCGGATTTTGATCCTCCATCATGGAAACGTGGAACAGATCGGCACGAAAAAAGAGATCCTTTCCGCGCCTGCCACCCCTTTTGTCCGAGATCTTTTTGCCAAACCCGCCAGGCAGTTGCTTGACTTCCAGGGGATTGTGTAGTGGATGCCGTGACCCTGACCGCCTTTATTTCCGAACGTCTGCCCGAACTCTGGCTTCGTACGGGTGAACATCTCATGCTGACAGGGTGTTCATCCGGGGGGGCCATGCTTATCGGGATACCTATCGGAATGCTTGTATTCCGAAAATCCTGGTTGCGGAGCCCTGCCATGGGTACAATAGGAATCCTTCAGACCATCCCGAGTCTGGCCATGCTTGCTTTCCTCCTGGCGCTGCTCCATAGGATCGGCGCCCTGCCCGCCATCATCGCCTTAACCCTCTATGCCCTTCTTCCGATTGTTCGCAATACCCTCACAGGATTAGATGGGGTATCGCCCCAGGTGATGGAAGCGGCCAAGGGGATCGGCGCCAGGAACCGGGACTGTGATCATCGGGACAAAGAATTTTACTGAACAATTGATTTTAGGTGAGCTGATGGCCCAGATGATAGAGGCCAAGACGCCGTTGAGGGTGGAACGTCGTTTCAACCTCGGGGGCGCCATGATCTGTCACGGGGCCCTTGTCAACGGCGAAATCGACCTTTATGCCGAGTATACGGGAACGGGACTGGCCGCGACCCTCAAAGCTCCGGTGATATCCGACCCCGAGAAAGCCCTGCATTATGTGCGAAAGGCATATCATGAACGTTTCAGTGTGCGGTGGCTTCAGCCCTTTGGTTTTAACAACACCTATGCCATGACCGTCCGTAAAGACGACGCTGTACAACACCAGTGGCACACCATTTCTGATCTTAAAGACACCGCATCTCAGCTTCGTGCCGGGTTCACTGCGGAGTTCGCGGAGAGGCCGGACGGTTATCCCGGCTTGAGCAGGGTCTATGACCTCGAATTTCTGGAGGTAAAGGATCTGGATCCCGCCATAATGTACCAGGCGATTGCAAACCGGGAGGTCGATGTGATCTGCGCTTTTGCCACCGATGGCCGTATCGCGGCGTATGGCCTGACACCCCTCCAGGACGACCACGGGTTTTTTCCCCCTTATCAGGCGGCCCCGGTCGTGAGACAGCAATCCCTCACAGCCCACCCTGAAGTGGGTGATGCATTATCCCTCCTTGGGGACGTTCTCGACAATGCCGCCATGCAGCGTCTCAATTTCGAGGTGGACGGAAAGAAGAGGAGTCCGGCGGAGGGTGAAACTTAGCTGGCACACAAATTTGCTCAATGTGCAATATGCTTCGCGTGCTAAATAATTCCAAGCCTATCCCAGTCTTTGATAACTTGACAGTATTTAAAGAAATCAATGTTTTAAAAACACTTAAATACCCAATAGATATCTGAAAAAGTGATGACCTGAAATTTGAGCTGCATATACTCACCGACCAGCCTTTTAGAAATGCGATCTCTGGTTCAGCCAGAGGATACTACATCTTGTGGTCGCCTCCCCGATGGACTATCGTTACGTGACGAAGACTTACCTATATCAATATTCTGTTGAGCTCGGAACCTGGAGGCTGACCAAGGACAATTTTGCAGCATACATTTTTTCGGTCCTTCAAAGTGAAGAGTGGTGATTCTAACCTTCCGTTTTGAAACCTTAAGACACGCCTGCAAATAATCGATGTTAACTCTCTTTGAAAAAGATCAAAAATCTTAGAAAGTCACCCATTACCGTCTTGCCCACACCACAATATCTTGAGGTCTGATTTCAAAAGAAATTCCGTGGTATACGGCACATATCACAATCATAGAAAATGTTGACAACATAAGAGCCCATTATCTCATCTGAGCATTTTGATTTTCTTTAAGGTTCGGACGAATGTTATCCAAAGGCAGGCTGCAGTGAAAATGGAACATAGAGAATCTTTTCTTGTTTTCGGGCTGCCAGCCAGTCGGGCAGGTGGATGAGAGAACTGGCCAGGGGGTTGGAAATGAGTCCCCCTGGCGTGTGAGTTTCGGTGTGAAAAAGAGTGGCCATTGCGCGTGAGAACGGGTATCATTTGATCGATTGGTTTTTTACTTTTTGCCGGCGGGCTATATTTTACAAAAAAAACCGATTTCAAACAAAACCAAGGAAGGGGAAAAAGAAGAAATGAAAAAGAAGAAAATAAGAGTCGGGATAAGATCCTGCCACCAAATAAAAATCCGGATTCGGAGGGTTCCGCCATGCCCATGATCAAAGTCAACGATATGGAAATGTATTACGAAGTGCACGGCCGGGGCTTTCCCTTATTGCTGATCATGGGGCTCAAGCGCAACACCGAGTGGTGGTACCGGCAGATACCCGAGCTGTCCCGCCACTTCCAGGTCATCGCATTTGACAACCGTGGGGCAGGTCGCACCGACAAACCGGAGTCGGATTATTCAATCCCTATGTTCGCAGGCGATACGGCCGGTTTAATGGATGCCCTGGGTATCGAGAAGACCCACGTATTAGGGATATCCATGGGGGGCTATATAGCCCAGGAGCTGTCCATCAGCCGCCCCGACCTGGTTCAAGGCCTGGTTCTGGGCTGCACCTCCTGCGGAGGACGAAAGGCTGTTCTGCTAAGCGAGGAGACGCGAAACGCTTATTTGGCCAATGAAGGGTTGACGAATGAGCAGATCCTGCAAAAGGATATGCACATCTTTTTCAGCGATGAATTTATCGCCAACCAGCCGAAGCAGATTGAGCAGTTTGTGCAAATTTCCATGCGCCATGTCCAACCACCCGGTGCCTTCCTGCGTCAATTCAATGCCTGCCTGGGACATGACACCGTGGACCAACTGGCCGATATCTCCGCGCCCACTCTGATCATGGCCGGCGATGACGATCACCTGGTACCCACCGAGAACTCTATCATACTCAAAGAGCTGATGCCACAGGCTGGACTTCATCTGTACCCCGGCAAGCGCCATTGCTTCTTCATAGAGGAATTCGAAAGATTCAACCGTGAAGTTACTGCATTTTTCAATTTCACAAAACCCTGAAATCTCAAAATATCTTTTCCAGTGAGCCCAAAGAGCTTTGCTACGGCGCCACCTTGGGTTCCTTCCACCAGGGATAAAAATCGGGCATATCTTGGGAGACCTTCATGCTGAATGCCGGCGGACGCTTTTCAAGAAAACTCCGGATCCCTTCCCTTGCATCCTTCTGCATACCAACCCAGTAAAAACAGTGGGAATCGGTAAGGTGTGTTGACTGGGGATCCTCTTCAACAACGCCCCGCTGCAGGAGCGCCTTATTGAGCGCCACGGAAATTCCGGAGGTATTTTCCACGATCTCTGTCGCGATCTCCATGGCCTTTGAAAGGACCTGTTCTCCCGGAACCACATGATTGAAGAGTCCCGAACCCGCCTCCTCCGCAGCCCGAAAAATACGACCGGTCAGTGCCAGTTCGTTTGCCTTGGATAGCCCCACGATACGCGGCAGGAACCAGGAAGAACAGGCCTCCATAACTACGCCGCGCCGTGCAAATACAAAACCGATCTTGGCTTCTTCCGCCACAATTCGCATATCCATGGCCAGGGTCATGGTGATTCCGATGCCCACGGCATGGCCATTTATTGCTGCGATAACAGGTTTCCGGCATTTGTATATGGCCAGCGATACCTGCCCTCCCCCGTCCCGATGCCCACTGATGGGTATCTTCGGCCCTTCTTTCCGGGAACCATCAAAGGTGGCGCCACCCGCAGACAGATCCGCCCCCGCGCAGAAGGCCTTCCCGGCGCCTGTGACCACAACCACCCGCACATCATCATCGCGGTCCGTCTCGTCCATAAGCCCGATCAGTTCTTTTCGCATATTGGGCGTAAAGGCGTTCATCTTTTCGGGACGATTCAACGTAATCAGCGCAATTCCTTTATCCACTTTGTACTGCGTATGCATCAAGTCCATCTTCACCTCAAGAGTTCTGTTTGTTTTACTGTAATGCCGGCAATTCCGGCATGCATGAAATAAACCGCTTTTCGCTGGAATGTCTTGTAGCCCTTTTCAAAGGTTTTGTCAAAATTCAATGCAGACTCTAAACGCAATTCCTGAACAAAACTCATTGAACATTTAGAAGCGAAATGATAAAATCTGTAAAAAACATAGCCTCTAAGTTTTTCTCAAAAGCGCTTAGAGCCTGTTTGAAAATTATCCCTGCTGCGGTCGGCTGTGGCTTCCGATGGCTGCGTCAGCTGCTAAAATGGGTCTTCACCGTAGCCCGACTACGCTTCCAGCCCCATTTTCTTGCTTCCTTGCCCTTGAAAGCCTCGCTCAACCTCGCGACGAGATAATTTTCAAACAGGCTCTTAGAGTAAACATGTCCTGGAAGATTGATCAGGGCGAAAGCAACCATTTTAACCGGGCGAATCCGACAGACAAACGTTGCGTTGTTTGCTGCTCCGTCCATAAATAATCAAAGGAGGATTAGAAAAAGATGAAACGAAAACTGGCCGTTATAGCTCTTTTGTTAGCCTTTTTGGTTCCGGGGATTGCGGGCGCCGTTGACGAAGACGACTTCAAGGTGCCCACCACCGAGGATTTTGTGGACCTGTGCGTTGTCCCTGTAGACCACCCCTACTACGTTGCCTCGGTGCACTTCGTTCAGGGCTACCTTGTCGGCGCTTATCACTACTACGCAGCCCAGGCGGCTGGCCCAAACGGAAACAAATTTGTCTGCCTCCCGGACAAGCTGCCGACGAGAAATGAAGTGATCGACATGTTCGTTAAATGGGCCAAGGCCCACCCTCAATACATGAAAGAGAAACCGGTGGAAACCGTATTCAGGTTCCTCACGGAAAAATGGCCCTGCAAGTAACAAACGTAGGATAGAAAGGAGCAAATCATGATGAAATTCATAATCGTATGTATTCTTGCACTCACCCTTGCCTTTTCAGGATGCGCAGGGATGTCGGATACCGAACAGCGGAGCCTCAGCGGAGGCGCCATTGGGGCCGCGGGTGGAGCTATCATCGGGGCAATCGCCGGCAACGCCGCGCTTGGCGCAGCCATCGGCGGCGCCGCCGGCCTGGGGGGCGGTTATCTTTATGGAAAGCAGAAGGACTCGGAAAAGCAGGCNTACGAANAAGGTTACCAGGCGGGTCAAAAAAAGCAGTAATACGGCTCTTAAAGAAGAACAACCTCCCCTTCCCTCTTCTGTGCGATCCGGGAAAAAAAGTAATGACCGATTACGGGGCATTCGGGGAGAAGAAAATGTATGGCAAAATCGTTCAGGGCGTTATCCGATCCACCGTCCGGATCGGCCCGGATGGCAAGGTAAAAAAACACTGGCCAAAGGTAGCCAAAAGGCAGCGGACCATCCCCTGAAAGTCCTGGATGCATTGAAAGAGGCACTCTGAGGGATGTATCGGTCGATTTCAATGAAGCCTCAAGCCTCAAGGCGAGACGCCGGCAGTTTTTCTTTCAGATAAGAGAATTTTCGGATGGCATAATATTCGCGAACATCACTTTCAAGAATCGATCCAAGTTTGACTTTGAAATCCATGTCCTTGAAGCGGTCGATTCTTTCGCAACATTCTTTTGCCTGTTCTGAATTTATCTCTGGGAGTGCTATTCCCTTTCGAAGCAGAAATTCAATGTCGAATCCGTCCCGGATTTCCCCGCGGTCCAAAAAAGCGGCGACTTTATTTTTCATTGCCTGCTCCAGGGTAAGGGCCTTGAGAATAATCTGTTTGTTGGTGAATCTGGAAAAAGCAATTTTTTCCTGAAAATCAACATCCGCCATTTCTCTACGAATTTCAATCTTCAACCGCTTGGTATAGGACAATGCCCGTAATTCGAACAAAAGGGTGAAGTGCTTCATTTGTGCGTCGGTGATTTCATAATCTTTTTCAAAGAGTCGTTTGAATCTGGTAAAATATTCATCTTGGGGTGTTTGTTTCACAAACCAGAAATCAAGATCGGCGGAATACCGATTCAGCTCATGACAGAGCCGCAACATGGTTCCGCCGCCGAAAACGATCGGCTCAAGCAGCTTGAACCTGCGCATCTTGTCCAATACTTCTATTTCGAACAATTCATGTTGCCTGAATGTATCCATAGGTCCTCAAGAGTTTTTGAGTTCTTCCGGGATATGACCGACTCAGTTTCTCCATTTCAAGCCTGTTTATTTTCTCCGGATCAATGGATGGAAGGTCGAGGGCATATCGTCCATAAGAGATCAGATACACAGCATCCAGGAGCGCTTTTTCCGGGGTGGCAATGAAAAAACCATCCTTCTTTTCAAATCCGAAGTACAAATCTGATGAGATTTTAGAGTATCGGAAAACGGTTCCCCTTACCGATATGGTTTTCGTTCGCTGAACAGCCACCGATTCGAAAAAATCCCTCTGCATCTGAGTGGTGATGCCGTAGTAATCCAGGGCCGTCATCAGGGATATGTAGGAAGGTGTCTCGCCGAGGTTCGCGATGATGAATTTATCTTCTTTGGTTGCGGTATCCCACGATTCGCTCCGCACATAAAGGTTTCGCTTGATGCGCACCAGCACGCCCATCTTCACATACCGGCTCGCCGTCACTCGTGCCGAGGCCGTACTGATGCCTAAAGTTCGGGCCAACTCCTCATATCCGAAGTAAGGCTTCTTTATGTTCCGTAGTTTGATGAGATCCATGAAGTATAGCCAATTAACAATTATGTTAATTAACTATACTTTGTATTGACAGATCTGTCAACTATTGTTTGAACGGATTCATTATGTGAACATCAATAATGGCAGGGTTCATCACCGACAGGCTACATCCGACAACCAGTACCCGTATACAAAACGGAACTCCAGCCGAAGTTTGCCTTTTTCTGCCGATCCATGGTCTTTGAAAAAAAGTATCAGATTTAGACTGACAACATTTATCAAGTAAAGATGTTGATTTATTCCGTCTTTTGCGGTACAGGAGTACGAAGACCTGTAGACGTGATAAAGTGACGACCTTATTTCCTGCAAAATGAGGATGGCAAATGTTTCACTGACAAACAAAACCCCGTTTCTCGGCATCTGGAGAACGGGGTTTTTTGTTTTGTGGCATCGGATGCGATCCAAAAAAACTGGACCAGAATTTTGAATTTTTTTTGAAATTTCTTTCATCCTTGTGACCGTATGTGTCAAAACGTCATGGTACACTCCCAACATTTGTGACGACGGAGGTATCATGAAACACGCTTCGAGAAGATCTTGATCAGAAATGCTGGGAAAAGCAAACT
>BS_KBA_SWE02_21mDRAFT_10000553_pt1 | contig 14146 bp, 11 predicted proteins | sample BalSeasSWE02_21m_FD_9196 | JGI IMG/M metagenome (IMG submission 9196)
CATCGAATTGGATGTGGATCGCACAAGCCGCAGGATAAAGCTGGAACTGGATCTGCCTGGCGGCATGGATGTCGACGATGTGAAAGAGAAGTGGGAGGTTAGAATCCCTGCCGGGGTTGAAGCAGAGCTTGAACTGGGCGTTGGGCAAATGGACGTGGAAGGCATTACCGGCGGTTTGCTTATCTCAGTGGGTGTCGGTGAGTTGAACGTGAATATCCCCTCTGGGCCAATCGAAATTTCTGTCGGCGTGGGTGATGTGGATATCAGCGTGAGCAATGCCAGCATAGGCAAGGTGCGTGTGGATACAACGGTAGGTGATGCACGTCTCCGGGTGAATGGTGAGCGCATTGAAGGCTCCAGTCACTTTGGGATTGGCAACAGCGTCAAGTACAAGGGCGACGGCCTGGACGAAGTTGAAGTCAGCGTGAAAGTTGGCGAAGTGAAGGTTGAGCTGGATAGCAAGTAAGCGTTTATTCAGGCAAGTCGGAATAGCAACAGGCTAAGGTCATCGGGTTTGCTGGGCAGGGATGGTTCGGGCTTCATCATTCGTTGCCTGGCCATTGCTGCCAACTGACTTGCGGCCTCGGAGATAGGCCCGCTGCGTATGATATTGACGATTTCCTGTTGCTGAAGATTATCGAACAAGCCGTCGCTGGCGACCAGCACGGTATCCTTGCGGGCCAGCACCAGGGTCTTGCCGACCTCGATACGCATCTCGCTGTCGCCTATGAAATTGGAGACCAGGTGCCGATGTTCGTGGAACAGCGCAGCTGATGCGTCAAGGAATCCTGCTTCAACGGCGAACCCCGTTGGGGAGTGGGGGATGGTTTCCAGTTTTAGTTTGCCTCGTTGCCCGACAATCAGCACCGCCGAATCACCCACATGGTAGCAGCGAGCAATGTGTTGCTCGATGGCTACAATGGTAAGTGTTGTTGCTGAGCCGTTGCTCAAGGACAGCACAGCGGTCTGGGCGGCCTCAATGCCATTGAGTACCGCCGTTCTCAGCAATAGTGCATCCGCCGCGGATTGCTGTAGAGAATCCGCCAGCGCCTGGATCGCCGCCGCGGAGGCCTTTTGCCCGGCAGGCAAGCCGCCGGCCCCGTCCGCTACTGCCAGTACCAGGGAGTCGCTGCCGTAACTGGCCGCAAATGCGCAGTCTTCATTGGGGCCTTCCCTGTCCGGGCATCTCAGACTCAGACCCGCGATGCTGCCCATGGGCAGATCGACACCCAGGGGACCGGAGTCAGCCTGGTCCAGTCGCAGCAAGGTCGCACTCTGGGCGGGCATCTCGCTGCTCATTTGCTGTCCGTCTTGTGTCGGCACCATGGACAGTAATCCCAGTATTGTTTGAGCACACCATTTCCGCACTTGCCGCAACGGTGTCGGTTGCCTTGGATCTGCCACTGGCGTTGCACTTTCTTTCTGCACCAGGGGCAATACTTCATGAACGGCATCAAGGGGGAGTGGCTAGCGCAACCGCAGCGGGCGGAGTACCGAATGTCGGTGTAATGCCGATCATTCTCTTTCTCGAAACCGCCACCGTAGCACCACGCGCAATATTCCCAATCCAGTTTTACCCCGCGCTGGCAGCGGGGGCAGTGGGCGGGAAAATGGGTCTCGCTACCCAGGCTGGGATTGTCCTCGCCACACCAGGGGCAGTACTGCATGGACTCAGAAACGGGTGACCGGCAGTGACGGCATTCATGCCGGCTATCCAGAACTTTGCCAAAATTCTCCAGGAACTCTTTAGTGAACGGTATCTGCCAGAGTGGGGTGAGGCTGAGCGGGGTGCGATTGTCCCCCTTTGGCCTCCTAGCCGGTGACTTGATCCTGGCAAAGGCGACCTGCATCTCGAGCGCATCCCGGAAACGGTCGCAAGATTTCACTTCGAGAGATTTGCGTATGAATGCAATCAGGTCGGGATGTGCCCGATGCTTAAGCCGCTCGTACCCAACAGGCGGCCAGTCGTAAGGCCACGCAGGAAGTTTTCCGGAGAACATCCGATAAAGGACCAGGCCGAGGGCGAAGACATCTGACTGGAATACCGGTCTTCCCATGGCTTGTTCGGGCGCGATGTAACCCAGGGTGCCCGAGCCGGACGCCTTGACCGTGCGTAAGCCTTTCTTGGCAAACGCGAAATCCGCCAAGCGCAGGTGATTTCCCGGAAAAAGAATGAAATTCTCTGGCTTGATATCGCAATGGATGATTTTCATGGAATGGGCGTGGGCTACTGCTGCGATCGCCTGCTCGGCCAATTCCAGGGCGGTAGCAGTGGCCAGCCTGCGCTCCAGGCGGTCCCCCAGGGTCTCCTTGCCCAATGGCGTTACCAGCACGAAATGCCCATCCATTTCTCTGGCATCCAGTACTGGTAACACATTGTCATGCTGAAGCCGCACTGCCACCCTGACCTCCTTGCGGAAGTCCTCAAGGGTTGACAAAGAAATATCCTGGTGGGGGATCTTCAGCGCCACACGGATACCCATCACCGGGTCGGTTGCGCTATACACGGAAGTCAGGGGGCCCTTCGCGATGCACCCTTCAATGCGATACTTGCCTAGCCTCTGTCGCGCCTTGAATACCATGTGTGCTTACCTCGCCGTCAAAACGATGACGACGGGGGAAAACATACGGTGACTGGCGGGCCATGGCAAGCAGGAACCACACAGTAGGTTGTTGGTCCGGCTCATTACGGGCTGCGCTCCCGGCCTGCCCTAATGGGTGGGTCCGTTTAACAGGGCGTCGCGGATAAGCTCAACAATCAAGTCGACATCCGCCGACCTCATCAGGAAGTAGGGTGTAAGGCGCAGCGAATTGGTTCCTCCGTGGATGACACCAAGCCCTTTGCGGCGCAGGTATTCCTCAGTACTGTCGGCGCCGTAGCATTTGTAGCGCGGATGCAACTCCGCGCTGAGCAACAAGCCGGTTCCCTGGACCCTGGTTATGGCATCACCTGTTTCTTCCGCCAGTTTTTTCAGACCTTCTACCAATTGATTGCCGCGGGTCCGAATGTTCTCTCGAACCGACGGACTCAGCGCCCCCAGCACCGTAACAGCAATATCCAGTGCGCGCGGGTTGCTGGTCATGGTATTGCCATACACACCTTCCCGATACAGGGTCGCAGCGCGTCCCGACAAGGCAAGCACCGACAGCGGATATTGTCCCGCATTGAGCGCCTTGGAATATGTCTCCATATCGGGTGGCGGCAGGTCCTGAAAGCCCGGGTAATCCGTGATTGAGAGCACGCCATGGGCACGGATACCTGCCTGGATGGAATCAACCAGGAACAGGCAGCCATGTTTCTCGGTCAACTCCCTGGCCCTGGCGTAGAAGGCCGGGTCGATGGCCTGGCCTGGATTGCCCTCGCCCATGACAGGTTCCATGAAAAAGGCCTCAATAAAGAAATTGTCCTTTTCCGCGCGCGCGAATACAGCCTCCAGTTCCGCAATGTTATTGGGCTCCACGGTCAACAAGTAGGTGGTATCGCGGAAGGAGGCCAGGTATTTGCGACAGGCTTTCATGGTGGAGTCTGAATGACGCGCCGGTCGGTCGGTTCGGCCGTGAAAGCTTCCCTTCAGAGTCAATCCATGAATTTCCTTGCCCTGGTGCCGCGCGCCAGGGTCGGTCATTTCCCTGGCCCCGATGTCTGCGATGCGGGAGCCCATGCCCACCGATTCTGAGCCGCTGTTCAGACACAGGAACTTCTCGAAAGGGTTGCCATTCTTGCGGGTATGGCCCAGTTCCTGGCGCAAAGCCCGGATAAAATGCATCTGGCTGATGCTGGGCGTCATGATATTGGCCATAACATGGGGTTGATTCATGCTGGCCAGTACGGCCTCAGGGGCGTGGCCGGACCCGAGCATGCCATAGCCACCGCAATCGTAAACCACCGCGCCCTTGAGGGTAATGACCCAGGGGCCCTGGGCAGCCAACGCAACATAGGGATTTATGGCGTCGGTATTGTAGAAATTGATAAAGCCGTCCTGAGTGCGTCTGAGCTGCTCGATCTCGTCCAGCGCCAGCAATTCAGCTTCACTTTGCTGCAATTCGCGGAAAATGCCATAGGCACGCTCAATAGCAGTACCCAGGGCCGGGTCGCTTTCCAGGAATTTCGAAACGGCCTGGTCGGCGAGACCGGTAGTGAGCACCGCGCCACCATGCTCTCTCATCCCCTTCAGTTGACCGAGATGAAGCTGGGGTGTGACGACATTGGCTGGCTGGGCCATGGAAATCTCCTTGGTATAATGCGCAGTAACCGGGAATTATATCACCGGAAGTACTTTGCAAAGAGACCGAAACGTTAATAATCCGGCTTTCGGCACCCATGTTGCGAATGCTTCACTGCATCAAGCCGGTGCGCGTGCAGCTACAATGGGTTGGGTTTTTCTTTTTGGAGTGGCGGTATGAGACGAACGAAGATCCCTGTTTTGGCCCGGATTGTAATTTGTGCTGTACTCCCGATGGTCGCGGGCCTGTCCGGCTGCGCGTCAAATCCGGCTACCGGGGGCGTGGATCTGGTCATGATGTCGGAGGAACAGGAAATCCGTCTTGGGGAGGAGAGCAGCCAGCAGGTGATGAAAAATTTCCAGCCCTATGCCAACGATGCCCTTCAGGAATATGTGAACGCTGTGGGACAAAGCCTGGCGGGTGTGAGTGAACGCAGCGAGTTGACTTTTCATTTCCTGGTCCTGGACGACGACATGGTAAACGCCTTCGCGCTGCCAGGAGGGTATGTCTATATTACCCGAGGTATGCTGGCCTATCTGAACTCGGAGGCTGAACTTGCCGGCGTGCTGGGGCATGAGATCGGCCATGTCACGGGCAGGCACTCTGTGCGCCAGGACACCACCTCCAAACTGGTAGGTGCGGGATCCGTGGTAACCGGTGTGGCCACGGGGTCGGCCGCGGTAATGGACCTTGGCGGTATGTTTGGCGGCGCCCTGGTAAGCGGCTATGGTCGCGCAATGGAATTGGAGGCGGACGAACTGGGCGCGCGTTACATGGCCAGGCTTGGCTATCCGCCCAATGAGATGCTGGAGGTTATCGACATACTCAAGCGCAGGGAAATGTTCGAGATCGCCCGGGCGCGCAAGGAAAAGCGTGAGCCCGAGATTTATCACGGCTGGTATGCCAGCCACCCGGACAATGACACGCGTCTGGAGGGGGCCATTGAAGCAGCCGCCGCTGTCGATGCCGGAGATGACTCCATGATTCGGCGCCAGCTTTTTCTTGAACACATCGATGGCCTGTCGTGGGGCAAAAGTCACGCCGGTGGTGTGGTCAGGGGCAACCGGTACTACCACGGCGGTTTGCGTGTGAAGTTCAGTTTTCCGCTGGGCTGGCGTCTGGAGAGTGAAAAAAGTGCGATTGCTGCCTACTCGGAAGACAGCGATGCGGTCATCACGGTGGTGCGCAAGCCTTACGCCAAGGGGCAGACACCCCGTGAGTTTGTGACCAAGAGTCTGAACCTGGGTGAGCTTCGTGACGACAAGGACATCACGATTGCCGGGCAACCCGGATTCATCGCGATTGCCGAGAGGGCAGACTCGCCGTTTGGTATGCGACCCTTGCGAATAGCCGTAGTGTTTGATGTCAGGACTCGCAGCGCGTACGTGTTTTCAGGGTCGGGGCGCAAGGACCTGAGCAAGATCGCCAGGGATCAGGATTTCATCTCCACGATTTTCAGTTTTGACAGCCTCGACTATCAAGAAAGAGAGCTGGCCCAGGCAACGGCAATCAAGGTTGTACGTGTAGAGCCTGGCATGACCATTGAGGACCTGGCCCGGGTATCCCCGATATCCGGTTATGCCCCTGAAATCCTGCGCCTGGTCAATGCCCTCCAGCCGGGCGAACAGCCAGCGGTTGGAGAGTTTATCAAGATCGTCCAGTAGCGCCTGTTCAATTCGACCCGGTAGTCTCGGGCGCCCCACCCAGGAACTGGGCCAACTGCTTGGCAAGGCCCTTGCAGGCAGCGGCCTGGGTCCTCGCTATCAGTGGAATGGGAATGACGAGAGCCGGCATATAGGAGGTGCCGCTCACATCGGCGCTGACCATGCCCGTTGTTGAGGCTGTATTCAGGTCCCAAATTGTGGCTTCGTAGTCGGCCGCATCCTCCCACCAGCCGAAACCCAGGCAGCCACCACCTGCGGGGCTGAGTGCGCAGCTCATGGTGCCACCGCTGTCGACTCGCTCAGTACTGCCATCCAGCCAAACCACGTAGCGTACACCGGTGAGCGCGATCATGTTGCGTACTCCGGGATTGTCCAGCATTAGCGGCAGGGCATCGGTGGTGATTGGCGCGGTGCCTGGTTCGAACCAGGGGAACATTGCATCAACGAAAGTGCTGCGTGGATGCACCTTCAGGTTTCCACCAATATGGGCCAGTTGTTCCTCCACGCACCCGGTAAAGCTGGCCTCGGTTTCCTTGGCGTTTTCGTGCCGCCTGGCCAGGATAACCACTGCGTCAGTTTTGCTGATAGCCACGCCGGGTTTTTTCACTTGCTGGATAGTGGAATTTACGCAGGCTCCCAACAGCAGCAACTGGCCCACTGAGAAGAGCATTCGCCAGCCGAGCGGCCGAGGCCTATTCCGAGGGTGCAGCATGTAAGCGCTCCTGCTCCTGTATCCATTCACGAACACGGGGTTGCCGTTTAAATTTGATTACTATATTTGCCGCTGCGTCGCGCATGGCCGTAACTGTTGCCGCGTGCAGCGCATCAGAGGAGTGAAACATTTCAGGCTCTGCCTTACCGTAGCCGGTGACTACCCAGTTAACGATGGGCTTGCGGTCTTTATCGAAGGCGTCTATGCGATATTTTATCCATGCCTCGAAGAATGCCGATTCCAGTTTCGTGGGTGGCGAAATTTGTAACTCGGTAATTGCAGGATTGATTATTGCATCGAATCCCCGGGTATCTGAAAAGGCCTGTTCAAGACTGTCCACCTGCACCACTTCCTGGAACATGTAAGAAAACAGTTTGGCAAACATACGCTGGTTGGCGTCACCCAGTTTTACCTGGTAGTCGGTACCGCCAACGATTTTCTCGGTATGCTCGAAATTGAACAGACTGGGGTCGTAATACACCGCGACCCGATTTGGCAGGGGTGCGATCACTGGTGTTGGAATGATGGTTTCTATTGGTATGCTNGTAGTGCAAGCCGACAGGCCGAACAGCATGGCTACTGGCAGACCCAGGCAAACTGAAACTCGATTCTTGATGACCCGCGAGGGTTTACGCCTATGCATTTATAGTCCGTACCGATTGTCGTCCTTATAGTTCTGCAGGCCGACGAATGTGCCTCCATTTTTGTAGCATAGAATGCGCATTAGCGTGGCGAATCTTGTGCCCGTGGTCTGAAATTCCGATGGCCTGGAAAATTGAACGGGAAATCCGATGGCGTGTATGCGCACAAGGCGGTTACCGTTTTCATCTTCGCGGTTGATTCGGTCTACGGTGCGTACCACATCCGCTATGGATGCCCCGGTGAATTCGTCGCCCATGACGTAGATACTGATCTTTTTATCTGGGGCATGAAAGATTCGAATAGCCGCGGTGATACCTTCCACCGGGCTTGAGTTGCTAAAGGGTGTCCAGGTCTTCAGGCGCTCCAGTATGGCCTCACGGCGGGCGGGTGTGTCAGGAATCCAGCGATTGGCGTAACTGGAGAACATGAAGTCGCCCATATCGTTCATCACCTGGATACCCTTGACCGATGGATGTACTTGCAGAGTTTCTTCCACCTTTTTTAGCAACATGGGCCAGCTGTAGTTGAACATACTGCCTGAAGTATCAATCACGAAGATGATGTATTCAGAATCTACCGGGACGCCACCAATGGTGGCATCGGACTCTTTTCGCCTGTAATTTTCACCGAGAAGCCGCTTCATTTCCTCGCTCAGATTTTGCTGCGCGCGAGACAGGCGCTCGGACAAGTTGCTGGCCACTTCCGAGTCTTCCCTGGATGCTTCAAACTGCCCTTGCAGCGAGGAAAGGTCGCCCTGCAACCTGGCAAGTCTGGCCTTTACCTCGGCCAATTGGTCTTTGCGACTGACCAGGTCCCGATTCAATACACTGGTCTCGCCCCGAATCTCGTTGAGTTGCTCCTGCAACAAGGCCACCAGGCCGTCCAGATTCCGCGTGCTTTTTTCCAGAATTACGGGTTCGGCGGTCTTGGTCAGCACCAGTAACAGGATAATGGCGCCAAATCCGCAGCATATGCAGTCCAGGAAAGACAGGCTTGAGGTTTCTACTATTCTGCGTTTTCTCAACTGCGTCGCTCCCTAGGGCCAATCCCTTGAAGGACTCATAAAGGAACCGCCGGTGACCTGGGCCAGCTGCCAGAAGGCTCCCGCAGCCATTGCGTCTCCTTCCATCGGAAACAAGATCACATTGACGGGTATTCCCAGTGGAAGAACACGCATGGCAGCTTCAAAAAACTGCATGCGTTGCTTGGCGTTGACCTTGCTTCCTTTGGGCCGACTTTCTCCCTGGGTGGGCAGACTGTCAGTTACCAGGTAGATGTTGTCGGGCGCCGGCTTCAGGGCTGCTGCCAGGCGCACAGGAGGGAACAGGCTGGTGCCGTTCTGAGGTATGACCTTGCGCAGCGCGAGCATGGCCTCGTCCAGCTTTTCCCCTTGTCCTGCAGCCACCCATTTACCCTCTGTTCCTTCCAGCAAGGCGGTGGCCTCGGTGTTGAAAGTATAAATCTGGAACTGGCTATTGCTCGGAATCTGGGCGGTAAGCCAGTCCACCGTAGCCAGCGCCCTTTGCCATTTGCGCGAAGCGAGCTTCTGTTGATCGGGCATATTTCGACGTCGGATTATATTCACTATGGTTTCATCGAGCATGCTGGCGGAGGCGTCAACCAGGATCAGAATTCGCTTGCCACCCATCTTTAACCCGGTCAGGTACTGGCGGTCACCCTGTCCAACGATACTGCGCAGGGCCCCACCTTCCTCGGCTTGCGCACTCCCTTCCTCCAACAGTCGTTTTCGCTCCTCGTCCCTGGCCTTTACATCCGCCTTTAGCCGGTTCAGATGTTCTTGCTGTGCTACGGTCAGCTGGCTCATGTCCGCCAGTTGTTCTCGCGTCAACTGCACTTCGCTCAGCACCCGGGTAGACAATCCCTCGGTGATGGCCGTTTCATTGTCGATATCTTCCCTGGAGTTGCGTAGTTCCACCAGGCGTTTTTCACCTGCCAGGACCAGCATTTCAAGTTTGTTCACTTCGGAAATAAGGTCTTTGTTTACGGTGGCGGAGCGAACTTCGGATGAGTGATTGATGATCATGAAAAACAGCACGACAGCGCCGAAGCCACAGGACATACAGTCGAGAAACGAGATGTTGAAAACGTTAAAATCCCGTTTCTTTCTAGCCATGCCCGGGCTCCAGACGAATAGCCGTCAAGCACGCACCGCCGTCGGCCAGTTGTAACTGGTCGCCGGCCCTCAGGGCCCGCTTGGGCTTGGCGGGCTCGCCATTGAGAAGCCACGAATGTTTTTCTGACAACATCAGCCCCGCTTCCGTCTGGCGTATCTCGGCCACGGTTCCGTCCGAATCATCGGGCAGGCTCAACCGGGCGTCTCCATCATCCTGGCTGAATACGAGGGCGGGGGAGGGTCGTTGTGCGATGCCATGCAAAACGAGGTGAGTGGCCAATGGCGTCTCTGTACTTACTCGTGTACCCGCTGCAGTCCTTATCGATATTTCGCCGTCGATAATTTCCCTGGGCAGCCAGGGCAGACTGGTAACAAAACGCAGCGAGTCCTGGCCGCTACGAATCTGGCCGGCATGTTGCAGGGCGCCGAGCACCCCGGCATGCGCCTCCAGAACCATGACCTTGCAGTCTTCGAGTTCCTGCAAGGCCTCGACCAGTCCGGGCAGCGCCCTGGCGCGATGGGTAAGCTGGACCAGCATCCCGCTACCCTGGCTGCGCGCTGCGACTTGCCTGGCAACCTGGCGGAATATTTCCCGGCTCGCCTGCACCAGTTGCTCGCGCTTGATCGTCAGCTGGTACTTGCGACCTTTGGATTCCACTTCCAGCATCGCTGAGTCCTGTTTCTCCAGGCTTTCCAGCCAACCGGGCAGCTTGTCGTGCAACGATTGCTCCGACTCGGCCTGGTGCATCGGGTCAAACCGTGTGTTACGGATGAAGGCATCGGCGATACTGTTGCACCACAGATCCGTCAGGACAGCTTGTCCCACGCCCGCAATAATCTCACTGCGTTGGCGTCGAATAAGTTTTCCCTCTTCAAGTTCCGATATGACCAGTCGGTGCATGTGTACATCAAGATGCAGAAGTTGTCGGCCAGGAGCCGAGAAACGTGAGCCTGCAACCGCTGTGTCGACCAGACCGGTTACCGGGATACCGCATTCGTTGGTGATTCCCAATAGCAGGCCAAGTTGTTCGGCACTGTAAATCCCTGGCACGACCAGGATGACTTCCTGTTTACCTGAAGCGGGTTGCCAAATGGATTTGAGGTGCGAGTACGCCAGGTCAGCCGCAGTGCGTACATCCCGGCCCCCGTTGCCCAGGGGATCGAGGTTCAATAGCTCCCAGAAGCGACTGTTCACCTTGCCTGGTTTCAGGCGCAACTGCTTCATGGCGTCATCGCCCAACAGTAACTGCCTGTCCTCAATGACGGCCACGCCCGGGCTGACCAGTGGTTCGGCCCCGTCCCTCAGCAATGTCAGGCCGGTGTCATTGATTTCCAGGGCGTTAAGTATCACGGGCACAGCCTCTAGCGAACCTGCAGATGTTGCAGCAATCGGTTGTCGCAATAGTCCTGGGTATCCAGTACCAGTCGTTCCTGCACCAGTTGCAACTGGTGCAGCAGGAACATGAGCACTATGCTGATCACCAGCGCGATGAATGTTGAATTAAAGGCCACCCCCAGGCTCTCGGTCACTCCCGCGATATCGCCTTCCACGGCGCGGTGCGCCTGACCCAGGGCATCGCCAATACCACGAACGGTACCGATGAATCCTACCGAGGGAATGGCCCAGGCTATGTAGCGAACCATGGATAGCTCAGAGTCCAGTCTGTCGTTCTCGCTGTCGCAAATAGTGCGCACGGCATCTGAGACATCCTGGATGTTGCGGGTGGAACGAAAGCGGTGCAGGGCGGTTAGTAGCGCCCGCGGCAGCAGGGATTGGGAGAACTGTTGGGGCAGCGCCTGTATCGGTCGCGACAATTCCCGGGTGTCCTCGGGCAGGATGCTCATGCCTTCAGTTACCTGCACCAGTTCCATTTCCAACAGGCTGCGTTCGCGAACTGCTGCGACTGCCTTGTACGCCATGATGGCGATGGCCCACAGCAGCAGAATGAAACAGGTTTCCTGCTCGTAATCCCGAACCAGGACCCATATGGATCGTTCGGGTACGAAGTTCGTATCCATACTCATCTGGATGGCCATCTGCTCGAGAATGAGCGAGGCTCGTGGCCTGACCATGGCCACATACACGGCGTGGACCATGATGACTGACATGATCAGCGAGAAAAGCTGATAGACAAACTCGAAAGGTAGTTGTTTGTTTTTCATAAGATTCTTTGCGCAAACATTGGTTGGTGAAACCCGGGGAGCCTCTGATTTATTCTGGACAAAGTAGCTTGTTAGCGAAAAGATTCAGGTTCAAGGCGCCATCTTGAATGCACGTGAGCGAGCTATTGCGAAGATTGGCAAAAAAGAAGCTGGAATTTTTAGCTGCAAGAGTCGAGTTCATGAATAGATCAGGGGCTCCCTAGATATCGATGGGAAATGAAACCGACAGGTCCTCGGAAATCTGTTCCGACGGCTCAAAGCGAGTCGAGGGAGGCGGTGGGTTTTGGCTGCTGTCTTCGACCAGCGGGACCACTGCGGGGTCCTCCTTGGGTGCCTGTTCCTCCGGGCTGGCAGGCTCCGGCTCGCTGTTCGCAGGCGAATCCTGGGCCGGCGAAACCGTAAACAGTAGAAACAAAGCCAGGCTGACCAGAATCTGTTGCATAGCTAGAATCCTTGTGCACGCCAGCGTTGGCGGTCATTCAGCAAAACGAGCAATCCGGAAACCCAGGTCGGGTCGGGCCTCCTTGTCAAAATCCCGGTAAGCAAGGCGCAGCTCGCCGAGGCTTCCACTGCGCCAGCTTGAGCCGCGAATAAGGTGCATCTCTCCACTGTCGGGGCCCATGGGATCCGTGAACATTCTCTTCTCGGCTCCGGGGTATGTCTGATAGTAATCATGTATCCACTCTGCCACATTCCCACCCAGGTCGTGCAAGCCCAGCGCATTGGCCTTGAACTTGGCTACAGGCGCTGCCACCGCGAAACCGTCATTGTAATCTTCCATGTACAAGGATAGGATTCTCTTGGCGGTGATATCTGCAAAATTCCCTGAACCGGATTCCGCCGGCATGGAGGCTCCCCAGGGAAACTTGAGTTCACCCACGCCACCCTGGTATCGGGCGGCCCAGGCCCACTCCGCCTCGGTGGGCAGGCGATAACCCTGGTTGACGGGTTGCTGTATGTGCCAGGAATCACCCTGCTTGCGGTAGGCTTCGGGCAATCCGTCGCGCCGACTTAACCAGTTGCAGTACTCTACTGCATCCCCCCAGCTCACTCCGGATACCGGGTAGTCATCGCGGTTCAGGTCCATTTCCTTGAACTTGCCGGAGTTATGCTGGCTCCGGAATTCCCGGAATTGGGCATTGGTGACTTCACGGCTGGACAGGTAAAAACGCAGAGATATCTCGACCTGTCGCAGACTCTCATTGGATCGGCGTCCCTGTTCCCTGCGTGAAGTGCCCATGCCAAANCGACCGGGCTGTAGCAAACGCAGTTCATCGCCTGCAGAGCTATGGATAATGCGNGGAATAGACGCNACCCGGGCTTGCTCCACTGTCTGTAANTTGGCCTCGACTTCCTGGGCAAAACCGGGGCGTGGNGTAACGGTAAGCGTATAGGTGGNGTAACCGGGCTTACGTACNTCCAGTNTCTGGGGCAGGGCTGGCAGNGCGAAGGCCTGGCCGGTTTTCCCCAGTTCCCGACCATCCAGGTACACGGTCGCGTTGCCNGGGTCCGAAAGTANCCGTACATCACCCAGAAAGGCGGGTAGATCAACTTCCAGCCTCTGTCCCTGGCCAGAGATAACGTTCACAGTTCTGGTTACGGTCTGGTAGCCCGTCTTGCCCAGACGCAGGCTGTAGCTCTTTCCGGGCGCCAGCGCGAGGTCCAGGGGAGTCTGCCCCCGGTATCGGCCCTCTACGCTCACCCTGGCCCCGGCCGGGTTGCTCCTCAATTGGATCAGGCCATCGGCTTTGGTAAGTTTGACGGTATCCAGAGTAACGGCTTCATTGGCAACCAGGTCCAGTTGGGCAGACCAACTATTGTGCCCGGCCAGACTGAGCTGGATTTCATGGGCGCCGGCCATGACTTGCACGCTGGCAGGAGTGGTGGCGATCACTTCACCATCCAGCAGTATCTCCGCCCCACGCGGCTCGGAGTCCAGGCTGACATCAGCCCAGTCCGGGAGCATGGTCAGATCAATCGTCTGGGCTTCCTGCATGCCGTGAATTTCGAGCTCCTGCTGGACCGGTTGGAAACGTGGCATCTCTACTCGCAAGGTGTGCATGCCGGCGGCCACCTGCATCCGTGCCAGGGGTGTTACGCCCAGGTTCAAGCCATCCAGAAATACGTTTGCGCCCTCCACGGGCAGGCTGTTGACGCTAAGCAGACCCGGCAGTTTTTCCAGGCTAAGCAGGAATTCCTGATTTTGTTCCTCAGTGACCTGGAGAACAGTAGTCAAGTCATGGTAGCCCTGCTTTTTTAACAGCACCGTGTAGTCACCAGGCCGCAGGAGGAACCGCCCACCCAGCTCAAGAGTAAAACCGCCAGATTCAATTTCTATGACCTCAGCCTGGGGTTGGGTGAGTAATTGCACTGAGCGAGCGGTAAGCAGAAACCACGCGGCGAAAAACATAAGCAGGAACAGCGCGGTGACCGCTAAAACGCCGGGACTCAGTCGGCTGAGAACGCCCTTTGCTGTCGCTTGCCCGGGATGAAACGCCAGTGGCCTGATCAGTTCGTGGTTATGTCGATCGCGAAGATCAAGGTGAATACCGCTTTCGTCAGCCGTGACCTCAACTCCTCCTGCGCCTGCCTCAATATGATCGCCAT
>BS_KBA_SWE02_21mDRAFT_10000554_pt1 | contig 14136 bp, 15 predicted proteins | sample BalSeasSWE02_21m_FD_9196 | JGI IMG/M metagenome (IMG submission 9196)
TGACACCTGACACCTGACACCTGAAAACTATAACTTCAAAACCCGATTCTTACCAATACAACCCTAAATTGCTAAAATTCATAAGCACCTTGAAAGGGCTGGTCTTGCACTCCTCTTGATTCAATTTATACCGATTTTCAACCACTTGTAAAGCGACAAATTTAGAAATATCCAAGGCAAGGTTACATATGCCAGCCTTCAAGTCACAGATTTCGCTTTCTAAGGCAAATTTCCCTGGATCTCACCAGGAAATGAAGAAAAGTTTCAGTAGAAACGGGAAATTGAAAAAAGCAACCCAGACACAAGATATCGTTGGGTGCAAAAAGGTGCTTTGAAGCTCAGCCAGTTGACTGATCTTGACGAGTCCGGAAAAAGAAGATGAAAATCGATAGCCATTCCGACCCCGAACGGCAAAGGAGGCAGATCGGCTTCCCATCATCTTTTTTTCCAACCTTTGTTTTCCATGCATCCGTTATACACGATGGATCGCCGGTCCAGGTTGGCATCCCACCAGTGATACTCTCGTTCCCTGGAGCTTCCCATTCGCAGCCTGAGGCTCTCCTCGCCGGAATTCCATTCCAGTTTGGGAGGACACACTTCGAGTGCCGAGGCTTTGCACGCCTTATCGTCGGCGTCAAATTGATCGGCTGTCTTGCCGGGCTGGATATACGGCGGGCCGCATCCATAAAAAAAGAGGAGGAGAAATGCCAGGGATACCCTACATTTTCTAAAAAAGAGGCGCTTACACGTATCAGGAAAGCCCTTAAACATCTTCCTGGTTTTCCTGTCTGAAAATTTCCAGCCTCGTATAGAGCCTCTTATCCCTTTTCCGCTTTAACGCCTCGGCAGCGCCTTTTCCATGGTCGTAAAAACCTTTCCCACTTTTCAGACCCAGCCGCCCTTTCTCGATCAGATCTCTGAGAATAGGGGGAGGGGTGAACTGCTCCCGGCCCAGTTTCCCGTGGAGGTATTCAAAAACCGCCTGGTACGTATCCAGGCCCGCCTGATCGATAATTTCAAAAGGGCCAAAGGCGCTTAATCGAAATCCAAAACTCGATTTTACGATCCGATCCACCTCTTCCGGCGTAGCCAACCCCTCGCCGACAATGGAAAGGGCCTCGGCAGCCATGGCAAGCTGAATGCGGTTGGCCACGAAACCGGGGGCGGATTTACACAGGGTGGGAAACTTACCGATACGCTTCATCAGTGCCGTGGCCCCATCCACGGCCTCCCGGCTGGTGACGTCCGCGGGGATAATTTCCACGGCGGGAGTAATGGGAGGTGGATGAAACCAATGGGTCCCCAAAACCCGCTCCGGATGTCGGGTAATCGCAGCCAGTTCATTGATGTCGAAGGACGAGGTATTGGTAGCAAGAATCACCTGCGGAGGCGTCAAGGTTCCCAGTTTTTTAAAAAGCTCTTTTTTCAGGTCCAGGTTTTCCGTGATGGCTTCAAGGACATAGTCGCAGCTCTTAACCGAATTTTCAAGGTCCGGGGAGCAGTGAATCCGGTCAAGAGTAGGCTCGATCCTGGATACTGTGAGGAGTTTGAGCTCTACCATGAATTCCAGATTCTCACGGACCCACCCCATGGCCCTTTTCAAAAGGTCCTGGTCTTTATCCACCAGAAAAACGTTCAATCCGTTAAGGGCAAACGTTTGGGCAAACCCATGTCCCATGACTCCCGCCCCCACCACCAGCACTGTTTTTATCTCATGCATTCTTTGTTGCCTCCTTTTCACAGCAGAAAACAGTTCTCAAAAGGATTTCGTTTAATGGGAATACTAACAAATTTGTTGCATCGAATACAACCGAATCCTTTTCGCATCCTATTTAAATTCCTTGGCAAAGGAATAAGTCAAGGGAAAGATGAACGAATATGGGAAAACACTGGAAAATAGGGTTTTGGGGCGATTCTTGGGCGGCGGACTTCCAATGTCTTGTGGGTTCGCGTCAAATAGAAGTGCAAGCGTTTGTATTCCGATCCAGCCTGGGGAATTTCGACCATTCTGCATTACTTTGCAGAATGGTCTTGACTATTGTGCAAAGTAATGCAGAATGGTCGTAAACGGTTGTGGAGAGAATGCCAATGGAACGAGAATACAAGCGTTACATTTTAAATGACTTGCCGAAAAAGATGGTTTTCCTCACAGGCCCTCGGCAGGTGGGGAAAACCTGGCTGGCAAAGGACATTGCCGCGTCTTTTCCCCTGCACGTCTATTTAAACTATGATAGTGCCGAGGATCGGGAAATCATAAGACAAGAAGCCTGGCTGGATACCACGAAGCTTCTAATCTTAGATGAATTGCACAAAATGCCGGGTTGGAAAAACTATCTCAAGGGTGTTTACGATACCAAGCCGGGACATCTGATGATTCTGGTAACGGGCAGCGCAAGGCTTGAGGCATTCCGGCAAGGCGGCGATTCCCTGGCGGGAAGATTTTTCAGGCACCGTATGCTGCCCTTTTCCCCGGCTGAACTGTCCCATGTGGGTGGATCGGTCGACCAGGAAAGCCTTCTCGTTCAGGGAGGGTTCCCGGAACCATTTCTGGCGCAGAACCCGGTGGATGCGGATCGGTGGAGGATGCAGTATATCGATGGTCTGATTCGAACGGATATTCTCGATTTCGAGAGAATTCATGATTTTCGAGCGATGCAACTGCTCCTGGATTTGTTGCGCTCCAGAACCGGTTCTCCCATTTCGAACCAGTCCATTGCAGAGGACATTCAGATCGCACCCAACACCGTGAAAAAATACCTGCAGGTTCTGGAATCTTTATTCATCATTTTCAGGGTTCAGCCATTTTCCAGAAATATTGCTCGATCTCTTTTAAAGGAACCTAAAATTTATTTTTTTGATACCGGTCTGGTGAAAGGAGATGAAGGAGCAAAATTTGAGAACATGACAGCCCTTTGTCTTTTAAAGCATGTATACGGTCTGGTTGATTTTCAGGGTCGTCCTTATGCTTTACATTACATGAAGACCAAGGAAAAGAAGGAAGTGGATTTTTGTATTGTGAATGACGACAAACCCGAATTGCTGATAGAAGTGAAGCGATCCGACCCGGAACCGGCTGAGGCGTTGCTTTACTTCACCAACAAATATGGGATTCCGGGAGTGCAGCTGGTGCTTCACTTAAAAAGAGAAAGGCAGAACAAAGGAGTGGAGATTCGCAGGGGGCTCGACTATTTAGAATCGCTCCTGATTTGATTTCTGATTCGGGGAATTTGGATAGGAGACCTTTTTGTCTCGATTTTATATTGACAAGCGTGCCCAATAGGTTATCCTGTTGGATACTATTTCAAGGAGGATAAACCATGCCAGTTTCACGGAGAATCAAGGAATCCATAGAAAAATCTTCCTGGATCAGGAAGATGTTTGAAGAAGGCGGCAAGAGAAAGGCCGAGTTTGGCGCGGACAATGTGTACGATTTCAGTCTTGGCAACCCGAACCTGGAACCGCCGCCCGAATTGGGCAGAATTCTCGAAGAACTGGCCCGGGATACCAGGCCCGGGCAGCACGCCTACATGCCGAACGCAGGCTTTGTGGAAACAAGAAAAGCCGTTGCTGATTTTCTGAATGGTTTCAATGATGCCACATTCAGCNCCGAAGAAATCGTCATGACGGTCGGGGCCGGCGGCGGACTGAATGTAGTGCTGAAAACCATACTCAACCCGGGAGAAGAAGTCATCATCCCGAAACCCTATTTCGTCGAATATAATTTTTATTTGGATAATCATCAGGGTGTACCGAAAATAGTCCGGACAAAACCGGATTTCTCCTTTGATTTTGATGCCATATCCGAAGCAGTGAACGAAAAAACCAGAGCGATCCTGATCAATTCCCCGAACAACCCCACTGGAAAGGTGTATGGGGAAGACGACCTGAAACAACTTGCAGAATTGATGACCCGGTTCAGCAGTAAATTCGGACAGCCCATCTACCTGATTTCCGACGAACCCTACAGGAAAATTGTCTATGACGGCATAACGGTCCCCAGTGTCTTTAATGTGTACAGTGAAAGTTTCGTGGTGACGTCCTTTTCCAAAGACCTTTCCCTTCCCGGTGAACGGATCGGGTACGCAGCGGCGCATCCCGACATGTCGGAAAAAGGGATGATCCTTGCGGGAATGGTCCTGTGCAACCGCGTTCTCGGATATGTAAACGCGCCAGCATTCATGCAGAGGGCCATAGCACGCCTTCTGCACAGCAGCGTGGATGTTTCCGTGTATCAGAAAAAGAGAGATCTCCTCAGCAATGCCCTCACATCCATGGGATACCAGCTAATAAAACCGGAAGGCGCCTTTTATCTGTTTCCGAGAACCCCTGTGGAAGATGACGTGGCCTTCGTGACGGCGCTCCAGAAGGAGAACATATTGACCGTGCCGGGAACGGGCTTTGGAGGGCCGGGGCATTTCAGAATTGCCTATTGTGTATCGGACCGGGTGATCGAGCGGTCTTTACCGGGTTTTGAAAGAACCATCAAGAACTTTTAACCTGTGCGGAGTCGGGCATCATGTATTCAAAAACACTTTCTTTGAGATTTCCTAAAGATATCGTCAATGACCCCATCGCGGTCGCACTCGTCAAAGACTTTGATCTCTCTTTTAACGTGCTCAAGGCCGTTATCTATCCAAGAAAAGAGGGCCTTATGGTCTTGCAGTTGAGCGGTCACAGGAAGAATTTTAAGGAGGGCGTCCGCTATCTGAAAAGAATCGGGGTCAAAGTTGAGAGCATCGGTGAGGATATCAGAAGGAACGAACTGGAATGCATCCAGTGCGGCGCCTGTACAGCGGTTTGCCCCACAGGGGCGCTCCACATCAAAAGACCGGAGATGGAAGTCCTGTTCGACAGGGAGCAATGCAGCGCCTGTGAGTGGTGTGTTGCTGCATGTCCCGTCCACGCCATGGAAGTCAAATTCAACAAGGTTCTCCTCGATTAATTCCTGAAAACTACTATGAACCATCCCCCATCTGAAGCAGCAGTGGCTTTGAGCGGCGGCGTGGACAGTTCCATGGCGGCTTACCTGCTGAAAGAAGCGGGTTGGACAGTGCACGGAGTTCATTTTGAGCTTCCTTCCGTTTCTCTTGAACAGGAAGAGAGAATCGCAAAAGCAGGAGCAGTCGCTGATTTTCTCCGCATCCCTCTGCATGTCATTGATCTCAGGGAATCCTTTACCCGTCTGATCATGACCCCTTTCATCCGGAACTACCTGACGGGCCTTACCCCGAATCCCTGTATTTTCTGCAACCCCTTGATCAAGTTCGCAAGTCTGCACCATTTCATCCAGGTTCAGCAGATAAACTGCCTGGCAACGGGGCATTATGCAAGATTGAGCAGGGAAAACAACCGTTCCCGCATCGGTCTCTTCCGCGGCAGGGATCAGAAGAAAGATCAGTCCTATTTTCTTCACAGACTGGACCGGAAAGTCCTTTCCAAAACCCTGTTTCCTTTGGGAGAGAGGTCAAAAGATGAAGTCTTCGCTCGTGCCGTTTCCATGGGACTTCCCTCCTGTGAAAACAGGGAAAGTCAGGAGATCTGTTTTCTTGGATCCCTGGATTATCGCGTCTTTCTGGAACAGAAAACGGGCGAGAGTAGGGAACAGGAGGGAATGATTGTAAACAAAGAAGGGGAGATTTTAGGGGAACACAAGGGGGTCCATCGCTTTACAGTGGGGCAGAGGCATGGTCTGGGAATCGCCTCATCCTTGCCTTACTATGTAAAGGAGATCAGGGCCCCCGAGAATAAAATCGTCGTAGCGAGAAGAGAGGACCTCTACTCGAGGACAGTAAACGCAGGGCAATTCAATTGGCTGGAGTATACACCGGAGAAAAATTGTATTGAAGTACTGGCACAGATTCGTTATCGTCACAAAGCGGCGCCGGGCCTGCTGGAAATCCTTTCCCCTTCAGAAGTGAAATTCACTTTTCACGATCCCCAATGGGCGGTCACCCCCGGACAGAGCCTGGTGTGTTACCGTGGAGATCAAGTGCTGGGAGGAGGGGTTATTACTGGATGCTGAAAGGAAAAAAACGGATTACGGATCGAGGCAAAAACTTTTCAAAGGACGAACATCCAACACCCGCCTGCCATGCATAATAAACAATGGCGGGATGATCATTTCCGGACGCCGGCCTGAAAAGCGCCGGAACAGGAAGCCTTTTTCATTTTACGGCATGGTTCAAAAAGGTCGATCCGGTAAACCCCGCCCCAGTTATCCCCATATCCGTCGCCCGGAAGAAAGTGCTCATTGTCGATGATAATGCGACGAATCTGAACATTCTCAGCCATGTCCTGAAACTGGTGGAAATGGAGGTGGTTTCTTTGCAAGACAGCAGGGAGGTTTTACCGCTCCTGGAGTCTACGCTGAAGGAAAATGCGCCTTTTGATGCGGCCATTATTGACATTCAGATGCCGTTTTTGGATGGGTATGATGTGGCCAAAATGATCCGAACTACCCGATCGCCCGTTCAGGATCTGCCCCTCATCGCTCTGTCTTCCGTGTTGGAACGCGACGTCCGCAAAGACAGGAGAGCCTGGTTCGATTGTTTCCTGACAAAACCTATCCGAAAAAACCGGCTTTATGCCGAGTTGAAAAGGGTTTTCGACGAACGGAAAGAAACCCCCACTGTACCAAAACGAACAGAACAGGAGGCACACAAGGAAGTTCTCCACGACGGGGATAAAGAACATGCCGAAAAGATTCTCCTCGTTGAGGACAACCTGGTCAACCAGAAACTTGCGAAGATGATGCTCACTAAAGCGGGTTTTCATGTGGACGTTGCAGATAATGGAAAAGAAGCCGTTGAAAAGATTATCGCATCGCCGGGACTGTACCACATGATATTCATGGATGTTCAGATGCCGGAAATGGACGGCATTGAGGCAACAAAGGAAATTCGAAAACGGGAAGGCAGGCGCGAACATGGCAAAAAGCCCGAAAGGCTGCCGATTGTGGCCATGACTGCCCACGCCATGAAGGGAGACAGGGAGAGACGTATTGAGGCCGGCATGGACGATTATCTGACCAAACCGATCAAGAAAGAATCCGTGATTGAAATAGTCTATAAATGGAGCATAAAATAAGGAGATATCATGAATTTTAAAGAACTGGGAGAGAATCTCGGGCTGGAAGAAGACGAATACATGGAGCTCGTTGAATTGCTTATTGAAACCGGAAAAGCGGACCTTCAGAAACTGAAAACAGCCATGGAACAGGAGGATTCGGACGAAGCGAGAAATGCCGCCCATTCCCTGAAAGGAGCTTCCGGAAACCTGGGCCTCATGGATATTTTTGAAACTGCCGGACAGTGTGAGGCAGCGGCTCTCAATCACCAGATGAATGACCTGCCCCCACTGGTGAAAAAAATCGGAGACATGCTGGAAACGCTTTCCATAGCCGCGGGCATATGACATCCTGAAATATAACTTTCAAGATAATAGTTGTGGGGACGCAGATTTTCGCATACAAGCGCAGATAATTATTAAGAATAAAAAATCACGTATAATCTGCGTTTATCAGCGTCCAAATTCTTTTTCTTGAGCGGTATAGGAAGCGGGACAGGAGGGGACGAGATGGAAGGGCTGACCGGATATTAACCAGTTGATAAAGGCCCGATCAGGAAATAGTTGTCCCTTTGAAACTCTCCGATCGCAGGAGTCTCTCGAGATTATGGATGTCGTTGCCTATAATGGCCACCTGCAAACTTTCCTTCTCTGCTTCTTTTGATGCGATGGGGTCAAAGGGCGTGTTCAAGCCGGGGTCCCATACATCGCCAACCAGCTTTCGGAACTCGGGCCATGAAATTTCTTCCAGTTTTTCCGCACCCGGATCTTTTTTGGGGTCGGCACTGTACACATAGTCTATATTGGACATATTGATGACCCTGGACGCACCGAAACGTTTCGCTAATTGAACAGCTCGCAGGTCCGTTGAACTGCCGGGCTGAAAACCCGCCCCGATAATGATCCGTTTATGCCTATCAATCTCTTCGTGGGGATCGTGAATGACTTTCTTATGAGCCTCATTTCCGAAAATAGACCGGACCAGCTCGGCGTTCAACCGGGTTGCCGCGATCCCTATCCAATCCAGGTCTTCATTGGAGACTCCCACCACGTCTCTTGCCGCATTCTGATAATTCCTGCAAACCTTTCCGCCCCCGCAGATAATGATGAAGCGCTCAGAGTGAAGGCTTAAAATAATCTCTCGAAATTTTTTCAGGAACACCCCATCAACCGCATCCGGTACAATGATGGATCCTCCTAAGGATATGACTGCGGTTCTATAGGTCATACGGCCTCTCCTCTCGTGTGAAACTTCGTTTCCAGTTGCCGGTTTCCAGTTACCGGTTGACAGTTCACCGTTGATCGTTTTCCAGGTTTCTACTTCATTTCCCGCTTGACAGCGGGATTGGACCAAACCCCGCAATTGATAATCCAACGTCCGGGGCATCAAGCTTTGCCTGTGTAAGAGCATGGCCAAAGGCAAGGCCTCTTCGCACACAATAGGCGCCTGTCACCTTTTCTTCTCTGTGGGATGGATCAATGACAGGGTTTTGCTTGTCTTATACCCAGGCCAACAATCAGTGGTCTCCTCTCGCTGAGACTCATGGTCGTTTGATTCAGATTCCTTGAGGCAAAGAGGCCGAGCATGATTGGATTTATGGACCGGTTTTTTTTAAGCTATCGAGCAGTTTACGAAAGTCTGTGATGCAGTCGCAGTCATTATCTGGCTGTGGTTGGCAACTGAAAAATCAATTTGCACCAAGTTATTAGGTAGAGGATAGTTTATATGGATACATTATTTCAAGCTTTTTTTGGTGCAGCATGGAGAGGAATGGCAATTCAATTCTTCCGTTTTGAAACCTGAAGGCACGCCTGGAAGTCATCACCCTAAACTCTCCCGAAAAAAAATCATTGATCATCAAAAATCGCTTATCACTATCTTAGGCCCACCACAATTAATTGAAGTGCAGATGTTCAAGAAAATGTTGTACTGTCCGGTACATATCCCAAGCATCGAAAAGTTTGTGATAAGAGGATGGTCTCCCATTGCTGAATCAGGGCCAAGATCTCCCTGTCCCCCTTTGAGACCGGATCGATATCCACGTGGAAGCCCCGGCCGTGCCTTACAAAGATCTTTCAGGGACCTCTGACGGGGCCTTATCCTAAGAGATCCTCAAAAGGGTCAGAGGGGCAGGGCGTTCGAGGGAATGGCCCAATGGGGTTTGATACCCAGTTGAATCATTCAAGCCGACCCTTTCCATGTTGTGGCTCCAATCTTTCTTGACTGAACTGCATGATTCTTTTTATACTATCGGCACAGGAGGTGATTTCTTCTTAGCCAATCGTGACATAGCCATCGTGCGCTGTTCTGTTAATACCCTGGAGGTCGGCACTATCCGGGCCTAAATGGGTCCCGTATGTTGTCGCTCGTATTTGCGGATTCAAATGAGGGGGCTACTAAATGCACAAAAACATCTTCCTGCTCATATCCCTGATCATCATCATGAATACGGCCTGTTCTTCGAAGCTGGGTTTACCATCGCGTGAGGAACCGGGTGCGCCAAAAAAACCATCTGCCACATCAACTTTCAGCGAAGGCCAGGTGATTGAAGGACCCGCATCCTATTACGGATCAAACCACCATGGCCGGCGCACGGCCAGTGGCGAGATATTCGATATGAACGGGCTTTCAGCCGCCCATCCTGCCTTGCCGTTCGGAACCCTGATCGAAGTGGAAAATCTTAATAATGGTCGGAAGGTTCAGGTCATAATAAATGACCGTGGTCCTTTCGAGGGGCAAAGGATACTCGACCTGTCATATGGCGCAGCAAAGGCCGTTCATATGATCAAGTCGGGTCTTGCACCGGTAAGAATCACGATATTGAAACTTCCTGAATAGTTGCTTAAAGAAAAGCTCCTCTGGAGAATCTGTGACTATTTTCTTGCGGCACAGGTCGATATTTCTTCAATGGGTCGAGCATGAAATACAGGGGTCGTAGGCGCGCACCAGATTTTCCAGGGTCAATTGCATCTCTTTTTCTTCTCTGTCCAAGATCAGTAGGACTATATAAAACATCCGTTTGATTTCATGGAGAAATAGTGTAAGATTGATCTGCCGGCCTTGCACGATTTTGTTGGCTTTGGGGTGCGGAATGATTTCAATTATGTTGTGAGGACAACTCAGATAGGGATTGGAGTTGGTTCTTTCAAATGGCAAAGCCTTTGAACTCTGACCTTGCCCAGAGAGCATGGATTCTTATTTTCAATTAGAAATACTGCTCAAAACATCTGTAGTTATTTTTTTTATTCGATAATAAGGAGAAAAGGATATGACACCCAAGGACGTAAGCACCTCAGAAAATCAATCGATTCAAATAATGACGAGACTAAAAGAAGAGACAAAAGCCTACCACTCAAAGCTTGAAGCATTGCCGTATTTCAAAGCCCTCATAGAGCATATACTCCCTTTGGAATGCTACGTGAACCAACTGAGGGCACTGGCCGTTATTCACGGGGTGCTGGAAAACGAGATGGCGACATCGCAGGACGAGCGGGTGGTGGACATCTGGGAGAACGGGCTGAGAAAGCTTCCTTTGCTGGAGGACGATCTTGCCTTTTTCAAACCACGGGTTGTATCGGATGCCTCTGAGTCCATCCAGGCCGCCCTTGCCATGACGGAAAAGATCCGTCTCAAAGGCATTGAAAAACCGACTACCCTGCTGGGTTATCTCTATGTTCTGGAAGGATCGACACTGGGCAACCATATGCACAGACCGGATATTACAGCGACCTTTCACTTGAACGCCCTGGATGGCTGCGGTTACTATTCCAGCTACAGGGATCAGGTGCAAACCCATTGGAACCGTTTCTCCAAAAAAGTAAACGGCATAATGGACGATCCCTCCCTGCACAATCCGGTTATTGAAGCCGCCCACGAAGCCTTCTCCGGCCTGGAAGTGCTGTACACCTTTTTATACCCGTTGCGTAAAACCAATGTACCCTTTCACGTAACCCGGATCAACCCGGAAGCCGGCAACCATCCCATACCCGAAGATGAACGGGAAATTGAGGCGGCTTTAAGGGCAAGCGATCGGGGCTGGGCTGAATTTCCTTATTATGAAAAGCGTTATGGTGAACGGGGCAAGCGTTTTTCCGACAGCGACGCGTGCTGGCTTGTGACCCTCACGGCATTGGATCAGGAAAGTCTGAAGAAACAGATGGATTGGCTTTTAAGGGTGCTTGCCACCCGGGGTATGCCGTCGCTTATGCTGGAAAAGACCCTCTGTTTTTTATATAATGAACTGGCCGCCGCGGTCCCCGAAAAAACGGCGATGTACGAAAAGCTGCGCGGGGCAGCGGATGCACTCAAGGAAACCAGGCTAAGGGACATTCAGGAAAAGGATTTCCAGAAACTCGCCGGCGAATTTGGCCAGGCTGTGGGGCCCGAAATGGCCGCCTCATGGAAGAATACCGGCGAATTGCTGGTTGCAGCGGTTGCCGATGAAAGAAACGGAACAGAAGGCGCTGTGGCAAGTGTACAGGGATGGCTGACGGATGTGGATCGTTTTTCAGGGCAATGGATTCTCGCCGTCAACGAAATCCTCCAGAAGGCTGAGAAAGTTACATATAAGAGGATAAAAACATGATCGAGGAAAGTGTATACGAGAAATACCTGAGTGCCCTTCTTGCCGGCCGACGTTCGGAATGCCATGACATTGTTCAGAAACTGCTGGCCAACGGTATAGACCTTAAAGAGCTGTACGGCAAACTGTTTCAAAGGAGCATGTACCAGGTGGGCGAGCTGTGGGAAAATAACCGCATCACGGTTGCCAACGAACATCTGGCCACCTCCATCACGGAAAGTCTGCTGAATCTTGCCTACCCTTCCATTTTTGCCACTGAGCGTATCGGGAAAAAGGCCGTGATTTCCTGCAGTGCCAATGAGTTTCACCAGGTGGGCGGGAAAATGGTCGCTGACATATTGGAACTCAACGGCTGGGACGGGCATTTCCTGGGCGCCAATACACCCCCTGAGGATATGGTGCAGTATATCCAGGAAGTAAAGCCGGATCTTGTGGGACTCTCCCTCAGCATATTCTCAAACATAGGACATTTAGAGCGCTGTATCGACGTGGTAAAAACCGATTTTCCCAACATGGATCTGTTGATCGGCGGACAGGCCTTCAGATGGGGAGGAACGGATACCATTAAACGGCACTCCCGCGCCGAATATGTTCCTTCCCTGGATGAGCTGGAAAGGTCGATCAAGGGTGCATAACATGGTGGAAGACCGGATCATCGACCGGGAAACGTTTGGCTATCTAAAAGAACACGCCCCTGTGCTGTTTTTTGTTCTTTCAGAAGAAGGCCGGATTGTTGACGCCAACGCCTACGCCTGCAGCCTGACAGGCCGGTCCCTGGTTGGGGAAAATCTCCGGAATATCATCGTTGATTTCAGCGGCAGGTTCGATCTGAAAGCGGTAATGGGCGAACCGTCCCTGGAGCCATTGATCCATATCGGCACTGCCTCCGGCCTGCCCCAGAGTTTTTATTTTACTTTTAAACCGGTCTCTGATCATATCCTGGCTCTTGGCCGATTAGATGCGGAAGAGATTGAAAAGACGCGCAAAGAAGTGTCGGCCCTGAACCAGGAGCTGAACAATCTCATGCGGGAGCTCCACAAAAAAAATGCCCAGCTCAAACGGCTCGATGAGGAAAAAAACCAGTTCCTGGGAATGGCGGCCCACGACTTACGCAAGCCAATCGGGTTGATCATCACCTATTCCGAATTTCTTATGGAAGAAGCAGCCGACCTGCTGGATGGTGAACAGAAAGGTTTTTTAAATACGATCAATTCCTCCTGCACCTTTATGAAACGGCTGGTGGACGACTTCCTGGACGTCAGCGCCATCGAAGCCGGAAGATTCGATCTGGAGCTGCAGCTGGTCAATATCACCACCATTTTGGAAGAAAGTCTCAAGCTGAATCATCTTCAGGCCATCAAAAAAGGGATTGTGTTACAGGTTCAGGCCGGGGAATGCACACAGCGAATGGCCATGGATGCATCAAAGATTGAACAGGCCATCACGAATCTGGTTTCAAACGCCATCGAACATACCCAACCCGGTACGAAGGTCAACATTGCCCTTGCCTGTGATCAGCAGTCCATGACCTTCTCGGTCAGGGACAGGGGACCGGGAATTCCGCCGGAAGAGATGAAGAAACTGTTCAAGCCCTTTGAAAAGACCAGTGCCAAAAAAACGGGGGGTGAAAAAAGCACGGGTCTCGGCATGCTGATTACCCGGAAGATCATTGAAGCACATGGTGGTGAAATATGGGTGGACAGCACACTGGGCAGCGGAACGACCGTCTATTTTAGATTACCACGAAAGGGATGGGAGCAATGAATCAGAGTATCAAATTACTGGTAGTGGATGATGATCCCGACGTGCTTTTTGCCACGTCTCGAATTGTCAAATCCGCAGGATATGAGGTGTTTGAAGCATCCACAGGGGCGGAATGCCTGGAAGCCGCAAAAAAGATCCGACCGGATCTGATCCTTTTGGATGTGGTGTTGCCGGATGTGAACGGACCCCAACTCTGCAAGCAAATCAAGTCCGATCCCGCGCTCAAGGCAACTTTTATTGTATTGATATCGGGCTCGAAAACCTCCTCCCTTGAACAGGCCGATGGACTTGACGAGGGTGCTGACGGCTATATCGCACGTCCCATATCCAACCGCGAATTGAAGGCAAGAGTCAACGCCATGGTTCGTATTTTGCTTGCCGAGCGCGAGCGGGATGACCTCATCGTCCAACTCAAAGACGCGATGGCAAAAGTCAAACAATTGAGCGGCTTTCTACCCATTTGTTCCCACTGCAAAAAAATACGGGATGACAAGGGGTACTGGAATCAAATCGAGGCCTACATAGGTGCGCACTCGGAAGCTGATTTCAGCCACGGTATCTGTCCGGACTGTGCAAAAAAATTATATCCTGAATTCGATTTGTATCCTGAAACAAAATGAAGGATCATCACCTTTTACGTGATATTGAACCTTCACTACGCCATTGAAGTTTTATAGGCAATAATCGGCATCCTTCACCAAAGCCGGAAAGTAGTTTACACTTT
>BS_KBA_SWE02_21mDRAFT_10000555_pt1 | contig 14136 bp, 12 predicted proteins | sample BalSeasSWE02_21m_FD_9196 | JGI IMG/M metagenome (IMG submission 9196)
AGGATTTGGAATTGCAGTCGTACTGCGTGGCCGTTGGCAAAAAATAGCTTGAATGGGAGCGCGATAGCGCGATTCAAGCGGCCGAAGGCATTTTTGCCAACTGGTTATATACCAATAAATATATGGAATTATCGGTTTAAATTTCGGGATAAAAGAATATTTGGGTTTGTTTTATCTGTTTCGCTCAACTGTTGTAATGCACAATCCAATGGATTGGCAATCTGTAACAGATCTTTTCTGCTAACGTGCGTGTAAATCATAGTGGTTTCAGGTTTTGAATGCCCCAAAAGTTCTTGTATATACCTGATGTCCGTACCATTTTCAAGTAAATGTGTGGCATAACTATGGCGTAAAGTATGGGGCGTAACCGTTTTTTTTATTTGCGCCGCTTTACAGGCTCGTTTTAAAAATTGCCTGATACTCTCTGCACTATAGGTTCCTCCTTTTGGTCCTTCAACAAAATAAACCGTGGGATTGTAAGTGTAAAAGTAGTTAGTTAACAGCGGAATAAAACTTTCCGCTAGACTTACATATCGATCTTTTCTGCCTTTACTATTTTTTACAATGATTTGCTTCCGGTCTATGTTGATGTCAATTAATTTTAAATTTAAAAGTTCGCTAATCCGTAATCCACAAGAATAAATAAGGGCAATAATGGCTCGGTGTTTTAAATTTTGGGTATGCCTTATTAAGTCTATAATTTCATGTTGTGATAAAACAAGTGGTAATTTTCTGGACTTTTTTGGTCTTGTTAATGCTAAATTGCTTATTTGGGTATGAGGGTAAAAAATTATAAACTGTTTAATGGCACTTATAAATTGACGTTGCGTGCTTACAGCATAATGTGCTTACAGCATAGTCTTTTTTTATAAAAACAGTTTCAATAAACAATTCTACATCTCTGGTTGTTAAATCTTGTAAAGGCTTTAAATTATGGTACTCAATAAAATCAGCAACAAAAAAACTATAGGTTTCAATCGTACTTTTACTGTATCGCTTACCTTTTAAATATTTGTAGAAATTATTTAACAAATTCCTGTTTTCTTGACTTAAAATGCGGCTCCTTTTAATTGGTGAATTTTCAGATGTTGTGATGGTTTTATTGAATAACTGACTACCATCAACATAGGCGTGATTTTTAAAAACAGCATATATTAATTTTAAATTCTCGGGATTGTTTTTAATGTACCAGCTTTTTAATGAGGCACTCCATTTAGCCTTTGGAAGATGTTTTACCACATCAATTAAAACCCAGTCATGTTTAAACTCAATGAGTAGCTGGTTTTCATTTCTATGAAATGTCTTTGAAAGTGTTACAATGGGTAAGTGGCTCATTAGTTACTAGTTGTACATTTTAAAAATACAAAAAAGACATTTAAATTTAACTTTTATTAAAGAAAAAATATAGGATGATTTTTACAAGCTAATTATATTATTTTTACATTGATTTAAAGGAAACTACATTATGAAAACAATGAAGTGTTTATTTTGTATAGTATTATGGCCGCTGTTTAATTTCTCTCAGCAACAGCCCGTAATAATTAATGGGGAAGCTCAAGGGTCAACCTACCACATTGTTTATTTTGATGAACAAGACAGAAATTTTAAACCCGAAATAGAGCAGATTCTTAAGGATTTTGATTTGTCGCTTTCAACATATATGCCTAATTCTATTATTTCAAGAATCAATGCGAATGAGCCAGATGTGTTGGTTGATGCCTATTTTATAGCTTGTTTTAACAAAGCCAAAGAAATCTGGAAACACACCAAGGGTGATTTTGACCCAACAGTATATCCACTGGTAAATGCCTGGGGTTTTGGGCCCGGAAAAAAGCTGGAAATCGAACAAAGAAAAATTGATAGTATTCTGGAGTTTGTTGGTTTTAAAAAGATAAAACTGAAAGGCAACAAAATCATTAAAAAAGACCCCAGAGTGGCTTTAGATTTTAATGCCTTTGCACAGGGCTATTCTGTGGATGTGGTGTCTGAATTTTTAAATTCAAAGCAGATTGAATCTTATCTTGTTGAAATAGGCGGTGAAGTGTATGCAAAAGGTAAAAAACCGAATGGNGNGTATTGGACNGTAGGCATTGAAAAGCCCATTGAAAATAAGGAATCTGTTAACCCAATAAANGCATTGGTCAGGCTTAAAGATAGGGGTCTGGCAACCTCTGGTGATTACAGAAAGTTTATGGTTGAAAACGGTGTAAAATATGCGCATACTATGAGCCCGAAAACAGGCTATCCTGTAAAAAATAATTTGCTAAGTGTGACCTTGTTTTCAGGAGATGCTATTACGGCAGATGCTATGGCAACCGGCATTATGGTCATGGGTTTAGAAAAGGCGAAAGTGTTTTTAAAAAAGCATAAAGAACTGCAGGCCTACATGATTTATTCTGATGACAATGGGAATTACCAGGTTTATGAAACAAAAGGCCTTAAGGATATAATTACTGAGGTCACACAATAAAAAAACATCCGTTATTTAACGGATGTTTTTTTAATATTTATGGAAGATTAGTCTTTTAATTTCCTATTAAAACTTTATGGCTTGAGGTACCTTTATCACTATAAAATTTAAGAATATAAATACCTTTTGTATTGTTTGAAAGGTCAAGTGTTTTAGCAGACTCAAAGCTTGAAGTATCTAAAAGCTCTTGGTAAACAGTTCTGCCTAAAACATCAAAAACTTGTATTTTATTAACTAAAGTGTTTTTAAAATTAATATGTATAATGCCATTGCTAGGATTTGGATATACAAGAATGTTGTTTTTTTCTAAAGTATTATCATCTATACCAAGAGCTGCTGTTGTCCAAACTAATGAAACTGTGTTGATTGGAGATACACTAGTGGGTGTTAGACTTTGAGCTACAGATCCTTTAGTAAAGGTAAAATCAGCTATATAATTATGCTGTGGATGACTAAGACTTGCATCCCAAGCGCTTTCAATAAACATTTTGTAATCACCATCTGGAACTACTGTGCCAGATAAGTCTTTTCCGTCCCAGACAATAGTATAGGTGCTCCATGCTCTTGGGTTTCCACTTCCAGATTTAAGAGTTGCTCCAGAAGTTGCATCAGACATATCTATGTTACTATGAGATGAATTTGATGCAGTTCCTCCTGCTTTAACAGCAAATACTGGTAAATGATCTCTTTCACTACCGTCATAACACATTTTTGCTTTTATAAATGTTCCATTGCTGTGTTCAACCCAAACAGCCAAAAGATCTCCATCTCCAGAATTGCTTGTGGGTCTTGAGTGTGTGAATGTGAAGGTTAACGTGCCATCAGTTTGTGCCTGTAAAAATAGTGTGAAGCAAAAGAGCAGGCTTGTAAAAAAAAGTAGTTTTGGTTTCATCTCGTTAAATTTTAGTATGCAACAAATTACACATTTTTTTTTAAAATGAAACATGATATCGGTCATAAACCGCATTTTATCAGGTACTTACGTGTATTTCATCGAGGTTTTACGATAAAACGACAGGATGTACTTGTTAATTTTTACTTTTTTTTAAGTAATTGGGTGTGGTTTGATTTTAAATGTAAGTCCATTTGCGGGTAAGGAATGGTAATCTTATGTTCAGCAAATTTTTTATTAATAATGATTCGAATATCACTTTTTACTTTATTGATTCTAAAAATATTTTTGCTAAAAAACAGGACCTGAAAATCTATGGATGAATTTCCAAAATGAACCAGTCTGGCTTCTACTGAAGCCATATGAGAAACGTCAGGATGCGCTTGTGCACTTTCTTCTAATATTTTAATCACTAAATAACCAAATCAACATCAGAATTATAAGAAACACCAACATCAATTCTAAACCGGGTGCGAGCCGACTGGTGGCTCCAGTTAATTACTTTGTTGGTGGTAATTAATGAATTAGGTATAATGATAGAAATATCGTCTGTGTTTAATGCTTTTGAAGTACGTAACCCAATGTTTTGAATCTTTACAATATCACCATCTATCTCAAGAATATCATCAATCTTAATAGATCTTTCAGAAAGTAAAATAATTCCTGAAATAACATCATTAAAAGTTTGCTGTAATCCTAATCCAACACCAACAAGTAGAGCTGCAGAACCGGCAATTAAAACGGTCACTTCAATGCCAATGGTTTCTAACATAAAACCAAAGGCAATGACCCACATAACATATTTTATGATTTGATATAAGGCATAGGCAGTACCTACATCCAGTTTTTTATTTTTGTTTTTTCGGAACAGGGCTTTTTTAATAAACCATAATATGGTTTTAGTAACTAAAGAAATTAATAAAATAGAGACTAATGTATATACCCTTATTTTGTACTCCCCTATACTGAGAAGTTCAAATTCTAGGGTTTTAATGATTGTTTCCATGTGTTGTATTTTGTCAGGTAAAAACTAATAATTCTAGTAAGACCTGTGTACTTTAAATTAATATTTTATATGTTTTGATAAATTGTAATCAAATATAACTTGAGGAGGTTCCCAGGTTTCATGGTCACCTATAATACCATGTGTATAACTGATTACTTCCAGCCATAGTGGAGCTATTTTAATTAAAAGATAATCTTCCTCTTTATTTGGATAGAAAGCCTCCCATTCAGGTTTCCATCTTTTGTCTTTTTCAGCTTGATCAAATACCAGTTGAGCAAGGCCGTGAAGCATAACGTATCCTGAGTTATTTGGTTCTAAATAATATAAAGTTACCTTAGGATTAGTTTTTATTTGTTCAACCTTTCTGCTTTTAGCATTGGTTCCAAACCAGACTGTAAAATCATTTTCAGGACTAAATGGATCCATGACTCTAACTCTGGGTCTGCCTTCAGAATCTATGGTAATAAGGGCGCACGTTTTTGCAGTGGTCATGATGTCTTTTGCAGCAGAAAGCAGTTTAAGGTTTATTGAATCTGGTTTTTGAATGTTCTGATTAAATCCATTCATAGATTTTAAGAGAAAAACAAGAATAATAAAGAAACTGAATTTTTTAAAAGGTTTCATCTTTTAATGGGTTTTAGTTCTCAGCCTATGCAATGCCCTGACCTGGATTCATATGATATAAATATAGCAAAAAATAAGTTTTCAAAACAGCTATTCTTTAGACTTTTGAATGGACATAAGGGCGTATCTCTTTATCAGATAGCTTTAATCATCTATGTCATCAATGCGCAATAAATGCATTAATCTGTGAGCAAAAGGTGCAAAAAATACAGCAACCGTACTTAAAAAGATAACGCCACTGAAAAGGGCATAAAAAGAAGCAAATAATTTTGCAGATTCTGTTGTCATGTCATTAACCGGACCCATGCCTGTTAAAATCATAGAAGCGTTATAAAGGCTGTCAATCCAGCTTAGCTCACCAATAAAATGATAACCAAAAATGCCCAGACCTAATGAAAATGTTAATAGAATGAAGGCGTAAAAAGCATATTTTGTGACTCTCTTTGCAAAGGCTTTAGGGGGTAAAATATTTATATTCTTTTTCATTATTAGTTGTGATATTAGCTGCAGGGCATTTTTTAAAGTTTATTCACATCTATCTTAAAAAGTTCAGCAGCATTTTTCCATAAAATCAACTCCTTTTTTTCTTCAGGTAATTCTAACTGCGTCATAAATTTTAAATAGGATTTCATGTTTGAAATAGGCCAGTCAGTGCCATAAAGCAAGTATTTGGGGTCGCCTGCATACGTAATCATTTCTTCAATTTCTTTTTTCATATAGCGTTCAAACTTATCTGAAAAATCACCAAGTACTAAGCCGGAAATATCTGCATGCACATTTTTATTTTTATAAACCACTTCCATACAATCTTTAATCCAGGGATTTCCAACATGACAGATAACAATTTTTAGATCGGGATAATCAACCGCCAAATCATCAATATGTATGGGATGTGAGAATTTAATTTTTCCTGTAGGAGCGTAGGTGTCACCAGAATGAAACATAACCGGCACATCAAACTCAATGGCCATATCATAAACTACTTTTAGTCTGATATCATTGGGGTAAAAAGGTTCATAACCAGGATAGAATTTTAAACCTTTAATAAGTCCCGCTTCCAGATAATCGCCAATTTCTTTTAAATCACGGTGATTATAATTAAGATAACTGATGCCGGCAACAACTCCAAGGTTATCACGCCCACTAATGGCTTCTACCACTTTTTTTGTGCTGGGTCGGTGTTCATTGACCTTATAAGAAGATAGCACCAATGAATAATCAACCTTATTTTCCTTCATGGTAGCTGTAAGCTTGTCAAGGCAATCATTCAGAGAGATGACTCGGTCTTCGTGGTAATTGTTAATGTGTGTGTGAACGTCTATAATCATTTTATTAATTTGTTTTAAAAGTTAATTTTTAATGAGCTTCAAGCCAATCAGCACCAATACCTAAATCGACATCAAGNGGAACGGACAAGGTATAAGCATGTTCCATTTCATTCTTCACTAAAGTTTTGATCGCTTCCAACTCAGGTTTATACACGTCAAAAACCAATTCATCATGTACTTGTAATAGCATTTTGGTTTTATAATTTGATGCCTCCAGCTTATTGTGAATGTGAATCATGGCAATTTTAATAATATCGGCGGCACTGCCTTGAATAGGGGCATTTACAGCATTTCTTTCTGCTGCACCACGTACTACGGCATTTCTTGAATTGATATCATTTAAATAACGACGTCTTCCTAAAACAGTTTGAACATAGCCATGTTCTCTTGCAAACTGAATTTGATCATTGATATATTTCCTCAATTTTGGATACGTAGCGTAATAAGTGTCAATTAATTCTTTGGATTCACCGCGTGACAAATCTGTTTGATTGCTTAACCCAAAAGCGGAGACCCCATAAATAATTCCAAAGTTTACGGTTTTGGCATTGCTTCGTTGCTCACGTGTCACTTCATTTAAGGGGACATTAAATACTTTTGAAGCTGTTGAGGCATGAATATCTTCACCATTTTTGAAAGCATTAATCATGTTGTCTTCTTCACTTAAAGCAGCAATAATGCGAAGCTCAATTTGAGAGTAATCTGCGGATAAAAGCGTGTAATGTTCATCTCTTGGAATAAAAGCTTTTCTAACTTGCCGTCCACGTTCAGTTCTGATAGGAATATTTTGAAGGTTGGGATTATTACTACTTAATCGGCCTGTGGCAGCAACCGTTTGCATGTAGTCCGTGTGCACTCTGCCGGTTGAAGGTTCTACCTGATTTGGAAGGGCATCCACATAGGTGCTCTTTAATTTGGCCAACCCTCTGTATTCAAGAATATGCTGAATGATTATATGGTCTTTAGCCAAATAACTTAAAATATCTTCGCCGGTGGCATATTGCCCGGTTTTGGTTTTTTTTGGCTTTTCCACCAGTTTTAATTTATCAAACAAAATATCGCCTAATTGCTTCGGTGATGCAATATTAAATGTTTCGCCGGCTTCCTTATAAATAGTCGTTTCTAAGGTTTTTATATCGGTGTTTAATTGGCTGGATAATGAATTTAAAAAGGCCTTATCCAGATTAATACCTTCCAGTTCCATATCAGCAAGAACGCGAAGTAATGGAATTTCAATGTCATCAAAAAGTTTTTGTGTATTGGCTTCGCCTAATTCTTTTTCAAAATGCTCTTTGAGCTGTAGCGTGATATCCGCATCTTCTGCTGCATATTCCGTTTGTTTTTCTAAAGGAACTTCCCGCATGGACAATTGATTTTTTCCTTTTTTTCCAATGATGGATTCTATAGAAATAGGCGCATAATTTAAATAAGTCTCTGCTAGCACATCCATACTATGTCGCATATCCGGATTGATAAGATAATGAGCCAGCATGGTGTCAAATAAGGGGCCTTTTACAGCTATATTATATTTGCGAAGTACCTTGATATCATATTTTAAGTTTTGTCCTATTTTCTGAATGGTTTCCTTTTCAAAGAATGGACGTAATTGCTCAATTAAAGCTTGAGCTTCCTCACGGTTTTCTGGGAAAGGCAAATAAAAACCTTTACCGGCTTCCCAGGAGAAAGCAATACCAACCAATTCAGCAGTGATTGGGTTAAGGCCAGTAGTTTCTGTATCAAAGCAGACACTGGTTTGCTTCATTAAATTTTGAATAAATAATTTAGTAGCCATGCCAGAAGCGACACTTTGGTAAAAATGCGGAGTGGTTTCTGCTGTCTGTCTATTACCAAAAGTTGCTGTAGTGTCTGTGCTACTCTCATCGCCCCCAAATAAGGAAAACTGACCCGCGCCTGCCTTAGTGGCTGGCGCTATATTATCGGTTTTTGGTTTTTCAGGAGTTGCTGCGTTGCTGCTGCCATTATTTTCGGGGGACTCATTTTCAGTAGTAAAGGTCTTTTGAAAATTAGCTAGAAGCTGTCTAAACTCAAGCTCTTCAAAAAGTTCAGTTACTTTTGAAATATCCGGGTGATTTAATTCAAAATCAGAGGCATCAAATACCACAGGCACATCAAGCATAATAGTGGCTAATTTTTTTGAAAGCACCCCCAGTTCTTTATTGGCTTCAATATTTTCTTTCATTTTGCCCTTTAGCTCATGCGTATTGGCTAAAAGGTTTTCCATACTTCCGTATTGCTGAAGGAATTTTTTGGCTGTTTTTTCTCCAACTCCAGGAAGACCAGGAATATTGTCTGATGAATCACCCATCATACCTAAAAAATCAATCACTTGCAAAGGATCTTCAATTTCAAATTTCTTTTTTACTTCCTCAATACCCCAGGTTTCATAACCACCGCCAAAAACGGGGCGGTACATAAAAATATTATCACTTACCAATTGTGCAAAATCTTTATCAGGAGTCACCATAAACGTTTGATAGCCTTCCTTTTCAGCTTGCTTTGAAAGAGTTCCAATAACATCATCTGCTTCAAAGCCTTCTTTTACCATAATAGGAATATGCATGGCTTTTAAGATCTCTTCTATGTAGGGAACCGCAATTTTTATAGCTTCAGGGGTAGCATCTCTGTTGGCTTTATAAGCTTCAAATAGTTCAACACGGTCAACACTGCCTCCTTTGTCAAAACAAACGGCTAAATGGTCAGGTCGCTCCCGTTTTATAACATCAAGCAAAGAATTCATAAACCCCATTATGGCTGAAGTGTCCAAGCCTTTAGAATTGATTCTGGGGTTTTTAATAAAAGCATAATAGCCACGAAATATTAATGCGTAAGCATCAACAAGGAAAAGTCTTTTTTGATTTGACATGAGTTGATTTTTATTGAAGACCATAAAACTACAAAACTTATGCTTTGAATAGAAATTAATTGAATTGCAATTTGTAATTTTCGGTCATTAAAAATAACACACATGAATAATTTTGCAATAGCCATACATGGTGGTGCAGGTACTTTAGTAAAAGGTCTTATGACAGAGGCTTTAGAAAGTCAATATAAAAAGACTTTAAAAAGGGCTTTAGAAACCGGATACCGCGCTTTGGAACAAGGTGGGAGTGCTCTGGATGTTGCAGAAATGGCAGTAAAGTCATTAGAAGATTCACCATTGTTTAATGCTGGAAAAGGGGCGGTTTTTACAGCAGAAGGCACCCACGAAATGGATGCCAGTATTATGGATGGAAGGACTTTGAATGCAGGTGCCGTGTCTTTAGTTACGGGTATTAAAAATCCGGTTGCCTTAGCACGTGATGTTATGGAAAAAAGTAATCATGTTTTTTTAGCTGGAGAGGGGGCCTTGCAATTTGCAAAAACTAATGGGTATGAAATTGAATCACCGGAATATTTTTATGATGAACTCCGCTATCAACAATGGCAGGAAATTAAGGGTAGTGAAGGTTTTCAGTTAGATCATAGTGTAAAAAAAGACAGTAAGTTTGGAACTGTTGGGGCGGTTGTTTGTGACAAATACGGGAATATTGCTGCGGCTACTTCCACCGGTGGAATGACTAATAAAAAATGGGGACGAGTAGGCGATTCGCCTATGGTTGGTGCCGGTGTCTATGCCAATAATAAAACCTGTGCCGTAAGTTGTACAGGCAGTGGAGAGTTTTTTATTCGTGGCGTGGTGGCGTATGATGTATCGTGTTTAATAGAACATAAAGGACTCTCGCTCAAGGAAGCCGCTAATGAGGTAATTTACAACCGTATTTTGAAAATTAATGGTGATGGTGGTTTAATTGCGGTTGATTCCAAAGGAAATATTGCCATGCCATTTAATACCGAAGGAATGTATAGAGCGTGTAAATCTGCCTCGGGTATTGAGGAAATTTCTATTTATAAATAAAGGATTAAATAAATGGTGATTCTACTGGGAGTACATTGATTGCACGAGAATGAATGTGAAACTGATCACCATTAGCTAAAACGTGAATTTTTAAATTAGCTATCGTCATTGGGGTACCTATTTTTAATATTTTTTCGTTGTTGTGCTCAAGATGGCTACCGTCAAAAATAATAGCCATACCAGAACCAATAATGGTACAGTCATTACCGTTTTTAATAATCATCCCTGTATCCTCGGCTAATCCAACCCCTATTAAATTTGGAAATTTTGCGACGGCTTCAGAGATTCTTCCAAATCTACCCCGTTGAATAAAATGAGTGTCAATGATTAACTGAGGGATAAGATTTAAACCTTTATTCATAAGTACAGCTCCTTTTTTAAAAGCTTTGGTACTGCTACCGCCAGCGATCATTTCATTGGCCATGGCCATAGCGCCGGCACTAGTGCCGGCAATAACAAATCCGGTATCATTTTTATAACGTTCTGAGAGTATAGCGTGAATGGTTGTACCACCAATATATTTAGAAATTTTAGACTGATCTCCGCCAGAAAACATCACGCAATCAGCCTGTTTTATTTGTGAAATAGTTTTGCTTTCTTCTGAATCTTTTTGCGATTTAATATTTAAAACACTGACGTTTTTGCAGCCTAAAGTAGTAAAGGCTTTTATGTAATTTTCGCCTACTTCAACAGGAATACTAGAAGCTGTAGGTATAATCACAATATGGGCATCAACACCACCTGCTTCTTGAACAACATGTGCTAATATACCTTCTTCAATGTAATCTAATCGATGAATCTCATCCTCTTCAAATCCTTTGTCTTCGTTGCCTCCTATAGGAATTAATGTGCCTTTTATCAACTGCATAAAAATCAATCTTGTTTTTATTGTCCAGCAAAAATAAACTAAATTTTTAATTGAAAAATGTATATATTTATAATCTTTCACTTTATAAATTAAAAGCTATTACAAAATGAAGATACGAGAAATAAATGCCATGAGAGGCCCTAATTATTGGTCAGTAAGACGTCATAAATTAATTGTCATGGTATTAGACTTAGAGGAGATGGAAGAACGCCCTTCTGATAAGATTGATGGTTTTTATGAAAGATTGAAAGAGATGTTTCCAAGTATGTATGAGCATCGATGTTCTGTTGGTGAACCCGGAGGGTTTTTTCAACGGGTCCAGGAAGGTACCTGGATGGGGCATATTATTGAGCATATTGCTTTAGAAATTCAATCAATGGCCGGAATGGAAGTTGGATTTGGTAGAACACGGGGCTATGGCGAAAAAGGAGTATACAATGTTGTTTTCGCTTATATGGAAGAATCCGTTGGACGCTATGCGGCAAAAGTATCTGTTAAAATTTGTGAGGCTTTAATTGACGGAAAGCCTTATGATATGGCCGATGATATTCAGCACATGCGCGAACTCAGAGAGGCAGAGCGCCTGGGGCCTAGTACGGGTTCTATAGTTGAAGAGGCTGAAGCAAGAGGGATTCCTTGGATTAGATTGAACAAATACTCCTTATGTCAGTTAGGATATGGTGCGAACCAAAAACGGATTCAGGCAACTGTAACCAGTGAAACAAGTAGTATTGGCGTGGAATTAGCCTGTGATAAAGAAGATACAAAATTTTTATTGGAGCAGGCTCAGGTTGAGGTGCCAAGAGGAGATATCATTCGTCGTGAAAGTAGTTTAGAGGACGCTTGTAAATATGTAGGGTATCCTTTAGTTATTAAACCTGTTGATGGGAATCACGGCAGAGGCATTACAGTGAATATTCAAAATTATGATGAAGCATTAGTGGCATTCAGAGCTGCAAAAGAAAGTTCTCGTAGTACTGGCGTTATCATTGAGAAATTTATTACCGGAGAAGATTACAGATTACTTGTAATTAATAACAAACTAGTGGCGGCTGCAAAACGAACGCCGGCGCATGTTGTTGGAAATGGAAAATTAACGGTTCAGGAATTAATTGATGAGGTTAATAAAGATCCTAGACGTGGCTATGGTCATGAAAATGTACTCACACAAATCACAGTTAACGATTTAACTAAAACCATCATTAAAGACGCAGGTTATACATTAGAATCTGTTATCCCAGCGGGAGAAACACTTATTTTAAAAGATACGGCCAATTTAAGTACTGGTGGTACCGCTGAAGATGTGACTGATATTGTTCATCCTGCAAACACCAGTATGGCAGAGCGCATTTCAAAAATTATTGATTTAGATATTTGCGGTATTGATGTTATGACAACAGATATAACAAAACCGCTTTCAGAAACAGGCGGCGCTGTATTGGAAGTAAATGCAGGTCCGGGATTTAGAATGCATTTGGCACCAACAAAAGGATTGCCGCGAAATGTGGCAGGCCATGTTATTGATAAGTTATTTCCAAAAGGTACAACAGGACGTATTCCTATTGTGGCTATTTCTGGAACCAATGGAAAAACCACAACAACAAGATTAATTGCTCATATTGCAAAAATGAATGGCTATCGTGTAGGTTATACCACAACGGACGGGGTTTACATTCAAAACAGATTGCTTATGGCTGGAGATTGTACAGGTCCGGCAAGTGCAGAATTTGTGTTAAAAGATCCAACCGTTAATTTTGCAGTTTTAGAATCTGCACGTGGTGGTCTGTTGCGGGCAGGACTGGGATTTAAAAATTGTGATATAGGTATAGTAACCAATGTGGCAGCTGATCATTTAGGCTTAAAAGGCATTCATACTATAGAACAGTTGGCAAAGGTAAAAGGTGTTATTCCGGAAACGGTTTTGCCAAACGGCTATGCTATTTTAAATGCCGATGATGATTTGGTTTATGATATGCGTCGTTCCGTAAACTGTAACGTGGCTTTATTTTCAATGGATGAAAACAACCCAAGAATTAAAGCGTTACAGAGATTGAATGGTATTTCAGCCATTTATGAAAACGGGTATGTGACTATATGTCGAGGTGAATGGAAAATGCGGGTGATGAAAGCGGAAGATATTCCTTTAACTTATGGAGGGAAAGCAACTTTTATGATTCAAAATATATTACCCGCTGTTTTAGCCGCTAATATTCAAGGAATTAGCATTGAAGATATGAAGGCGGGGTTAGAAACCTTTATCCCATCACCATCTCAAACACCGGGTCGATTAAATCTATTTGAATTTAAAAATTTTACAATTTTACTGGATTATGCTCATAATCCTGCTGGAATGCTGGCTTTGAAGAAATTTACCGATACTCTTGAAGCTACAGTTAAAGTAGGTATTATAGCAGGCGTTGGAGACAGGCGGGAAGAAGACACGAATCAAATAGGAAGCATTGCTGCGCAAATGTTTGATGAAATAATTATCAGACAAGATAAACGCTTACGCGGAAGAACAGAGCAGGAACTGATAAAAATGTTGGATGATGGCATTAAAATGGTAGATAAAAATAAAAAAACAACCATTATTCCATCAGAAAAAGAGGCCATTACCTATGCTGTTAAAAATGCAATAAAGGGCTCTCTTATAATACTTTGTAGTGATGTTATTCCAGATGCATTGGAACTGGTGCAAAAATTTAAAGAGCAGGAAACAAAAGGAGAACTATTCTTTGCAAACTAGGTTTTAAATATTGCATTCTATTTTTACTTATTATACTTTGATCAAATAATCTGATTGAATTGACACATTGTTGCCATTGTCATTTTTAGTCATGCTAAAATATTGATGAATGGCATAGGCGCCTGTTACCCCTTGTTTATTCAAGGCTATATAGCCCACTTGAAAATTTTTATAATCACTATTCGGTTTATTTACTATTCTGTTAATAGCTTCTTCACAAGCTTCTGTTGAGGCGTCTTCCCCTGTCTCATAAGCTCAACCACTAAAAAACTTCCGACAGTTTTTA
>BS_KBA_SWE02_21mDRAFT_10000556_pt1 | contig 14132 bp, 14 predicted proteins | sample BalSeasSWE02_21m_FD_9196 | JGI IMG/M metagenome (IMG submission 9196)
GTCGTCTTTAGATTTTTCATACATCGTTGAAGAAAACATAAGCGACATTTTTAGCTTGTTGCATTTGTATAAAATGAAGGTTGATGTCATTCAAAATTCAGCTATTAGTTTCTCCGTTTGTATTGATAATATTTATAATAATTTAGACAAACTATTACATCATTTAAAGGCCAAATTTAATGTGACTTGCCATGAAAATGTATGCTTATATACTATAAGAAATTATTCCGAAATCTCAATAAAACAATTGGAAGTAGATAAAACCATTTTACTTAAACAGTTAACACAGGGCACCGTTCAAATGGTGACACTTTAATTTTTTGTATTATATTATTGATTTATTAAATAAGAAAGCGTTTAAAACGACTCAAAAATATTAAGGTAAAAAAATAAAAATTTTGATTAGGTTTGCAAGTATGAGAAAACAAGTAGATGAAGGCTTAGTTTCAGCAAAGGAAGTTGCTTCAGTAATCAATGTAGATAAATATGGTTTTATAGGAACGTTTATTGGTTGGTTACTAATGAAACTTCTTAAAATATCCACTATTAATAAATTTTACAAAAGAAACAAACATCTTTCAGGTGTAGTGTTTTTAGACTCTATTTTAGAAGAGTTTCAAATTAAATTCGAAATTCCTGAAGAAGATTTAAAACGTTTGCCCAAAGATGGTGCTTACATTACAGTTTCAAACCATCCACTTGGCGGCATTGATGGTATTTTGCTTCTTAAACTTATGCTAGAGCAACGTGACGATTTTAAAATTATGGCCAATTTTTTATTACACCGTATTGAACCCATGAAACCTTATATCATGCCTGTAAACCCTTTTGAAGACAGGAAAGATGTAAAATCTAGTGTCACGGGTTTTAAAAATGCTTTGATACATTTAAGAGAAGGGCATCCTTTAGGTATTTTTCCTGCTGGAGAAGTGTCGACTTACCGAGATGGAAAATTAGTAGTTGATAAACCTTGGGAAGAAGCCGCTATGAAGCTTGTTAAAAAGGCAAACGTCCCAGTGGTTCCTATTTATTTTCATGCTAAAAACAGCCAATTATTTTATAAGCTTTCAAAAATTAGTGATACGTTTAGAACGGCCAAATTACCTTCAGAGGTATTAACTCAAAAACGGCGAGTCATTAAAGTCAGAATTGGGAAACCAATTTCAGTAGAAGATCAAAATGAGCATGAAAAACTTGAAGATTTTTCAGAATTTTTAAGACGTAAAACATATATGCTTTCTAATTCATTTGAAGATAAGCCTAAAATATTAGATAACATTTCCTCGTCTTTAAAAGTTGTCAAAATGCCTAAAAACATTGTAACTCCAATATCTCAAGAGGTCATGGTCAAAGAAGTTGAATCACTTCGCGAAGGGGATTTTAGATTGTTACAAAGTAAAAACTATGAGGTCTTTTTAGCACAAGCAGATAAGATTCCTAACATCTTAAGAGAAATTGGCAGACTTAGAGAAATAACCTTTAGAGAAGTTGGTGAAGGCACCAATGAAGCCATAGATCTTGATAATTTTGATGCTTATTATCATCATATGTTTCTTTGGGATGATCAAAGCAAACTTATTGCAGGTGCTTATAGAATGGGGCTTGGGTCAAAAATATTTGCGCAATTTGGTATTGATGGTTTTTATTTACAGGACCTGTTTAGATTTGAGCCTGAATTGTATAAAATGATGAGCCAGTCCATAGAAATGGGTCGCGCTTTTATTATCAAAGATTATCAGCAAAAACCAATGCCTTTGTTTTTACTCTGGAAAGGTATTGTTCATATAACCTTGCGTTTCCCAGAGCATAAATATTTGATTGGTGGCGTTAGTATTAGTAATCAGTTTTCAAATTTCTCGAAATCACTAATGATTGAGTTTATGAAATCTCACTATTACGACCCCTACATTGCACAATATGTGCACCCTAAAAAAGAATTTAAAGTAAAACTTAAAGATGCCGATAAGGATTTTGTGTTTGATGAAACTGAAGCCGATTTAAATAAGTTCGACAAATTTATTGACGAAATAGAGCCAGGAGCATTGCGTTTACCGGTCCTGCTTAAAAAATATATCAAGCAAAACGCCAAGTTGGTCGCTTTTAATGTGGACCCATTATTCAACAATTCGGTTGACGGCCTCATGTATATTAAAATTGCCGATCTTCCCGAAAGCACCGTAAAACCCGTCATGGAAGAATTTCAGGCAGAATTGGAACGTAAGTTTATGGAAAATAATGACGATAATAGTTAGTTTTAAAAAACACTTGAATTAAATAAAATCAGTATCCAAGGTTTCCTGTATTACCTGAATAATAATATCATCCCACCAATAGCCGTTACTGCTAAAATAAAACGACGGTAATTAATATTTGAAATGTGTTTCACTAAATAGCGCCAACAATAAAACCAAAAATAACTACCGGAATCAAAGCAGAATTTAAAGCTAATGTTTGGATACTCACTGTTTTCCATACAAAAATATGAAAGGGTAATTTAAAAATATTAATAATAAAAAACAACCATGCCGCAGTACCAATAAACTCGTTTTTTGGAAATCGTATAGCCAAAAAATAAATATTGGCTACTGGTCCGGCTAAATTACCTATCATAGTAGTAAAACCTGCTAAAAAACCCATAATCCATGAAAATACTTTAGATTTTGGAATCGCTGTTGACTTCCTGTTTTCAGACAAAAACATAAGTATAACAGACCCAATTATAATAATGGCCATTAATTTTTTAAAAATCATTTCTGAGATATCATTCCCAAGCCAAACGCCAACTAATACCCCTACAATCATCATAGGTAATAATTTGAATATGTATTTCCATTGTGCATGCTGGTTGTAATATATTACCGCCAAAATATCTGCACAGATTAACATGGGTAACAAAATTCCGGTAGACGTTTTTTCGCCAAAAACAAAAGCTAAAATAACAACAATAATAATGCCTATCCCCTTTATACCGGCCTTTGATAATCCGAGTAAAAAGGCTGCTAAACCAATAGCCGACCATTGCAACCAAGATAAATGGTAAGACTGAAGGATATCTAAGTAATTCACTATCAATTATAAATTATAAAAAAGCTTGATCAACGGGTTCCCAAAGCTCTATTTTATTTCCGTCATTATCCAGAATCCACCCAAATTTTCCGTATTCATATTCTTCCATATCTCCTACAATAGTGACCCCTTCTTCTTTTAAGACTTTTAAAAGTTCTGCCAGATTTTCTACCCGATAGTTAAACATAAAGTCCTTTTTAGAAGGCTGATAATACTTCGTGTCCTCAGGAAACGGGCTCCATTGTGTTGAACAATCTTTACCATCTTTATCCTTCCACCAAAACGAACAACCATAGTCATCTGTATTAAAACCTAAATGCTTTTTATACCACTCTTTAGTGGTTTTAGGGTTTTTAGTTTTGAAAAACAACCCGCCTATTCCTGTGACTCTTTTTTTCATTTTCTCTTGAACTTTAACTATACGTGCTGATCTAAAAGAATGGCATTACCATCTGGGTCATACACCATGAAACTCGCCGGGCCTGACGAAGATTCATCAACTTCTGACTCTAATTTTATCCCTCTGGATTTAAGATGTTTTTGGATGGTCCTTATATCATCAAAGGGTTCTACTTTATTGGCGTTTTCATCCCAACCAGGATTAAAGGTTAAAATGTTGTTTTCAAACATGCCTTGAAATAAGCCAATAAGCGCATTTCCGTTTTTCATGATGAGATAATTTTTTTCAAGTTGTCCGGCATATACCGTAAAGCCAAGTGTTTCGTAAAATTGTTTTGAAGCCTTGATGTCCTTGACACTAAGACTTGCAGAAAATGCTCCTAATTTCATGATCATAATTTTTTAGTTAATTATTCTTATTTTTTCTTGAAATTTGATTCATAGAATTCAATACAGTCATTTACCGTCATTTTTGTGGCAAGTTCTCCTATTAAATCATATGGAATGTCGTTTAAGTTTTTAAAGCGAATACAACTTTTTCCCATATCTAATTTGCGTTGGCTATGTTTAGGAAATTCACTTAAGAACCAGTCTGACAATTCCTTTTTACCATATACACCCATGTGGTAAACAGCAACAAAATTTTTCTGTGAAGCAAGATTCATAAACGGTAAAGGCAATTCTGGTTTACAGTGGTAACCAGCAGGATATTTGGAGTGCGGCACCACATAACCAATCATACCATAACTTATCACTTCTTCAAAACCTTTTGGCAAATTGGCCAGAATGGTTTCGCGTAATTTTTGAATGACTGGTTGCCGTTCTTCGGGAAGTTGTTTTATGTAATCTTGAGGTGAGTTGGCTTTGTATTGCATTAAGTAACTTTTAGATTTCTAAAGTTAGCAAAATTTACCTTTTATTTTATCAACAATTGTCTGAGCCAGTTTTTCCTTACTTTCAACAGTCCAGCCCGCCACATGTGGAGAAAGGATCACGTTTTTGGCTTCAATTAAATATTGAAGAGCTTCTGGCATAGCCCCAGAAAATAAATTTTCAAATGAGGTTTTCTCATATTCTAAAACATCTAATCCGGCTCCAAGTATTTTCCCTGTTTTGAGCGCCTCGACCAAGTCTTTGGTAACCACACTCTTTCCGCGGGCAGTGTTAATAAACCAGAACGATTTTTTAAACTGATGAATCAAATCAGCATTAATTAAATTCAATGTTAATGGGGTTTGTGGGGTATGAAGACTTAAAACATCAGCCTTTTGTTGCAATTCAAAAAGTGAGACTTGTTTCGCATTATCGTCACCAACATTTTTCTTAATGTCATAACATAAAACCTCAACCTCAAATCCACGTAGTTTTTTCGCAAAGGCTTTTCCCATGTTACCATAACCAATAATACCAACTGTTTTACCATCAAGTTCAACACCTCTATTTTCTTCCCGCAACCATTTCCCCTCTCTCACTTCAGCGTCTGCCTTATTAAGTTTATTGAATAAAGACAATATCATTGCCAGCGTATGCTCTCCAACAGCATTTCTGTTTCCTTCTGGCGCCGCTATTAAAGCAACCCCTTTTTTTTCAGCATAAATGCCATCAATATTTTCTAATCCGGCACCAACACGAGCAATAAATTTTAAGTTGCTGGCAGCATCAAGAAATTGTCTGTCAATGGCAAAGCGGCTTCTTAAAACAATGCCGTCATACGCATGTATTTTAGACTCAATAGTTTCTTTTGAAGAGGTATAATCCTCATGATTTATAAAGCCTAAATCATGAAGTTGCTCTATTAATAAATGGTGATTAGTATCTAAATGAAGTACTTTCATTAAAACCCAAGAATCATTTTTGCAATTAAAAAGTATAAGAGAATTCCAAAAATATCGTTGCTTGTAGTAATAAAGGGTCCGGTAGCAACGGCAGGATCAATCCCTCTTTTATCTAAAAAAATAGGAATAAAGGTTCCAATTAAGGCAGCAATAATAATAACCGTAATTAAGGCTGCACCAATTGTTAATGACACTAAATAGGATGTTTGAAAAAAGAAATGACTAATAATAAGCACTACAAAAGCAATGGCAATGCCATTAACCAAACCCAATAAAAATTCTTTAAACAGACGTTTTAAAAGCTCACCTTTTATAGTATCATTTGCCAGACCTTGTACCACAATAGCTGAGGATTGTACACCTACATTCCCGGCAGTTGCCTGTATTAAGGGCACAAAACTTAAAAGTATGGCGTAATCTTGTAAGACTACTTGAAAATTAGTAATGATAGTTGCTGCCCCAATACCTCCAAACATGCCAATTAACAACCATGGTAAGCGCGCTTTTGTTAGTTCCCAAATACTGTCATCTGCTTCTACATCACTGGTGATACCTGCGGCTAATTGATAGTCCTTTTCGGCCTCTTCCTTCATCACATCCACAATGTCATCAATGGTAATTCGCCCTATAAGTCTTTGATAATTATCAACAACCGGAATGGCTTCTAAGTCATATTTCTGCATCACTTTTACAACATCTTCGGCATCATCATGCACATTGACGCTATCCACGCTTTTTATATAAATATCAGATATTTTTTGGTCGCTCTTTGCTACAATTAAGTCTTTTAAAGAAAGCCTTCCAACCAGTTTATTTTGTTTGTTTACGACATAAATTGAATGTACACGAGTGACGTCTTTGGCCTGGCCTCTTATTCTTCTCAAACACCCGGCTACTGTCCATGTTTCATAAACTTTAACCAGTTCTTTCGCCATTAGACCCCCTGCCGTATCCTCATCATAGGCTAAAAGTTCCCTGATTTCAGCCTGATGTTCTTCATCTTCAATATTGGAAATAACTTCTTGTTGACGTTCTTCTGGCAATTCAGAAATGATATCCGCTGCATCATCCGTATCCAGTTCTTCAACCTCTTCAGCAATCTCCTTGTCAGATAAGTTTTTTAAGACCTTTTCTCTGTTATCCTCATCCAATTCCATAAGGACATCGGAGGTCGTTTCAGAATCTAAAAGTTTAATGACATACATGGCCTCTTCCAGATCTAATTCATCCAGAATTTCGGCAATATCAGCATAGTGAAACTCATTAAAAAGGCGCTGTAGTTCTTTGTCCTTTTGTTGTTCAACTAAAAGTTCTACTTGCTCAATAAGTTCATCGCTGAGTTGAAATTGTATGTTCTCCTTTTCTTCTGACAATTTGAAAAATTTTATTAGATTTTAAACGTCTTGTTGAATCAGTTGAGTCAAGGAAATAAATTCTTGAACACTTAACTGCTCAGGGCGTTTATCAAAGATAACATCTTCTCTTAAACTTTCACTTAAATTGAATGTTTTTAAACTGTTACGAAGTGTTTTTCTGCGTTGTTGAAAGGCCGTTTTCACCACTTTAAACAATAAAGATTCATCACAAGGTACTTGTAATTTTCCTTTCTGATCAATCTTAAAACGCCCGAATCAACTTTTGGAGGTGGATTAAAAACAGAAGGCAGTACCGTAAACAAATATTCAGCATCATAGAACGCCTGTGTTAATACTGATAAAATTCCATAAACTTTACTTCCTTCCTTAGAGCAAATACGTTGAGCTACTTCCTTCTGAAACATGCCGGAAAATTCAGGAATTTGATCTCGCATTTCCAACATTTTAAATACGATTTGCGTAGAAATATTGTAAGGAAAATTACCTATGATGGCAAATGGTTCTTCCTTAAATATATCATTCACATCATACTTTAAAAAGTCCTTTTCAATAACTCTTGGAGCTAAATTGAGAAAATTTGCTTTTAAATAATCTGCTGATTCAGGATCTATTTCAATGACGTAAGTAGTGATATCCTTTTTAAGAAGATATTTTGTTAAAACACCCATGCCAGGACCAATTTCCAAAACGGATTTATACCCATTTAAAGAAAGCGTATCTGCAATTTTTTCTGCAATATTTTCATCATTTAAAAAATGTTGCCCCAGATGTTTTTTTGCTTTTACAGTCATATATGAGATTCCTTAATAAATTTATTAGCGTACTGTGTACTCATCAATTATCTCTAACTCGGTTCTAAAAGACAATACTTGATCTCCAAAATGTTTTAAAGCCTCTTGTCGTAATTTAGCGGCGTCATTTTTATAATAAGCCTCTAAAGCTTCTCTTGATTTAGCTCTGTATTGAACGGAATAAGTAACACCCCCAAGATCTTCTTTTACTAAAACTTTGGTGAGTTTTGCCTCGGTAAAATAGCCCGTAGCAAGCACGTGCGGAATATGTTCCTTTACCCATTCCAGCCATTTTTGATGAATGCTTTCATCAATGTTAGAGGTTACATTATAAATTATCATAGTTCTGTATTTATTACGACGCTATTTGTTTTGCAAATAACAGGAGTTCTTTATCATCATCAAAAGGTTTTACGCTTTTTTGATAGATAAATCCCAATTTCTCTAATAGTTTTATTGAATTACTATTGATTGGTAAAGTAATAGCTAATAATTTCTTCAAGTGAAATCGTTTCTTAGCCAGTGTGATAACAGCCAAGGAGGCTTCATAACCAAAGCCTTTTCCTTCAAATTCAGGCAAAAAAGCAAACCCTAAATCAACGTCATCTAATTGTTCTCTTTTGATTAAACCACAAGTGCCTATTGTTTTATTCTCTTCCTTTAATTGCAATTTGTAAAATCCAAATCCAAATTCTTTGTAACTTTTTAAGGTGCCATTCAACAAATAATCTTCAGCATCTTTTACTGTTTTTAGGTTTCTGTCACCTATATATTTTATCCAATGTGGCGTGTTTACTAACTTTAGAAAAAATGGGGCATCCTTTAGAGACAACTTAGAGATAATAAGCCGGTTGGTTTCAGCGATGATCATAAAATTATAGGTTTATGGCATCTCCACGTAATGCTCTGTACCTTTTTCTTGCTTCAATAAAGTAAATACTATCTATATGATTAAAAACAATATCTTCATATAAGGCTTTGGCTTTTTCGGGGTTAGACAAGTAATTCATATATAGGTTTGCTAAAGCAAAAGTAGCGTCATCAACTAAAATACCATCTCTATAATTCATTAAAATGGTAGCGTAATTATTTTCGGCCTTTTCATATTCCTTTCTCTTTTCAAATAATTGGGCTTGTTTGAATAATGCTTGTGGTATTATACTTTCTGTTTTATGTTCTTGCAATATTGTATCAAGCAACATGATAGCAGCTTCATTTTTATTTTGAAATGCCATTAAATCGGCCTTTGCATATAACTTCAGAGCCACTTGAAGAGAATCTTCATACTTATTATCTGATATTAAAAGTTTCAAATCTAAAGCGTCATTTGCAATTAACTGTGATGTAGATGCTTTTAAAATTTTAAGCTGCGATTCTGCCCAAGTAAAATCGCCTTTATAGTAACTTGTCTTAGCTACTTTAAAGCGTGCTTCCTGAGAAATCGTACTGTTTTTTAAGCTGCGTTGTATCTGGGTATAATACACCAAAGCCGTATTAAATTCTTCCCGTAAAACATAAATATCCCCTAACTCTAACTTAACCTTTGCTTTTTGTAAATCATTTAAAGGTAATTTAAGGGTGTTTTCTAGAAATGTAGTAGCTTGTGAGGTTTGATTGTAATAAAATCCTAAAAAATGCGCATAAGCAATTTGCAAATCCAGTGTTTGTGCAAATGTGCCATATTGATTAAACAAAGTCTGGAATTTCGAATTAATTTTCTCATAATCCTCGTTTGAACTTTCCTTTATTTCTATTTGTAGCAAATTGTAATTGACACTCAGTAAAGTGTCTAAATCTTGAGCGCTACTAATTAAATACGTCAGAATTTCTTTAGCAACCGCCTCTTCCTTCTCATTAATTGCAATGTTTGCCAATTCAACTATTCTGTCAAGGCTTTCGGGTTGTCTGTTAAAGATGGCCTTTTCTTGAATAAAAGCCTTACCAAAATCCTTTTGCTGAATAAATAACCAGCTTAGCATGTTATTCCAAAGAATATTAGGCTCTTGCTGCATCTTTTTTAGCAGTATTTTTTTTAGCAAAAGATTATTTTCACTGGTAGCATCCTCACTTATAAAATCATTAATAGCACGTTTAATATTGTTTAAGGCAACTTCATTTTTTTGCACAAATTCAATGTAACTCACAAACATTTTTTCAATGTCTCCCTGCTCACCATAAATCTGAGCCATTTGTAACTGAAAATTAAAATCAGGCTTTAATATCATGGCCTTTTCATAGGCTGCCAAAGCTTCATTTAATAACGAATGGTTCTGAAAACTGCGCGAAACATTAAACACGTTGTTCACATTTATATCAAGACTTGACAAGGCTTTTGCATAGTAATCTTTAGCAATATCCAAATCATTCTTCAATTGATAATTATACCCTAATTCAACTAAAAAAGCGGCGTAATTAACCTTTTCAATAAGGTTTAATAAAAACTTTTCTGCTTCATCGTAATGTTCTAGTTGCTGATAAGAACTAACAATTTGAGTAATGTAATTTATATTATTAGGTGATTGCTCATATAATTTTTGATATTCAATTAAAGCCTTTTCATATTCACCATTTTCAAAGTAGTCCTTTGCAAATAAATCGTCATTCTGTGCATACGCATTTGCACCTGTAAGAAACAGTATTATTAAAATATACCTCATAAGGTAAAGATATGAAATGTGATGGGTTGATTTTGTAAATATTATTATAAAAAAAATGCCCGAATAGAATCCGGGCATTTACCAACCTAAATAAATACCTATTAATTTCCGCTAATATTTAAAAACGAAATAATTACTAGATTGGGGACATTTTTCAAACGAAATTAATCCCTATTTATTTACAACTGCAGTGGTTTTATTTTCAGGTTTTGTTAATTCAAAATCTGAAAATAAAATCTTGCTAGCAAAGAAAACTAGTAATAAAAGTAGAAAGATTCTTTTGAGATTTTTCATGGTTTAATAGTTAACTAGATTTGGAGCAGCTAACTTCAGAAATAAATATGAAATCTCAAAAAAAATAGTGAAAAAATCGTTAAACGACCAAATTTTTTATCACTTCATCGGTAATTGATAAAATGGTTGATTTTTTACTGTAATAAAAAGACTACTTTTCTATAATAAAATAATTAATATTAATCAATTAACGAAAACCCTGTATATTTTTGTAAAGCTTCCGGAATTAAAATACCCTTTTCTGTTTGGTAATTTTCTAAAATTCCAGCAAGCACTCTGGGCAAAGCTAAAGAGCTTCCATTAAGGGTGTGAGCCAATTCATTTTTTCCCTCACTATTTTTAAAACGCAATTTTAACCGATTGGCTTGAAAGGTCTCAAAATTTGATACCGAAGATATTTCCAGCCATCTGTTTTGAGCCGTAGAAAACACTTCAAAATCATAAGTTAAGGCTGATGTAAACCCTAAATCACCTCCGCAAAGACGCAATATTCTATAAGGTAATTTTAGTTCCTGTAAGATGGTTTTTACATGATTAACCATACCATCTAAAGCTTCATAAGATTTGGTTGGGTGCTCAATCCGTAAAATTTCCACTTTATCAAATTGATGTAATCTATTTAGTCCCCTAACATGCGCTCCGTAACTTCCTGCTTCTCTTCTAAAACATGGTGTATAACCCGTAATTCCGATAGGCAAATCACTTTCATTCAGTAATACATCTCTAAAAATATTGGTTCCTGGAACTTCTGCTGTTGGAATTAAATATAAATTATCTTCAGTCACATGATACATTTGCCCTTCTTTATCAGGTAATTGTCCTGTTCCAAAGCCTGAAGCTTCATTTACAAGAAGCGGCAACTGGTATTCTGTATAACCTGCCTCTGTATTTTTATCCAGAAAATAAGTTATCAATGCGCGTTGAAGTTTAGCCCCTTTTCCTTTATAAACAGGAAAACCGGCTCCTGTAATTTTATTACCCAATTCAAAATCAATAATATCATATTTCTTGGCCAATTCCCAATGAGGTAAGGCCCCTGCATGCAAAACAGGAATAGTGCCTTCTTTATAAACTTCCTCATTATCTTCTTCTGAATTACCTGAAGGAACTATGTCATTAGGGACGTTGGGTATTTTATATAATAACTGATTTAATGCCTCTATCTTATTGTTTAATGATTCATTAAGCTCTTTTGTGATTTCTTTTATTTGTCCTGTTTTTTCTTTTAAAATATTGGCTTTTTGAGTTTCTCCAGATTTAAACAAGTTACCTATTTCTTTAGATAATGAATTTGATTCAGCCAGTAAACTGTCCAGTTCGGTTTGAATGCGTCTTCGGTCTTCATCCAATGAAATAACTTCATTAATTAAGCTTGTAGCCTCAAAATTTCGCTTTGCTAATCCCGCAATTACCAAATCCTTATTTTCTCTAATAAACGGTACCTGTAACATGTCTTAAAGTTTAAGTGACAAATTTAGGGAATTACTAAGAATTTCTGCTTTGTTTTTAATGCAAAATAGAATTAATTAAAGCTTGTTCTTTATATAGTTAAGCGTTGTTTGTTGGTCTTTTGATAATTGCTTTTTTAAGGCCTCAACAGAATTAAATTTAATCTCATCACGAAGACGATGCAGCAAATTAATTTGAATATTTTTGTTATAAAGATCTTGATTAAAGTTAAAGAAATGCACTTCAATGCTTTCCTTTTCACCATTAACTGTTGGGTTCATTCCAATATTAAGCATCCCATAAACTCGCTGGTCATGAATCAAAGCGCTCACAACATAAGCCCCTTGTTTAGGTATGAGTTTATAGTCTTCCTTTATTTGAATATTAGCCGTTGGAAACCCTAATTGTTTACCCAATCCTTTTCCTTTAATGACCTTTCCGGTCAACATAAAATCATATCCTAAATATCTGTTGGCAGTTTCTATGTTACCTTCATTTAATGCTTTTCTGATTTTAGTGGAACTAACCGCAACATCATCAATATCCTGAGCAGAAATTTCTTCAACCTCAAAATGATAAAGCGCTCCAAAAGTCTTTAAATCTTCAATATCGGCATTTCTGTTTCTGCCGAATCTATGGTCATAGCCAATAATCACTTTTTTTGCGCGCAGTTTATCTACTAAAATCTGTTTTACAAAATTTTCAGCAGAAAGTCTTGAAAACTCATTGGTGAATTTTTTTATAAGTAGAAAATCTAAGCCTAAATTATCAATAATGTGGGTACGCTCATCAATAGTATTGATAAGTTTTATTTTGGCCTCTTTTTGTAAAACCATTCTGGGGTGTGGAAAAAAAGTTAAAATAACGGATTTTAAATTATTTTCTTTACCGCTATTAATCAAACGCTTAATGATTTTTTGATGACCTAAATGAACACCATCAAAAGTACCTATAGTAACTACCGTATTATAATTAGATTGATATGATTCTATACTATTAATATTCCCCATAAAAAGCTTCATTGTTATTCTGACTAAAAAAAGCTAAATTTGTTATAAATAGCTAATTGAAATTGCCCTAACAAAATTAAATGAAAGCAAAACTACATTATGTTTTCACATTCACAATATTTTTAATTGTCTTTTCAGCAATTGGTCAAAATTCTTGGAAAAAAATTGAATCTCCTAAAAATCCTGAACTTATAACTAAACTTAAATTAGATAAAAGTAAAGTTGATTTTTTTGAACTGGAAATAGCGTCATTCAATAAAAACATATCCAAAGCCAGTTTAAGAGTCATTGGCAACAAACAAAGTGAAACTATTATTGAATTACCTTCGGCAGAAGGAACACTTGAGGCTTTCAGAATCTATGAAGACCCTGTGTTTTCGCCGTCTCTTGCCGCAAAATATCCAAATATAAAATCTTATGTTGGCTTCAGTCTAAACAACACAAGTACAAAATTACGTATGAGTGTATCCCCTCAGGGAGTGCAAACCATGCTCAGTATTAGTGGTAAACCTACTTTATTCATGCAGCCCCTTTCAAAAGGCTCAAATAATTATGTTTTATATGATGACTCTTCAAAGACTAGCCTATCAGATACATTTGAATGTAAAACCATTGAAGATTTAAATAAAGCATATAACTCTAAAAGCGCTAAAATTTTGGTTGATGAAGGAGGTGCCAATAATCAAATATTACAGAAATTCAGAATCGCTATTTCGGTAACAGGCGAATACACCACCTATCACGGTGGCACTGTAGCTGGTGCCTTAGCAGCCATTAACGCCACATTAAGTCGGGTTAATGAAGTATTTGAAACTGATATGGCTGTAAAATTTGAACTCGTAGACGCTACACAGTTAATTTATACGGATGCCACAACAGACCCTTATTCTGATGCCAGCATAGGTGTTGACGGAGCCTGGAGCACAGAATTACAAAGTACTTTAACCACAGAACTTGGTAATCCAAATTATGATATTGGCCACTTATTTGCTGCAAGCGGTGGTGGTGGTAATGCCGGCTGTATTGGTTGTGTTTGCGTGAATAATCAAAAAGGTAGCGCCTACACGTCCCCTTCTGATGCTATTCCAGAAGGCGATACCTTTGATTTGGATTTTGTGACACATGAAATAGGTCACCAAATGGGAGGCAATCACACCTGGGCGTTTGATGTGGAAGGCACCGGCGTTAATTCTGAGCCTGGGAGTGGAAGCACTATAATGGCTTATGCTGGAATAACCGGGGCAGATGACATACA
>BS_KBA_SWE02_21mDRAFT_10000557_pt1 | contig 14104 bp, 14 predicted proteins | sample BalSeasSWE02_21m_FD_9196 | JGI IMG/M metagenome (IMG submission 9196)
GCCGCTGGGCGTAATTCGTACTGACGGAAGAGAAAATTTTATCAATTCGATTGAAATTGCAGCCGCTTCAAAAGATGATAAACCACTTATACCTGAAGTTGCCATCTATTTTGAAAATCGCTTACTAAGAGGTAACCGAACAAGCAAATTGAATGCAGAAAACTTCAATGCCTTTTTCTCTGGGAATTTTCCACCACTTGCCGAAGTAGGAGTCCATGTTAAATACAATCATAATTATATTTATAAACCAAACCTCAAACAATTAATTGTCCACAAAAATTTAGATACAAATTTGGCCATCTTAAAATTGTTTCCTGGGATATCGGAAAATACAGTTCACGCAATTTTAAATACCTCTAAATTAAAAGCGGTAATACTTGAAACTTTTGGTGCAGGAAATGCCCCAACCGATACATGGTTTATTAATCAACTAGAAAAAGCCATCAAGAAAGGCATCATTATAATCAACGTAACCCAATGTAAAGAAGGGGCTGTGGAGATCGGAAAATATGATACAAGTGTAGATCTTGGAAGAATTGGAGTTGTGGGTGGTTATGATATTACAACTGAATCGGCTATTACAAAATTGATGTATTTGCTAGGTGAGGGTCATAATAATGAAACAATAATCAAATTATTAAACACATCTTTACGAGGAGAAATAACAATTTAATGACTTACAATCAATATTTTTATATTTTTGCGGACTTGAAATTAATTTTCGGAGAGGTGGCCGAGTGGTCGAAGGCGCACGCTTGGAAAGCGTGTGTACGCCAAAAGTGTACCGGGGGTTCGAATCCCTTCCTCTCCGCTCTAAGGTTTAGGCTTATTTATATTCAGAAAAATTAGATGAAATCTATACTTGAATTAAAATAAATATTTATATTTGCGATTCTGTTTATTCTATAAATAATTGATTATAACATATTCTATAAATTAAATTAAAAATAAAGTTTGAATTATTAAGAACAAATAAAAGTTTACTATGAAAAAATTAATTGCTTTATTGACGATAGCAGGAATGCTAATTATTGGATTTTCAAATGTTGCGATGGCTCAAGATGATGCTACTGCTACTGATACTGAAATGACAACAGATTCAACTGAAGTTGCAGCAGAAGCTACTACGGCAGTTACTACATTAGAAGCACCAGCTTTAGAAGATGGTGGTTTCCAACAAGTATTAAAAGAGCAATTCATTGCTGGTGACTGGAGATTTATGGGTATTGTACTTCTTTGTCTTGTGGCAGGTTTGGCTTTATGTATTGAACGGATTATTTATTTAAACCTTTCAACTACTAACAACCAAAAATTATTAAATCAAGTTGAGAATGCACTTGAAACAGGTGGATTAGACGCTGCAAAAGACATTTGCAAAAACACTAGTGGTCCTGTTGCAAGTATTTTTTATCAAGGTATCGACAGATACAAAGAAGGACTTGAAGTGGTTGAAAAATCAATCGTTTCTTACGGTAGTGTATTAATGGGTCGCCTTGAAAAAGGATTATCATGGATTTCATTATTCATTGCTATTGCTCCTATGCTTGGTTTCATGGGTACTGTAATTGGTATGATTGTTGCGTTTGATGATATTGCTGCTGCTGGTAATATTTCTGCAAATATTGTTGCTAGTGGTATGAAAGTTGCCCTTTTAACAACTGTATTTGGTTTGATCGTTGCGGTTATTCTTCAAGTATTCTATAACTATCTGATCGCTAAAGTTGACAGTTTAGTTAATGACATGGAAGATAGCACCATTACATTTATCGATATTCTTACCAAATTCAAACAAAAAAATTAATTTATCATGACTGATACATTAAATAAAATTATACAGATTAGCCTATATACTATTTTAGGTATAACGGTGATTCTCTTTGCCCTATTTTACATAAACGGAGAATCAATGGCAAATACAGTAATGTATTGGGCATATGTATTGTTGTTCATTACTGTAGTTTTACTTTTTGCATTTCCAATTAGACATTTCATTGAATACCCAAAACAAGGGTTTAGAACATTAATTGCTCTTGTAGGATTTGTTGCTCTTTATGGTATTTCTTATGCATTTGCATCGGGATCAACGGATGCTCCAATCTATGAAATCAATGGAATTACTGGAACTATTTCCAGAGCAATTGGTGCAGGAATGATCATGACCTATATTATAGGTGCCTTAGCGTTTTTAGCTTTGGTTTATTTTGCAATTGCGAAAGTATTTAAATAAACAAAGAATTATAATTATGGCTAGAAATACACCGCAGGTTAATGCTGGCTCGATGGCTGATATCGCATTCTTGATGCTGATTTTCTTCCTGGTAACAACAACCATGGAAGTAGATACAGGTATTATGCGACAATTGTCACCGCCACCATTAAAAGATCAGGAACCGCCAAAATTTAAGGATCGGAATATCATGAAAATTTTAGTTAATAGCTCTGATCGCTTGCTTATTAACAATAAAATTGGCGATATCAAAACCCTTAGAGATGATGTTTTCGACTTTATGTCAATCCATCATAATGATGCTACATATCCTGAGGTAAGTCCAAAATCTATAGACATCATTGGTGATGTTTATGTATCTAGAGGATTGATTTCTTTGAAAAATGACCGTGGAACATCTTACGAAATGTATATTAAAGTACAGAATGAGATTGCGGCTGCTTTCACTGAACTCAAAAACCAGGTTGCAATGAAGCATTTTGGTAAAAATTATGATAAGCTTTTATTCGAAGAGCAAAAAGATGCAGTAAGTGAAGCTGTACCAATGCGTTTTTCAGAAGCTGAACCAGAAGATATAGGAGGAAAATAATATGTCGAGATTTAAACAAAAGGGGTCGAAAGAACTTCCACCCATCAGTACATCATCTTTACCGGATATCATTTTCATGCTTCTTTTCTTTTTTATGGTTACAACAACCATGAAACAGGCTGACGTATTTGTTAAAGTAAGACCAACTTCTGCAACTGAAGTTGTGAAACTTGAAAAAAAATCGTTGGTAAGTTACATTCATGTTGGACCTCCGCTTCAAGCTAAATATGGTACTAATTCTCGTATTCAATTAAACGATCGTTTTGCAACGATTGAAGAAATACAAGAATTTATTACTAAAGAGCGGGAAGCAAGGAATGAGAACGAACGGAAACAATTATCAACCTCATTAAAAGTTGACAAAGAAACCAAAATGGGTATTGTAACTGACATCAAGCAGGAACTTCGTCAAGTTGGTGCTTACAGAGTTAGTTATTCAAGTACAGAAGTAAAGAAAATGGATTTATAAGCAATTATCCAAATAAGATCAGGGGGATGCTTTATTGTGTTCCCCTTTTTTTATGCCTATACCTCAGGAGTCCTTTTTTGTTTATAGATTAGATATAGAAAGGTGAAGGAAAAAACAGCACTCATTATAATCACAAAGACATTTTCGGAGGAACCAAAAGATTCAATTTTATCACCCATTCCATCCGGGGTTTTGTTCATATAATAAACCATCAGAATGGTTGCGTTATTTAGGAAATGCAAGATCATTGGTACCCATAAAGAGGATGTCCATACAAAAGCATAGCCTAAAATCACACCTAGGGCTAAACGAGGAAGAAAGCCATAAAACTGCATATGCAGGGCACTAAATAAGACTGAAGAAACAATTACTGCCAGATGTATGTTCCCGAACCATTTTTTAAAAAGACGTACCAGAACACCTCTAAAGAGCAATTCCTCACCTATCCCTGGAATAAGAGCAACCATAATAAAATTAAAGAAAATAGCTCCAAAGGTTTTCACATTTAAGAAGGCTACAATTTGTTGAGAAGCGGCTTCTTCTGTTTTTTTCATCCAATCCTCCATACCAGCTAAAAATTCAGGCAAAACCATTTGTTGGTTAATCGAACCTATCCAACTCAAAAATGGTAAACTGACATAAATTAAAAGAACGGATAATAACAATTGTGGTAAACTAAATCGAATATTTAATTTCAGATAATCAAAAACCTTTCGATTTACCAGATATGCAAATACAATGGGGGGCACTATAAATATGGCAAACTGACTAATAGTTTGAATGTATTTCAAGAAGGAAAGTGTTTCAGGGGCAGATAAGTCAAGCTTACCACCATCCATCATAAATAAAACGTCTTTACCCCAAAATGGGATGGCTAAAACAATCCCAAACAAATAAACAAATAGGAGGGATAAAACTATAATCAATAATAAACTTAAGGCTTGAACATAAGCTGAAGAGCGACCCAAAATGGCTTCTTTCTGAAACATTTCCATAAACGAATGAATTAAAGCGTAAAATTAATAATTTTGCAGTTCATAAAATTTTAATTGTGGTAAAGATAGATCAAATAGAACTCGGTAAATTCCCTTTATTATTAGCTCCTATGGAGGATGTTTCAGATCCCCCCTTCAGATACGTTTGTAAAATGATGGGTGCTGATATGATGTATACCGAATTTATTTCATCGGAAGGGTTGATACGTGATGCTGCAAAGAGTGTAAAAAAATTAGATTTTACTGAATTTGAACGTCCAATCGGGATACAAATATTTGGTCATAATATTGAATCGATGATAAAAGCGGCTCAATATGCTGAGCAAGCTAATCCAGATATTATAGACATCAATTATGGCTGTCCTGTTAGAAAGGTGGCTTCTAAAGGTGCCGGTTCCGGGATTTTAAACGATATCCCAAAAATGGTTAAGATGACGGAAGCTGTTGTTAATGCCACAAAATTACCGGTGACTGTTAAAACACGTCTCGGTTACGACAATGATCATCAAGAGATTGTAGACATTGCCGAAAGACTTCAGGATGTTGGTATCAAAGCATTGACTATACACGGGCGAACACGAACCATGAAAACCCGAGATAAAGCCGACTGGACATTGATTGGAGAAGTTAAGAATAACCCTCGGATGTTTATTCCGATATTTGGGAACGGAGATGTAGTTGATATCCACAGCGCCAAACATTTTAAAGACTCGTATGGTGTTGATGGAATCATGATTGGTCGGGGAGCTTATGGAAATCCATGGATCTTTCAGGAAATAAAACAATATCTAGAAAATGGCACTATGCTAGTTAGACCAGATATTCACGAACGTGTTAAAATCTGCAAAATTCATTTTGAGAAATCGGTGGAATGGAAAGGGGAACGCACAGGTATTTTCGAAATGCGTAAACATTATTCTGATTATTTTAAAGGATACAAAAATTTTAAACCGTATCGGATGCAATTGGTTAATCTGGAAACCAAAGAAGAAATTATTGCTGTATTAAATGAAGTTGAAGAAAGATTTTCAAATGAAGATNCTATATAACCAAAGCATTTATTATTTCAGACTTCAACCGATTACCCTCAAATAAATCCAAAACATCCTCCCCTTTCGATAAATCGAGGAAATAAGTATGCAATCCAACATCTTTTGCAGGTTGAATATTTTGCGGAGAATCATCAATGAAGAGCGTTTCATGGGGATCAATTCCGGCATCTTTTAATACATGCAAATAGGGTTCCGAATCGGGCTTACGACTTTTTATTTCAAACGAAAGATAAGCCTTCTTAAATAAATCATTAAAGGATCTGTGCCCTGTCAAATCTGTAAACTCTTGTAAAAATATTAAATAATGTATACGATTGGTATTACTCAAAAGATAAATATTATAAAATGGGCTAATCTCTTTAAGCAGTTGCAATCGTTCAGGTCGAAAACCAATCAACAAAGCATTCCAAGCGGTTTCAATTTGTGATTCGCTCACATCAGCATTAAAATAAGACCGTAGTTCTGTAAGAAATTCCTGAGGGCTACAAGCATCCGTCTCCAAATTTTCGAAGAGCTTATCTTGAATCGCTTTTGAATAGAGTTGATCAAAATGATCCATCCCTAGCGACTGAAATTCAGCGACTGATCGCAGAAAATCTATATCATAAATTACGCCTCCAAAATCAAAAATGATATTCCGAATCAGTGTCATTAAAATAATTTTAAAAAAGTTAATAATTCTAGGTAAATTTATATAAATTTGCAGCCAATTTGAATGAAAAAGTTTACACTTTTTATTCGGGGCCTATAGCTCAGCTGGTTAGAGTAGTTGACTCATAATCAATTGGTCCCTGGTTCGAGTCCAGGTGGGCCCACTAACCTAAACGGAAAATCATTAATTAATGGTTTTCCGTTTTTTAATGCCTCCATTCAGCCCCTTGATTGAAGGACTTTAATTTAATTTCCTCGAAAACTATAACATATTCACAAAATCTTATACGATAACACCCGCAAGTATCTATATATTTATATGTCTAACTATTAATAAAAATTAAATGTTAAATTAAAATAAATATTATGAAAACAATTAAAAGTTTATTTATCACTTCTCTTATTATATCTGGTATTGCAATCATAGGATGCACAAGTAAAGACGAGGTTATTAATACAAATGAGCTTGATGAAATAGCAGATGCTATTTATAAAACAACAACTATTTTCTTTGACGAAACAGTTCCTAATCCTGTTTGTTTAAAGGAATTTCCTCTTGAAGAACTTAACGAAACTGAAATTTCAGCACTATCTCAAATGAGAGAGGAAGAACTACTAGCACGTGACATCTATTTACAATTATTTGAAATATATAAATATCCGGTTTTTGAATTCATCGCCAAAAGTGAAGCATGGCATACAGGAGTTGTAAAATATCTTATCGACCGATATCAATTAACAGATCCAGCTGCTGCTCACGAAATTGGGTTATTCACAAATACTGATATTCAGGCATTACATGACGCACTTTTACATAAAGGGAAATTGTCAGGAACAGATGCTCTAAAGGTTGGAGCAACCATTGAAGATGTTGATATTTATGATTTACAAAATCTTTTAACAAATGGTATTGACAATCAGGATATCAGTTGTGCATTTCAAAATTTGATGAAAGGTTCAAGAAATCATATGCGTGCTTTCGTAAAGGTTCTTTCCTATGGTGGCACTACATATACACCTCAATATCTCACGCAAGAAGAATTTGATTACATTATAAGCTCAGATCACGAAATTGGTCCCGTTGATTGCAATAATTAAACTAGTTTAAAAGATCTCCGAAGAGCCCATCGATTCGTGGCCGATGGACTCTTCATTATCATCTATATAACTAAATATCGTATCACTTGGGAAATTGGGGAAATTTTAAAATTATTATATATAAATTTGTTATACATCAGGTTTATTAAAATTCAAATAAACAATATTTAAATCTTGTAGAATTCATAATATGGCTTCAAACAATTCAGATAATAGCATTATTAAGAAATCTCTTTCTCTTAAAAACATGCTTTGCAATTGTTGTTTGAGAATCATTCGTATAGATTTGGAAGCGATAGACGTTGAGGTTCTAGACATTAAACTTGGGCAAGTCACCATTCAATATGATTCATCAAAAACGACGTTTGAGCTGATCGTTAAAACCATTAACGAATCAGGATTTGAAATTGTTGAAGACAGAGAAAAAATTCTTGCTGAGCAAATAAAAAACTCAATTATTGAATTGGTACATCATTCAACCTATAATGCGATGGTTCGGAATTCTGATTATTTGGTAGAAAAATTTGGACTAAGCTACCCACATATTTCTTCATTGTTTTCAAAGCATGAAAAAACGACCATTGAAAAATATATCATTTATCAAAAAATTGAAAAGGTTAAAGAGCTTATCGATTATGGTGATCTAACGCTGAGTGAAATTGCCTATATGATGGGATATAGTAGCGTTCAATATTTATCAACCCAATTTAAAAACATAACTGGAGTATCTGTTACCGAATTTAAAAAAGAACCCGGCATCAGCCGAAACCCTATCGATATAATAGAAAATTAAAGCATTCCTTTTTGAGATTTTGCCTTCAATTTTTCATATACAAAAGCAAGTAAAATTGATACCGTAAATATCAATGCAAACCAAAATCCAAACGTTTTAATTTCCTGAGTTTGATAAATTGATGTTGCAATATTCCCTATAATTAACCATTGAATTACATATATTTCTGTCACCTTCATGCCCATCCAAGCAATAAAATTAGACACTTTGGAGCTTAATATGTTTACTGAAAATTGCAAAAAAAGTGTCCACAAAATGACCAAGCCGATAACCCATAAAAAGAAGAAGAAATGATGGTGATAATAATATTTTAAATTTANCGATGCGTTTATTCCAAANTCAAAAAACACCATTAAAAGAATAAATAGACCTAAGACAGTAATTCGAAATGCAAGCTTCTTTTTGTTCGTATACTCAATAATTTCAGATTCCCATTTATGAAATAGAAATCCGCTTAATGGGTAGGCCAGCCAAGGAAATAATGGAAAATAAGACCACGAAAAATGACCCCCAATAAAAGGCAAAATATAATTTATTTTTCGAGTATCAATGAATTCATTTATATAAGGAGTTCCAAGACTTATCAATAAAATTAAGATCAAAATAATCCAGTGTTTTTCTTTTATAACAGTCTTCATTATTGATAATAGAATAATGCTCAATCCTGCTAAAAATAAGATGTCAACACCCCCAATATATTCCATTGGATTAAGCTTTATACCTCCCCCTATTATTTGGGTAAGCAGATGAAAATTCAAGCCAATATTTAACAAAAGTCCCAGAATAAATATTTTAAGTCCTCTCACAATTCCTTCAAAAGGAGTTCTCCTGCTTTTACTTATAAAATAACCCATCACTACCATAAATACAGGCGCAGCAAAAGGTCCTCCCAAAAACAAAGAAATAGTTCCAAACCAGCTTTCCTGCCCTGATCTATCAATAAATAACTCCATTATATGCACCTGAATCATAAAGAATACGGCAAATCCTTTTAACAGATCCGGAATTAAACTTCTATTTCCTTTTAATGATTTTATCATTGTTGTAAATTTGAGTTACAAACATAATATATGTAATTCAAAAAAATTACGTTTTCATTTCAAAACTGAAAATCTTATAACTCATTCTGAAAATATTATACATAACAAACCAGCATATGTTATTAATATTGTAAAGTAATTTAGATAAAAAAAACAAAACCTATAAACCATGAAAATAAAAAGAGATATAGCTATTAGTGATTCTGGATTGGTATTTAATCCGATGAACGGCGAATCTTTTTCGGTTAATCCTATCGGTATGGAAATCTTCAATTTATTGAAAGATCAAAAAAGCTTTGATGAAATTGCCGAAAAATTGAAAGGGAAATTTGAAGTAGAGCAAAATACGTTCGAAAAGGATTTTGTTGATTTTACAAGTATGTTGAAACAATATGAGCTCCTTGAAGATGAAGCCTAAATTAACTATTGCGGTAACCGCACTGAATGCTATAGACAGCCCCGGACCGGGGATAGCTGTAATCAGGGGTTTGATGGAGGCCAAATCATTTGATGCCCGAATCATTGGACTTTCTTATGATGCACTGGAACCAGGGATTTATATGCACGATCATGTTGAGAAAAGCTATCAAATCCCATACCCATCATCAGGGGCTGATCCTTTAATGGAACGTCTTGAATACATTCATTCCATCGAAAAAATTGACATCATCATTCCTAATTTTGATGCCGAACTTTATTCGTTCATAAAACTTGAAAACAAGTTGAAAGCGATGGGGATAAGTATGTTTCTTCCAACGCTGGCTCAATTTGAAGAACGACATAAAGTCAATTTAAATGCCTTTGGAGAAAAATATAATATCAATGTCCCCAAAAGTAAAACAATACACACAAGCGATTCAATTTCTAAGCTTGAAGACGATTTTTCATACCCCGTTCTGGTTAAAGGGAAATATTATGATGCAACCATTGCCTATAATGATGGTCAGGTAAAATCAGCGTTCAATAAAATATCTGCAAAATGGGGGCTACCTATCATAATTCAGGAATTCATTCATGGCTCAGAATATAATGTTACCGGATTAGGTGATGGAAAGGGCAATACGATAGCTGCTGTACCCATGCGAAAACAATATATTACAGATAAGGGCAAAGCCTGGGGAGGTGTAACCATTGCAAATGATAAAATATTAGAAATCACTGATAACTTTATTCGCTCCACAAAATGGCAAGGTCCTTTTGAATTTGATCTCATGAAAAATTCTAAAAATGAATTTTATTTACTCGAGATTAATCCACGTATGCCTGCTTGGATTTATTTGGCCGTTGGAGCCGGACAAAACATCCCCGAAGCAATAGTAAATCTTGCACTTGGGAAAAAGGTTTCACCTTTTGAAACCTATGCTGTTGGGAAAATGTTTGTCAGATATGCCTACGATATGATCGTTGATATTGCTGAATTTCAGCAAATGTCGACCAATGGGGAATTATAATTTTTAAATACGAAAAAAATGGAAAAACAAAGATACGAACGACCCGTAATAAAAAAGCTGGAAAGCAATATGCCCAGTAAATTTGGAATGGCAACCCAATTTCCTCCTACCATAAATATTGATAATGTAAGTGTTAAAAGTTTAATTACAGATTACGGATCACCTTTATTTGTTTTGTCAGAAAAGAAAATTCGGGCAACTTTAAATAAGGCAAAAGATGCTTTTAAAACAAGGTATCCTAAAGTTCAATTTGCATGGTCTTACAAAACAAATTATATAAATGCCATTTGCAATATTTATCATCAGGAAGGATCCTGGGCTGAAGTAGTATCCGGATTTGAGTATGAAAAAGCGTTAAAAAACGGAGTAGAGGGGAATAAAATTATTTTTAATGGACCCGATAAAAGTAAAAGTGATCTAACACTGGCTATCGAAAATGAATCATTAATTCATATCGATCATCAAGACGAATTATATACCATATTGGAACTTGCAGACACGCTTGAAAAGAAACCTCGCGTGGCAATCAGGGTAAATATGGATACCGGGATTTACCCAATGTGGGATCGATTTGGCTTTAATTATGAAAACGGACAGGCCTGGGATGCACTGAATAAGATTATGAATTCGAAAAAATTAGAATTGGTAGGATTGCATACACATATAGGAACCTTTATGTTATCAACACAAGCCTATTCAATTGCTGCCTCAAAATTGGCTGATCTGGCTGTAGGTATTCAACGCAAATATGATCACACCATAAAATATATCGATATGGGAGGTGGATTTGCTTCCAGAAATAATTTAAAAGGATCGTATTTACCAGGAACAGATGTAAGCCCTTCATTTGATGACTATGCAGAAGCCATTACAACAGCCATTTTAAACAGCCAAATAAAACCTGAAAATCTGCCTTTATTGATTATGGAAACAGGAAGAGCTTTAATCGATGAAGCTGGCTATTTATTAGGCACTGTGCTGGCAAATAAACGATTGGCTAATGGTAGACGAAGCACTATAATTGATGTGGGGGTGAACATTTTATTTACTTCATTTTGGTACGATCATAAACTTACACCTGCCCAACCCTATACAAATTACACTGAAGATACTACCATTTACGGTCCTCTATGTATGAATATCGATGTTATCCGAGATAATATTAATTTACCTCTGCTAAATAAAGATGATCATATTGTAATCCATAATATCGGAGCTTATAATATGACTCAATGGATGCAATTCATAACATTAAGACCTAAAATAGTGCTTATTGATCTTGAAAGCAAAACACATGTCATCCGAGAAAACGAAAATCTGGAGAGTTTGGTGGCATACGAGAAAATCCCAGAACATTTACAAACTTTTAATCTTTAAACGTAAATGAGAAAATCCACTAATGACAGCCTTATTATGCTCAAAGAAAGCATCCTGAATTCATATTCTCAAATCTTTTTTTCAAAAAATAAAATATTTGCAGGATTATTAATCATTGTTACTTTTTTTGATATCTATGCAGGAATTAGTGGATTATTTGCGGTAATTATTTCAAATGTTGCTGCTTATCTAATAGGGTTCAATAAATCGAACATAAAAGCCGGGTATTATGGATTTAACTCACTATTAGTTGGTTTGGGTCTGGGGATTTATTATTTACCCACTCCCGAATATCTATTTTTACTCGTTTTTGTTTCCATATTTACTGTTTTTATAAGTGTTGTTTTGGAAGGAGTAATCGGCAAATATGCCTTACCATACCTGAGTGTCCCTTTTTTAATCGTCTTATGGTTAACTATTTTAGCCACAAGAGAATTTTCGGCTTTAGCAATTAGTGAAAGGGGTATTTATAATACGAATGAAATGTATGCTTTAGGTGGAATCGGGATGGTAAATATATATGAATGGTTCACAAATTTAAATTTACATGAATCAATTGTCATATATTTCCGTTCACTAGCAGCCATCTTTTTTCAGTATCATTTATTCTCAGGTGTGATCATAGCCATTGGAATTCTAATTTATTCCAGAATTTCATTTTTGTTATCTCTTTTAGGGTTTTTCTCTGCGTACGTTTTTTATGCAATTATTGGTGCGGATATACATCAGCTTAATTATGGATATATTGGGTTTAATTACATTTTAACTGCAATAGCGATTGGAGGCTTTTTCGTTGTTCCATCTAAACAATCTTTTCTTTGGGTGCTGCTTTTGACCCCCTTAATCTCAATAATTATTGTAAGTACGAGTGCCATCTTGTCCTTTTATCAGTTATCCATTTATTCATTACCCTTCAATTTTATAGCCCTGATGTTTTTGTATGTATTGAAATTTAGGGAGAACCCTAAATTAAAGCCGGAAGTGGTTTCCGTTCAACAACACAGTCCCGAAAATAATTTTTATGCTCATAGCAATCATAAGGCACGATTTCAAGACTGGGAATTTATTCCTATTTCATTACCCTTTTGGGGACACTGGAAAGTTAGTCAGGGTCATAATGGAGAATTTACCCATAAAGATAAATGGAAATTTGCATGGGATTTCCAGATAGTGGGTGAAGATGGTCAAACGTTTAAAAACGACGGAATAAACGTTGATGATTATTTATGTTATAACAAACCTGTCATTGCTCCTGCGGATGGCTGGGTTGAACAAATTGTGAATGGGATTGCAGACAATGCCATAGGGGATATGAATTTGGAATATAATTGGGGGAATTCTATTGTTATTAAGCATAGCGATAAATTATACACTCAGATAAGTCATTTAAAAAATGACTCCATAAAAGTTTTTAAAGGTGATTATATAAAAAGCGGAGATGTTGTGGCAAGTTGCGGTAACTCAGGCCGATCGCCTGAACCCCATTTGCATTTTCAAGTTCAGTCTACTCCTTTTGTTGGCTCAGGAACAATAAATCATCCCATTGAAAATTATATCCAAATCAAAAATAATAATTTCGATTTGAGTTCATATTGCACTCCCCAAAAGGATGAGATCATTTCCAATATTGAAAAAAATGACCAATTAGCCAAAGCCTTTCATTTTATTCCCGGACAAACATTAAACTTTGAAGTAAGTGTTTCTGGAATGACTGAAAAAAGAAATATATCTTGGGAAATCCAAACTGACATTTATAATAATTCTGTAATATGCTGCCCTTTATCAAAGTCAAAAGCATATTTTACAGAAGGTAGCAAAGTATTTTACTTTACCCATTTCACAGGAAATAAAGAGTCTCTACTGTATTATTTTTATCTAGGCTTAAATAAAGTGGTGACTGGTTTTTATAAAGACTTGGAAATAAGTGATGACTATCCTATATCAATCCTAAAGAGGAGTTTTCTAACGATCCTTCAAGATTTTATTGCACCCTTTTATTTATTCATCAAAGCAAAATATAAAATTAAATACATTCGACTTAAAGAAGATCTTTTGAACAGTTCAATTGAATTAGAATCTACTTCAAAATTTATAATAGCCGGGCATTTATTTAAAGAATATAAATTTAAAACTTTGGTTAAAAATCAACAAATTAAAGAGTTCATAATTGAAACTGGCGAGAAAACAATAATTGCACAATTGATTGATGAAAAGAAAAAATAATAATATGATGAAATACGTATCAATAATTATAGTACTTGGTCTACTCATAAATTATACTAATGCATTTAGCCAAACATCAAAGGACTTCGAAACAGCTGATATCAAAACCTATCAACAGTATCAAGATAAAAATTGGGAT
>BS_KBA_SWE02_21mDRAFT_10000558_pt1 | contig 14078 bp, 11 predicted proteins | sample BalSeasSWE02_21m_FD_9196 | JGI IMG/M metagenome (IMG submission 9196)
TTTGAGGTTCCTATATGGGTTTACGTGGAGTCGACACGCACGGTTAACTCAACCACCCCCAACCCCTCCTTGGTAAGGAGGGGAGTAGTAGTTGTAGGTTGGAGTGAGCGCCAGCGAACTCCAACAATTTAATGCTCCAACCTACCAAATTCTAAATTTGCCAAAGTGCGTTAGGCAATAAAAATTCGACTCAAGGGACTATGAGAGGTATTATTTTTACCATCCACCGCTTCTACATAATAACGAATGTTACCGGTTCCGGCGGGTAATACCACCTGATAGAGATGCGCAATCGTTGTCGGATTAGTGCGCGAAGGATAAGGACCACGGTCTTCCATCGTCACCTTCTTTTTAGCTTTATTTCCCACCTTGTGATAATACAAGGTCACCTTCTTCACCCCGGATAAATCAGAAACCAAAGTTCTCACTGTTGCTTCCCGCGCGGCATTCACGAGACCGTTGGTACCCCAATCTTTACCGCCAGGATTGGCCGGCCGGATCCACGGGAAAAAGATGGTGGGACCTGTTCTCTCCTTATTGGTCTTCACCAGATGAGCGATGGCCGCCGTGGCCATTTCCATTCCTCGGTTAGCCGCATTAGTCACTTGTCGATCCCACTTTTCTTGGCCGGTCCAATACCAATAACAACTGGTTTCCGCAGTGTACAGTAAACGTTTCAGCACATCCACTAATTTAGTATCTTGTTTCGTATCGTCCAACGAATGAACGATATTTTGAAAGGCGGTCAACACGGCCCAACTGTTTAAATCCGGCGAATAATCATTATTCGCTTGCGAAAACCATTTGCTAAACTGCGGATCCCCATTATCTGCGCCAGCCCACGCCCCTGGTTCTAAATGCACCGCATTTTTCGGATCCACCGGAAATTGTTTCAGGTAATCCTTAATGGTAATCAATTGAAACCGGCGGTCCGTTTGACACATCGTCACTAATCGACTGGTGTTGACATTGTAATAACTATCGGCACCGCCACCATAATTATCACCATCAGAGTGCAAAACGAAAAAAGGCGGATGTTTGGGGTCATAAGTCTTGGTTTGACACATCTGGTCATAAATTTGCCCCATGACCATCTCATATTGTAAGGCACCATAACCACCGCGAGCATCTTCATTACCCAGATAACGTTCGGCGGGTATGCCAATAATCTCGTGATTTTGTCCCTTGGTGGTCCAGATAATACAACAAACACGGTTTTAACAGTTGTGGTGAAATTTTACTTGGTGCCCAAATATTATTTAATTGCAACCAATCCTTCATCGCGGGATTTTCATGGTCCGCCGGATTCGGTGGTAACATGCCTTCAGCTACACCCGCATAAGGATAATCTCGACAGGCTCGAAAATGATGAATGGAATCATAAATCACATAATTCACCCCGGCTTTCTTCAAAGCCGGAATCATGTGAGGATGAAATGCGGTCTCTGGAGGAAACAAAATATCACTGGCCTCAATCCCAAAGGTATCACGGATTATCTTACGATGCCACTCAATTTGGCCAATAATGTCACGCGCCGGTATCAATGGCATGAGTGGATGAAAAAACCCCAATGCGGTAAAATCGACTCGCGGATTGCCAAAGGCCGTTTTAGTTTGCGCCAGTTCTCGTAATGCTTGATGCCACTGCTGAAAGCGACCACCACACTGACCTTTATCCGCGCAACGATTCAATTGCTCGATTAACGAGCCGGACCAACTGGTAGACAGACCTGCATGAGCCAATCCACCATTGATATATTGCCGGACCGCTGTTGGAATGAAATGACTATAAGGCCCGTGCCGTTGCCCAAAAATGTCCTCCTTTTCACCATCCCACTCGTCGGGGTCCGTTGAATTATAATAGGGCTGGTGCATATGTTTATGAATCCCAAAATAAATCACCGGTTGGTTGGATTCGCCTAAAGTAACTTTAGGTAACGCAAACAACTCAGGTTGGGATTCCACCGCTGGCGCTACCGTCTCTTGAACGACCAGATTTGACAACGGTTCGACCGTTGTCAATTCTGTTGGAGAGACTCTGGCTGGTTCCGGTGACGGTATGGTTGCGGTGGCGACCAGGGGCGATTCCAGCATTGGCTCTGGTGGTGAAATGTTCTCTTCCACCACGACTGCTGTTTCCACCGTTGGCGGCGGTGCAACGACTGGATTTGACAACTTTTCGAAAGTTGTCAAATCTGAAGCGCTTTCCACTGGCGGTGGAGTCAACGTTGGTGGCAACGCTGGGGATACTTGGACTTCGCAATACATTTTTATCCAATCATGGGGTGCCGCATAATCCAGATTCTCGACGCGACAACCTTCAATCTGTAGATAGGCGATTCCAGACTGATAAGCCTCTGGTGGCACTGGGAAATGATAACGACCATTTCCTTCCACAATCACTTGCGGTGGTTTAATCAAACTTTCCCAACCACCCGCTTGACGAATAATCAACTGTGGAAAAGGGATGTCGCCATTAGCCACTAGGGTTACGGTGAAACCGGCTCCGGCGTTAACTTGACTCGGTAATTCCACTTGTTCAATGGTAGTAAAAATCATCTATGGTGCCTGCTTGAACTTTTAAGGTTAAATTAATAGGTTATGACGTAATCAAAACAAATTGTATAGTATAATTCATAATTGTCAGTATGTCAACCACCCCCTATCCCTCCTTGGCAAGCCGCGTTGAAATCTAAACCTTTAGCTTTGGACGGGACTGGTTAAGGTGAGACGGTGTTTCCAAGGTTGCAGATTTTGACTCCAACGCCGTAATTATTGGCTTAACTTAGTGGCATTAGGGAGTTGGGGGGTCGTTAAGGTAGGGTGCGTCCTACGCACCATTCGGCAAACCCACTGTGCCTAAATGGTGCGTGGGACGCACCCTACCCAAAAATGGTAGTCGTTAAGGTAGGGTGCGTCCTACGCACCATTCGGCAAACCCACTGTGCCTAAATGGTGCGTGGGACGCACCCTACCCAAAAATGGTAGTGCGTGGGACGCACCCTACCTAAAAATGGTAGTAGGTCACCAAGTACGGAAGCCGAAATTTTCTTATATGTTCTTTCGCCTCTCTCCTTCTGGGAAAGGAGCTGGGGAAATAGCACTGAATTTCTGCTTCAGTACCTATAATCACGCCGGTAGTTGTCCCCCATATAATTTCGCATATAGTCCATTATTACGAATTAACACCTCATGGTGTCCATCTTCAATAATTTTTCCTTGGTCAAACACTAACACTCGATCCGCTTGTTTCACGGCACTTAAACGGTGAGCGATGATAATAGTGGTTTTGCCGACTAAAAATTGCGTTAACGCGGTATGTAATTTAGCTTCCGTGCGGGTATCTAAGGCCGAAGTCGCCTCGTCTAAAATCACCACTTGGGGATTAGCCAGAATCATTCTCGCCACGGCTACTCGTTGACGTTGTCCCCCGGATAACCGCACGCCTCGCTGGCCGAGCACAGTATCTAATCCTTCGCTCATGGTCGTCACGGTGTCGGTTAGTTGGGCAATCTCTAACGCTTGCCACAGTTGTGCGTCTGGTAGGTCTCGCCCCAAAGTGAGGTTCATACGCAAGGTTTCATTGAATATGGCTGGTTGTTGTAACACGGTGATGACATGTTCACGCACTACTTCCATGCCAATTTGCTGAATGGGTACGCCATTAAAATAAATCGTGCCGGCGCTGGGGACATAAAGCCCCAATAAGATTTGCACTAAAGTGGTTTTACCACCGCCACTGGCTCCAACTAACGCCACGGTTTCTCCAGCGGAAATGTCTAAAGACACTTGGTCCAGAACCCAATCGGTTTTATTGTACGAAAAGCAAATATTTTCTAGGCGAATGGCTACCGTAGAATGGTGTTGAAACGGATTCTGTAAATGGGGATACACCGGCTCCTCAGCTAAGGTAAATAGCTGGTTGATTCGTTGTAACGCGGCTTTTGCACTATGGTAACTATACTGAATGGTAATAACTTCTTGCAAGGGTGCCATCATCACCCAAAGGTAAGAAAATACAGCCAACATCTCGCCGATCGATAAATCGGAAAATGCGACCATCATCATACTCAAGGCGCGAAATATTTCGACGCCAAACAAAAATATACTGAACGAAAGGCGATTGGCCGCATCACTTTTCCAAGTATACGCAATGGCATGATTTTTAATGGCATTGGCACTGTCAATCACTCGTCCTAAATAGTATTGTTCCCGATTATAGGCGCGAATTTGCTGTATGGCTTCCAAGGTTTCAGTAAGCGTTTGTTGAAATTGTGAATAGGCAGCATTTTCGGCTTTTTTCAATTCCTTGACGTTACGTCCTAACACGGTGGTTAAATAAATAACGAGGGGATTAATCAGAATAATTATTAACGCTAATTGCCAGTGCATCCAAAGTAAGGCGGCGGCAATGCCTAACAAACTGAGGACCGCTATTAAAAAACGACTTAGGGTGGCTCCAATAAATTGGTCTATGGTATCTAAATCGGTGACTAAGTGTGAAATTACTTGTCCACTGCCTAGCGTTTCATATTCGGCCATGGAGACTCGTTGTAAACGTCGAACTAAATGTTGACGAATCTGATAGATCACATTTTTAGAAACGACGGTAAATTGCCTGGTTTGCCATACTCCCAAACCTAAACTGAGGAGACGCAAGAAAATCGTGAGGAGAGTGATAGCCGTAATCACTAATATTGCTCCCTGCCAACTTTGAGGAAATAGGTAGTATACCGTGTTGACTAGAGTGGCCGGTTTATTCAATAAGACTTCATCTACTAACAGTGGCATTAATAAAGGTATCGGGACACTGATCACGGTGGCCACCAAGGCAATTCCATGGGCCCAAATAATTTCCCGACGATGCTGGCGGGCCATGGTTATCATGTTTGACCAATGATAACCCACTTCTGCTTGGTTGGAGGTGGTAGTGACAGAATTGGAGAAGAAATTGAACATGATATTTAGATGAAAAAGTTCAAACAGATTTGACAACTTTCTAAAAGTTGTCAAATCTAAACCGCCCTTTGAAATAATACCACGCTAGTTGACCACCGGCCAAAATGCCCAGGTAATCACAACCTAAATCGCCTAAATCAAAGGTGCGGGTGGGAATAAAGAGTTGGGTAAACTCCTCAAAAGTGATTATCAAAAATACGATCAAACTACCTTGTAACACCAGTCGGCCAAGTAGCTTAATTTGACGAGTGCGCAAACTGAGATTAACGACTAAGGACAGTAATCCAATCAAGAGCAAGTGCCCCACTTTGTCGCCATAAGGAATTTGATAAACTATTTTAAATAAATAATTGTAATTACCGTTGTCCACTAGGACGATAATTGCCAATAGTAATAAAATGTACAAGATAGTTAACAGGTGAAGGTGTTTCATTATGAGTTATCTCGTAAAGGAGCCTCTTCGATTAATTGTACGGAGGAAGTTCGCTCTTGCACTAATACCATCGCGGCGGAATCTAATTCACCGTGGCCACTGCCCATTAACGCATTTAAATATTGAGCAGCTAAGGCGGTGCCTGGCATAGCTAGACCTAATTCGTGAGCAGTTTGTATCGCAATTCTTATATCTTTATGGTGTAGTTTGGTTTTAAAGCCAGGTTGAAAATTGTGCTCTAACATGCGTTGTCCATGCACTTCTAAAATTTTACTGTTGGCAAAACCACCCAATAACGCTTGTCGGACCTTGGCAGGGTTTACGCCGGCCGCTTTGGCTAATAATAAAGCCTCTCCCACTGCGGTTACGGTTTGTGAGAGTAAGATTTGATTGCACGTTTTGGCAATTTGTCCGGCGCCGTGGTCACCAACATGGACAATATTTTGGCCTAATAGTTGAAATAATGGTAGGGCCTTTTCAAATTGTTCGGTGTTGCCGCCGACCATAATTGACAGTGTGGCTTCCTTGGCACCTTTTTCTCCTCCAGAAACGGGTGCATCTAGCATCTGAATGCCTGCGGTCGCCAAGGTGGTTGCCAGGGTCCGGGTAGCTGAAGCCGCAATGCTACTCATATCAATAACTAAACTACCGCTGGTGGCACCATGAATAATTCCGGCTGGGCCTAAAATGACTTGTTCTACATCTGCCGTATCGGAGACCATGATAAAGATAATTTCGGTCTGTTGTGCGACCGCTTGTGGAGAAGTGCAAGCAGTAGCGCCAACCGCCGTCAACGGTTGCATCCGTTCAGGGCGGCGGGCATAAATCCAAAGCGGATAACCAGCTTTACTGAGATTCAAGGCGATAGGTTGGCCCATAATACCTAAGCCGATAAAACCAATTTTTGTGGGTGTCATTAGTTAATCCTTATTAGGGACCACCAAGAAATAAATTGTCCATTTTGCCAGGGACAATCCCTGATGGTTGCCTTGACATGAGGGATTAAATGAACGACCCATTTCTTGGTGGTCCCCAAGATAGTCTTCTTCGAGCGGGGGTGGCTGTCACATTATACTATTTTATTTATATCGAGCGGGAATTGCTGGATTTTTATCCGAATTTTCAACTGGTTTTTCAATCACAGCAGAAACTGGTTTATTATTTCCCATGCGGTGAGTCAGTAGTGGTAATGCGGCATTACCTAATCCTATACCCAAACAGGTTGTACTCAACATAATGATGGGTAAAGCACTCACATTAAATAAAAGTGCCGCGCCGGTGCCGATAATTCCTGGGGCCCAGGAAGCAATTACTATATTGCGGTTGATATTTTCATTTAAATTTTTGCTTAAATGAGATAAATGTACCATACTGGACAGATCGCCTTTCATAAAGATAATTTGCGCGGTTTCGGTAGCAATACTAGAGGCACCACTCATTGAAATACTGACTTGTGCTTGTTTTAGTGCCAGCGAGTCATTCACACCATCGCCCACAAAACAAACCACTTTGGAATCTTCCTGTAGTTTTTTAATATAATTAATTTTGTCTTGGGGTAGGGCTTCTGCCACGTAGTCATCGGCCCCTAATTGTTTAGCTAGATTGCGTGTTGGTTCTTCATGGTCGCCTGACACAATAGCTATTTGACTGATCCCACTGTCACGGAGTGATCGTATAATGGTGGCGGCTTCAGTGCGCACGGTAGTACATAACTCGATAATACCCATTAATTCATTATCCAGCGCGGTAAAGACCACCGAGTTGCCGGCCTCATGAAATTGGTCATAAGATTCCTGAATTTCTTCAGGAATCGAAACGCCTTCTTGTTCGATAAATCGTTTACTGCCAACACGAATAATTTTGCCGTTAATACCCATGCGGATACCATAACCGACTTGGTATTCAGATATCTCTTCTTTATCAGGCAAAACAATGTGTTTTTCTGTTGCCCGTTGAATAATGGCTCGCGCAATCGGATGGGTTAAGTTGGCCTCGGCGGCTGCGGTGTAGGTTAAAATCTCTAGTTCGGTAAAGCCATTACACACTAAGATTTTACCTACTTCAGGTTGCTTATTGGTCAGCGTGCCGGTTTTATCAAATACCACTATATCAACATGGTTAAATTGTTCTAATGCCCGGCCATCCTTAATTAAAATGCCGTCTTCTGAGGCTAAACGCAAATGATTCAGCATAGCTATGGAGGACAGAATTTTGACTTTGCCTGGTGACCAGGAGATAATAAAAGAGGTTGCAGTATAAAAATTACTTAATAACAGCAGGGCCGCGGTTGAGGTTAAGACCGGCGCTGCTTGATTGTCAGTAAATTGAGCTGAACGAGCCTGAATATTTTGTTGAGTATACTGTAAAGTATTATCGAGAATATTCGCAATTTGCGCAATGACCGTGTCTTTTCCCATTTTTACTACCGCCGCATAGGCTTTGCCGGTCACCACTAAGGTCGAAGCATAAACTTCATCACCGATACCCTTTTCTACGGGCTGCGATTCCCCGGTTAGGACATGTTGATCAACGCTGATAAAGCCTTCGGTAATGATTGCATCAACCGGAATCATTTCACCTGTATGAACCACAATAATATCGTTCGTTTGAAGCTGATCGATAGGCGTTTTATGTTCCACACCGTTCTTAACTACCCAGACGGTGCCTATTTGTCGGTCAAATAAATGTAGCAGTTGTTTGCGAGTATGGTCTTCGGTTTTCAATTGCAGGCGATCCGCAACGGAAGCCAAAATCAGTGCCAGACTAGAAGCCACTATTTGTCCTGACGCTAAACACATAATACTCAAACTGACTATAACCGTCTCCGAAGAGACCTTTTTTTCTTCTTTCAGTTTGATGAACATGTATTTCCAAAAAAATGCTCCTCCCCATACCATCATACCTACGCTGTAATAAGTAAGGAGAGGCGCTGCCAAAACGGTAGCTGATACTGAAGAACCCAGCGCCACTAAACCCAGTTTGGTTCGAAAATCAATCATCGCCGACCACTGTTCATGATCGGGCATCGCGGTTCTTTGATTAGAGAGCACAGGAGGTTTTTCTGGAGACAAGGCCGTGGCCTCGTCAATTCTAGGTTTGCTGGTCTGATTAGTCAAGGTATGTTTTTGGTGTTTGGAGTCGTCCTCTAGGGGTTGGGTAGTTAACCTTTGTTGTTCATTATTCCGCGCGTCACGTGCAAAAACTTTAGCTTTCTGCCGATACAGTTTTACTCCCGCATAAGTGGCAGCACCATACGCTGCTAATTTCGTCATCACATAAAGAGTTAACATATTGAACCTATTAGACCATTTTAGTTGGAAATCAACAAACTTAGACATTGACCATAATTATCTTGCCCATTCACTATGATATTGTTTATTTTTGCCGATTTAGGATTGACAACTACATGTTCGCCTATGCTGGGCGGTATCACTGACGAGGTAGGGGAATAAGTTGGCGGTACTACTTGTTTCTCAAGTGCTAGACAAGCGGTTACGACATCGACTGCCATACTGGCACCGATCAGATTACCATATTTGGATTTGGGCGCACTCATCAGTATTCCTGGGTGGTCCTTAAACAATTGAGTAATTGCGGCATATTCTTGCTGATCTTCGGCCACGGTAGCCCGGGCACTTAAAATAATATAGTCAATATCTGTGGCCATTTTTTGAGCCTGGGCTAAACAGTTGCTCATTGATTCAGCAAAGGTCGCCCCTTTGCCAATACCTTCAAGAGTTGCATATATTTTGGCGCCATGTTGCCTGGCTTGGGCTTTAGATTCTACCATAAATAAGGCGGCACCCTCGCCCAGGAGACTACCTTCGGCTTGCTTAGTATAAGGTTGGTATTCGCCGGTTTCCGAGAGCAAACCGGCGGCCATACAGGCATTATAAACCAACTGTGTAATCGGTGCTTCGGCCCCACCTACTAAACAACTACTTAGAATCCTTTCTTGTAAAAGTTCCAAGGCCTGTTCAAACGCAAAACCGGCACTGATGTTTTCCGCAGAATAGGTTTTACTATGGCCTCTCAAGCCGAACAGTATGGATACCTCTCCCTGAACCGCAGTTGGAAACCAGGCGGTTGCCACATAAGGACTGAGCGTGTTCATGTCGGAAGCGTATAAAGCGGCCATTTGTGGTTCGACGAATCCCCAACCGCCGGTATTATTGCCTAGCAGTACGCCACAATGCTCTCGCCGTTCTTCATTATCTAGAGGGAATTGAGACATCTGGAGTGCCTGGCGAGTCGCCGCCATCGCCAAAATGCTGAAACGATCTAATTTCTTTAGTTGCCGTTTGGTGAGACCATGCTTGATGTCCTCATTATTAATCACCGCAACCGTTTGCGCTGGAAAAGCCGGGCCGAATAAATTTTGGTTTGTGAAGACCGATTCATTATTCAACAGCATCTTCCAATACGCTTCGGGATTACCTCCTTTAGCGACGCAAACACCATAACCAGTTATGGCATAATCCTTGTTCTTATTCATTGGTTAATCGGCCCATCGTTCAATTACTAAACTGGAATGAATACCAGAAAATCCACTACTGGTTTTCAAGACACAATTTACGGAGGAGGATCGAGCTTTGTTCGCCACCACATCTAATTCACAACGACTATCCTGAGTACTGAGATTAATGGTTGGCGGAATAATATTATCCTTGATGGACATAATCGAGCTGATGACTTCTATACTCGTGGCTGAGGATAAAGTATGGCCGACCTGAGATTTGATCGAGGTGACTGGAATGTCACGCGCTTTGGGGCCAAATACACTATGAAACGCATTGGATTCGGCCACGTCATTCTGTGGGGTGGATGAACCATGTGCATTAATAAAATCAATTTGGTCAACCTCAATGTCAGCATCTTTAATGGCATCCAGACTGGCTTTGGCAATGGAGTTACCAGATTCTGGAATATCGGTCATGTGGTAACAATTATTGACGCTCCCTATTCCAGAAATGACGGCATAGATTTTGGCGCCACGTCTTTGGGCGTGTTCGAGTGATTCTAGGATCAGAATACCGCAACCTTCAGCCAGTACAAAACCATCGCGATCGACATCAAAGGGGCGACTAGCGGTCGTAGGTTCAGCGTTACGGGTGGAGGTTGCGCCAATTTTACTGAAGGAGGCGACCACTAACGGCGTGATAGGTGCCTCGGTCGACCCTGTAATCGCCACATCGACTTTGCCTTTGCGAATAGCGTGCATAGCATAGCCAATCGCATCTAGCCCGCCAGTGCAACCTGTCACAACCGTCATCTGTTCGCAAGCCAAATTGAAGTATTTAACAATTTCGGCATTCGTCGTGTTGAAAAAATAACTATTTAACCGATTGCTGCTATTTTTTTTCACTGGTGCCAATGGTTTGGTGCCATTAGCCGATTGCCGACAAAAACTCCTTTCCATATTGGAAATTTGTGAAATCGCATTGGCAATAAATACGGCCCAGCGGCTTTTAGTCAGTTTCAGACGATGGTCTAACTCGAAACCAGAATCTTTAAGCGCACTGTTAGTTGCCTTAAGTGCAAACAATAAGCTTCGATCATATTGTTCGATTTGTTCTGTAGATAACTTTAATGATGACAGATCAAGTTGTTCAACAATACCCGCCATCTGGCTCATTTCCTCGGGGATATAAAAATCTTCGATTTTTTTCACGCCCGAGGTCCCTCTTTTACAGGCCGCCCAGAACTCATCAAGTTCTTGTCCAAGCGGATTGATTGTGGACATGCCTGTTACCACAACGGTCCTTTCACCAGTGTTTGTTCTTATCACTTTTTAATTCCTGAATTTAGATTTCAACGATTTAGATTTCAATACTTCAGACTCTGTTTTTTGGTGCGTCAATGGTAAGTACTGACGCCGAAATTTTCTCGTATTTTCTTTCGCCCATCTCCCTCTGGAGTGAGGGAAAATACCGCAAAATTTCTGCTTCAGTACTTATAACTGATTGAATTTTTATAGGGTCTGATTAATTATTAGGGTAAAATTCCCAAGCGACCGATTCTGAATAAAGATATCCTCCCTGCGAGGGAGGCTATCTCTTCTCTAAGAGTACTACTTTTTCCCCTCACAAATGTTATCGATGCTTTTTATCAACTCTTCTACAGTCATTGACTTTTTAATAAATTGCGCGGGCAATTTAATTCCCATCACTTTTTCAATCGCACAGTGCAATTCGACCAGTTCCTGAGAATCCATCCCAATGTCGTCCTCAAGTGTCATGTCACCTGTGATTTCATCGGGTTCGATTTCTAACATATTAAAAACTTCTTTAATTTTTTCTGTCATCATAAGTTTGTCATTAACTCCGAAGTTAATCTTGCGGGAGAGAGGTAGCATCCCTTGGAGGAGGATACCGCTTACCTAATTCTTTGGCTTGAATCGTCCCGTCAATCTCAAGCCGTCTCGTATACTGAGTCCCATCAAAGTTAAGTTGATAGGTCCTACTATCAATTCAAGGGCTTGCACTACATAAAAGGTGGTGTCAAACGTGCCCGCGGCGGCCCACAAATTAAGCATAATTGCGGCTGGTAGGAGTATTAACATGCCATTGGCCGCAATGAAAGGCATTCTGTTCTTTTTGTTCTCCACTAATCGGCCCGTTCTCGATTGAGATAATGAAAATCCCGTCGCGCCAGTGATGGCTAGTGCCGGAATAAGAATAAACAAACCCGGCATCACAATGAGGCTCTTAACCTGGGCAATCAGTTGATAGCTACCAAATAGTTCAACCAGTATAGTTGAGGTCCAAAAAGTAGCAATGGTTAATGTGGCTATAAGGGCGGCTAATAGATGAATTTTGCGTTTCATTTTGAGTTGTTCCTAAATAACAATAATAACAAAGTTAAAGTAGGGTGCGTCCCACGCACCTTATGGCAACACAGTGTCACTGTGGTGCGTAGGACGCACCCTACCCAGTAGATAAGACGGTTTCATTCCTGGTTTTCACCACTGGTGGTTGAAACTAGCATATAACATTGGTTCCTTCTGATTTTACCCGTTTTGGTGCGTGGCAGGGTATTTTTCGGTAGCGTCAATAAATCATCCAGTTCGACATGATGAACTTGTCGAATCTGTTCTCGTACTACTTGCTTTATCCTCTGACTGTCTTGAGGGACTTTTTCCAATTCTACTGCAACCACGAGTTCATCCCGATTATTTAGGTTAATGGCAAATGCCGCGAAAGCGCAGGCCTTTTCAAGAAGAGGATGGGCACTTTTTGCGGTATTTTCTATATGTTCTGGATAATAATAACGTCCATTGAGAGTTAACCGTTCTTTCAATCGCCCAACCAGAAACAGTTCTCCACGTTCATTCATATACCCCAGGTCACCGGTTCTTAAAAAAGGACCGTCCTGGTTTGTTGGGAGATAAAAACCAAACGTTTGTGCGGTCTTTTCGGGGTGATTCCAATAACCTTTACCAATGGCTTTACCTTTTACCCAGACTTCTCCCACTCGTTTCATACCACAAGGTTCTAAAGTGGCAGGGTCAACAATTTGGAGAGTGACACTGGTTAAAGGCTTACCACTGGTAACCAAATCAATCCGGTCATTGTCATTTTGAGGCGGGAGAATGGCATTATCTGCTAAAGCCGCTTCACTGATTGACTCAATCCGGGGAAATTCACCAATAATACTGGAGGTAAAACCAAATCCTTCGGCTTGACCATAACGACTTTGAACTGAGGTTCGGTGGAAACCATAGTTTTTATATCGGGCTACAAATTGTTCCAATAAATCCGTTTTTACTTTATCCCCACCCACCAGTAATCTGAGATGAGTGAGATTAATGCCCTCTAACTCGTGGTCCTGGATTTTATTTACGCATAAATCCAGCGTAAGATTAACCCCCATCAAAATATTGACGTGATAATTCGCCAAAGTTTTTAATAACAAAATGGGTTTCTTTAGAACGGTGGCTATGGGTAAATAAATGCTTTGGCCACCATTCAGATTAATCGTCATCTCCCATAATGCCATTATAATATGGTAATGGTTAAACAAGGTACACAAGACCTGGTTATGATTAAGTTCCAGATCGATAGAGATGTCTTGAATAGACGTTAACAAATTGCCCTGGGTTATGATGACCCCTTTAGGTTGGCCGGTGGTGCCCGAGGTATAAGAACCAAAAACTACGGTGTCTTCCGTCAATTTAGGCGGTTGCCAGTGGCTGGCTGGGACTGTTGGTAAATCGGCTTTTGAAATAATCGTCAAGTCACTGAAATAAGGCTCGTCTTGTAGAGCATGATTTAAGTAGGACTTCATGGTTTCGGTGGTCAATAAAACCCTGGCTTGAGTATCATCAAAAATAGGCCCCACCGTAAAGGTCTTTGGGTCGGTAGTAATCTCTGGCGGTGGCAAAGGAATAATCACCACACCTGCATATAAACAGGCCAATAATGAAATTTTAAATTCAATACTTGCCGGCAAACACAACACCAGGGAGGCGCCTATAGGCATAAAGGCTTGAATCCGGGCCGCCAGGGCTTCTGCTTGCTGGTCTAATTCAGCAAAGGAAATCGATGGTTTTGATTCACCGTCAGCTAAGAACACATAAGCACTTTTCTCAGGAAATTTATTGGCTTGCTGTTTGAATCTTTGAATAATGGTGTGTTCCATTCTAATTATATTCCGAGTGCCTTAGAAAGATTGTTTATTGACAATA
>BS_KBA_SWE02_21mDRAFT_10000559_pt1 | contig 14071 bp, 13 predicted proteins | sample BalSeasSWE02_21m_FD_9196 | JGI IMG/M metagenome (IMG submission 9196)
GATATAAAATTACCTGTGATGACAGGCTATCGTGCAACTGAGATCATAAAAGAGTTATTTCCTGATACTCCTATCATTGCACAAACAGCTTATGCTATGGCTGGTGATCGTGAGAAATGTTTAAAAGTGGGTTGTAATGATTATTTACCAAAACCTTTTAGTACACTAAAATTGTATAACGCTATTCACGATCAGTTGAATAGAATTCTCGCTTAAACTTAACTTTCTTAAAATCTTATTATTTTATAACTTAGCTGTTATTAAGCTTTATTGTGCCGATTAGAAATATACTCATAAAATATTGGGGGTATTCTTCTTTTCGTCCNATGCAGGAAGAAATTATACAGTCTGTTTTGGATGGGAAAGATACCCTTGCACTACTTCCAACAGGAGGTGGTAAGTCTATCTGTTTTCAGGTTCCTGCCTTGAGTATGGATGGGCTTTGCGTTGTTGTAACACCCTTAATTGCTTTAATGAAAGATCAGGTTCAAAATCTCAAACGTAGAGGTGTTAGAGCAGTAGCTATTTATTCGGGCATGCAAGTAAGTGAAATTGAAGCAGCCTATAATGCCTGTGTTTTTGGGGATGCAAAATTTTTGTATGTTTCGCCTGAGCGATTGCTTAGTGATACTTTTAAGGAAAATCTGAAGCGAATGAAGGTCAATCTTTTGGCTGTAGATGAAGCACATTGCGTTTCTCAATGGGGATATGATTTCAGACCCTCCTATTTGAAAATTGCTGATGTAAGAGAATTAATCCCTAATGTTCCGCTATTGGCTTTAACTGCTACGGCAACTGGAAAAGTGATTTCTGATATTCAGGAGAAATTAAAATTTAAATCTGAACATTTATTGCAACGTAGTTTTGAGCGGAAAAATCTTACCTATGTTGTTTTGCATGAAGAAGACAAGCTCAAAAAATTACTTTACATTTTAAATAACTCCAAAGGTTCAGCTATTATATATGTCCGTAATCGTCGTAAGACAAAGGAAATATCAGACTTTCTAAATAAGAATAATCTGAAGTCAGATTTTTATCATGCTGGCATAGAAGCTTCTGTGCGATCAAAAGTGCAAGAGGATTGGACTTCGGGAAAAGTGCCCATCATAGTAGCCACCAATGCATTTGGGATGGGCATTGATAAGCCTGATGTTCGTATTGTTGTACATATGGATTTGCCAGAAAATCTGGAATCTTATTTTCAGGAAGCTGGTCGGGCTGGTCGGGATGAAAAGAGCTCATTTGCTTTTATTTTGTACGAGAATAATGATATCCAGAATCTGAAAAAAAGATTTATTTCAAGTTTTCCCACAATCAAGGAGATAAAAAATGTTTACAATGCTCTTGGCAACCATCTGCAATTAGCTGTAGGGAGTGGAAAATATCAAAGTTTTGATTTCGATTTAATTGAATTTTGTGAAAAATTTAAACTTTCTCATTTAGAAGTTTTTAATTCGTTGAAGTTTCTTGAAAGAGAAGGCTATTTGCTTCAAAATGAAGGGATCAAAAATCCATCCAGAATATTTGTTCGTTTGAATCGTGAAGAGCTTTATCGTTTTCAGGTGGAAACACCTATTTATGATGCTTTTATAAAATTACTTTTGCGATCGTACAGTGGGTTATTTGCCGAATATGTTCCTATTAATGAAAAGGAAATTGCTAAACGTTCAGAAATTGAAACAGAAGCGGTTAAGTCATATTTAAACAGACTAAAAAAGTTTAATGTGATTGATTATATTCCTCAAACGAGCAAACCTCAAATTGTATTTACACGCGAACGAACTGATATAAAGAACCTGCTTATCTCCAAGGAAACATATCAGTACCGTAAACAATCTGCAAAAGATCGATTGCAAAGCGTTGTTGATTATGTGCAATCGGATAATCGTTGTCGTAATCAATTATTATTGGCCTATTTTGGCGAAGAAGAGACCTTGAGATGTGGGAAGTGTGATGTTTGTAGAGAACGAAATCGTTTAGATATAAATGAGTTAGAATTTGATAATATTTTGGAGAAAATAAAACCATTATTGATTAGTCGCCCTCATTTTCTACAAGAAGTGATTGATAAAATTCCTGAGTTTAATGAAGATAAAATTATCAAAGTAATCCGATGGTTACAGGATAACTATAAAATTGAGACGAATGATATGAATCAACTTAAATGGTTTAGTCAGTCACGATTGAAGTTATAATCAATGAAGCTGAGCAGAGATTTTTACACCCGAGATAATGTAGTTGAGATTGCCAAAGATTTAATAGGTAAATTTTTGATGACAAATATTTCCGGTATAATCAGTGGAGGAATGATTATCGAAACTGAAGCTTATGCAGGGATTACAGATAAAGCTTCGCATGCTTATGGTGGTAGAAGGACGAATAGAACTGAAATCATGTATGCCGAGGGTGGAATTTCGTATGTTTATTTATGTTATGGAATTCATCACTTATTTAATGTCGTGACAAATATAGCTGGTGTCCCTCATGCCGTATTGATTAGAGGCATAGAACCTATTGTTGGATTAAGCGATATTTTGAATCGAACAAATAAAAAAATAGTGAAAGGTATTGCTGATGGCCCAGGTAAATTAACTAAAGCATTGGGTATTGATTCGAACTTTAATAAAATTGATTTGTGTTCTGATAAAATTTGGATTGAAGACCGAGGAATAAATCTAACTGATTCAGAAATTAAAATCAGCCCACGTATTGGAATTGATTATGCCGAAGAAGATGCCTTTCTTCCTTATCGATTTAATATAATCACATAAAAAAAGGCCTGCAAATCTGCAAGCCTTCCTTCTTAAATAACCTTCAATAAGTTATACAGTTCCTGCTAGATCGTTACCAGCTTTGAATTTAACAACTTTTTTAGCGGCTATATTAATTTCTTTACCAGTTTGTGGATTTCTACCTTTTCTTGCTGCTCTTTTGGTAACAGAGAAAGAACCGAAACCTACTAAAGCAACTCTGTCACCTTTTTTTAGTGCGCCAGTTGTTGCTCCAATGAAAGAGTCAAGGGCTCTTTTTGCATCAGCTTTGGTTAATTTAGAATCAGCTGCAATTGCTTCAATTAATTCTGCTTTGTTCATTTTACTTGGGTTTTAGTTTATAATTATATTATCGAAGAACTTGCAAATTTATAAGAATAAGTTTCAAATGCAAGTAAAATGCGCTAAAACCCTTGAAAATGTTAATAAAACTAGAAATTTGTTAATAACTGGGGGCGTATTTAGTAGAAAATAGCAAATCTTCTGTAAGTATTGATATTGTTAGTTAGTTAACAACATAGTTGTCGTCGATCTTGAAACCACGTAAAAAGTCAATAATTTTCATGCGTTTTTTACCTTCCAATTGAATTTCTTCTAAAAACAACCACCCGTTTGAACACTTAATTTTTAAATAGGTTTTACAATCACTTTCGATACGACCCGTTTCAATGGTGTTTTGAGAAAATTCAAAGCGTGAATTGAAAATTTTCAGGTTGAGTTCTTTTTTATCTTGCTTAAGTAAAAAAGTATATGCGGCTGGATAGGGACTAAGGCCTCTAATTAAATTATAAATATTTTCACCTTTATCGTCCCATTTAATTCTACAATTCTCTTTGTTAAGTTTTGGAGCGTGTTTTAAATCTGTTTCAATAGTAAGAACCTTTTCTTGAGGAATGGGTTTAATTTCTCCCATAGAAATAGCATTAGTGGTCTTTAATACCAATTGACTGCCAATTCGCATTAAACGGTCGTGAAGATCTCCAGCTGTTTCAGTCGTTGATATATTTGTGCTCTCTGAAAAAATAATATGTCCGGTATCAATTTCTTTATCTAAAAAGAAGGTTGTAACACCAGTTCTGGTTTCGCCATTGATGATTGCCCAATTAATGGGAGCAGCCCCTCTATATTGTGGAAGTAAAGATGCATGTAAATTAAAAGTGCCTAATTGGGGCATGTTCCAAACTATTTCAGGAAGCATCCTAAAAGCAACCACTATTTGTAAGTCAGCTTTGAACGCTTTTAATTGGCTAATGAAATCGGGGTCTTTTAGGTTTGTAGGCTGAAGAATAGTTAAATTATGTTTCAAAGCATATTCTTTAACAGCAGATTGTCTTAGCATTTTACCCCTACCGGCTGGTTTATCTGGCGCCGTAACTACACCTACAATAGAATAGTTGTTTTCAACTAAAATATGCAGAGAGGCAACCGCAAATTCAGGAGTGCCCATAAATAGGATGCGTACGTTTTTCATACCCAAAAATTTATTTAAAGATAAAAAAATACCTGACTTAAATAAGCCAGGTATGTAATTTATGGAATGTAGATTCTTATTTACTTGCTATCTGTTTTGCACGTGCGATATATTTTTCAATATCTCTTGCCTCAGAACTGTTTTTATAATCATCTTGAATACGTTGGTATACTTTCAACGCATTATTATAATCTTTAAGAATTTCATACGTTAAACCTGCTTTGAATAAGAAAGTTGGTGATGTAAATTCATTATTATCTTCGTTTGCAGCATTCATATAATAAGATGCCGCTTTATCAAAATCTTTAAGTTCTGAGTAAGCATCTCCTATCGCTCCCAATGCCATTGGAGCAATGATATGGTCGTCTACTGAAAAATCCTTGAGGTAGCTAATAGCATCTTCAAATTGACCTTTTTTCAACAAACAAATACCAGCATAATAATTAGCCAGTTTTGCTGTTTGAGTAATTCCGTATTCATCCACTATATCGATAAAACCTAAATAGTTTCCATCTCCGTAGAGTGCTTTGTCTAGAGAATCCTTTTGAAAATACATTTCAGCCATGAAAATTTGTGATTGTGCTTCCTTCTCCATGGGATGAACAACGAATTTTTTATATCCAAAAAATCCTAAAACAATTATAATAATCACACTAATGATGATCGTTAGGGTTTTCTGATTATTCTCAATAAATTGTTCAGTTCTGCCTAGAGCTTCCTCTACAGCTACAATTTTATCTTCGGTTTTGTCAATTTTTTTTGCCATTTTTTCTTGATTTTGAAGTGCAAAAGTAGTTTTTTTTGTTGATAAATTAAACAAAATATAATTTTATTCAACACAAATCTTAAAATTTAGAAATGCATTCTGTTGAAGATATTTGCATTTCTTTAACTTTGTTAGCAAAACATAAATTTTATAGAATATGAAGATTTTAAAACTATCCTTTTTTATTATTCTGATGGTGCTTCCTATGATTGGATTTAGCCTAGAATCAAAAGAAAATTCAAAAAAAATTACAATTGACGAATGGTTGTACTCGGGAAGTCTGCAAGTGAAAATGCCACTAGCCAATGACGAAAAAGATGTTAACGGAAAAGCCTTCAATGAGAAGACCTTATTGCAATTCGATCACCTTAGGATAGGCGATTTACATCCTGCAAATGGAGAATTGTCTGTTTTTACAAATAAACAATGGAACGCCCTAAAAACGGATAAGGAAGGGTTTGTAAATATTAAAAAAACTGATGCTGAGGATTATCACATCCAATATTTTGTGAGTTATATGGAGGCCAATCGTTGGCTTCAAGGAAAACTTACGATAGAATCATCGAATATTCTTGAAGTTTATCTGAATGGAGAATCTATTGGTGGGATTTATTCTGTTGAAAAAGAATTGGAGTCTTTTACTAAAGACCTAAAACTTGAAAAACGTAATTACACTCTTCTACTAAAAGTTCTCTGTAAAAAAACAGAGAAAAATAAAAAAATTAAATTTTCTGCTGCACTTAAGCTCGATGATTCATATCGTTTAGATGATATAACTATTTCAACTAATCCAATCCATTATATGGATATAGAACATGTTTTAGATGGACCTCGGATTAATTCTGTGAAAATTTCAGCGGATGGGAACTACGTTATGGCTTTTTATAGTGAAGTTACTCCACCTGAAGGAAAAAAACTAAAATGGATGGAAATTTATGAGCTCCCAGCAAAAAAGCTGATCCGTACAATTCGTGATTATAAATTTAGTGATATTCAATGGTTACCTACTGGACATCAGTTTTCGTATATGAATGATGAGACTTTATGGCTGAGTGATGCAGTATCTGGGAAAACAGAAATAATTGCTGAAAATATTGATGTGAGCAATTATCAATGGTCACTGGATGGTGATTTTATCATTTATTCAGTTTCGGAAAATGCCCCTAAAAAAAATGAGTTGGCTCAGAAATTTGAGGATATGCAAGATAGTTGGCCATGGTGGAGATATCGCTCATTCCTGTATAAATTGGATGTTAAAACAGGTCTCAGACAAAGACTTACATTTGGAAATTTAACCACTGATTTACAAGATATCAGTCCTGATGGGAAACGAATTATTTATAGCGAGTCTGTGATCGATAATACAGAACGCCCATTTTCAAAACAATATTTGTATCAATTAAATTTAGACTCTTATCAATTAGATACCCTTTGGGTTAAATCTTTTGGCGGGTCAGTGAGTTATTCTCCTGATGGAACAAAGCTTTTGGTAACAGGCAGTCCTGTCATGTTTGGTGATATTGGAGTTAATCTTCAGAAACAAAAAATAGCCAATGATTACGACAATCAGGCATATATTTATTCTTTAAAAGATAACAGTGCCATAAGCCTTACCCATGATTTCGATCCTAAAATTGAGAGTGTTTATTGGTTAGATGATGCCACTATTTATTTTAAGGTTGAGGAAAAAACCTATAAGAATTTATATACGTACGATATTCCCTCAAGAAGTTTTGAGAAAATTAAAACAGATCAAGATATTCTTGCAAACCTTGACTTTTCAAAAAGATCAAAGATTGCTGGATTTACAGCTCATGGAATTAATGTTCCTGATAAAGGCTATTTATTAAATTTAGAAAGCAAGGAAACAGAATTGCTTCTTGATCCTGAAAAAGATTTCTTTAAAAATGTAAAATTTGGAGAGAATGAAGATTGGGTTTATACCAAAGAAGACGGAACAAAAATTGATGGGTTTATTTATTACCCGCCTAATTTTGATCCGACTCAAAAATATCCAGTCATTGTTTATTACTACTCGGGAACAAGTCCAATCAACCGTTCGTTCAGAGGTCGTTATCCAAAGGAGCTATATACTGCTCACGGTTATATTGTTTATGTTGTTAATCCAAGTGGTGCTACTGGTTATGGACAAGAGTTTTCGGCTGCTCACGTCAATAATTGGGGCGCTACGGTAGCTGATGAAATAATTGACGCAACGAAGTATTTTACCGCAAAGCACTCTTTTGTAAATAAAGATAAGATCGGTTGTATGGGGGCCTCTTATGGTGGTTTTATGACCATGCTNTTGATGACTAAAACCGATATTTTTGCAACGGGGATTTCGCATGCAGGAATCAGTTCAATTTCTAGTTATTGGGGCGAAGGCTATTGGGGTTATTTATACAGTTCTACTGCTTCAGCAAATAGCTATCCTTGGAATAATAAAGATCTCTATGTAAATCAGAGCGCATTGTTTAATGCAGATAAACAAAAGAATTCACTATTGCTTTTACATGGAGGTTCCGATACAAATGTTCCTATTGGTGAAAGTCTTCAGTTATATGCTGCTTTAAAGCTTTTAGGAAAAACAGTAGAATTTGTTAAAATTCCGGGTGAAGATCATTGGATTGTTGAATACAAGAAAAGAATAATGTGGCAAAAATCTATAGCTGCTTGGTTTGATAGAGAATTGAAAGATGAGCCACAATGGTGGGATGAATTATATCCAGACCCTAATTTGAAATAAAAAATGAATCCAGCGATTAAGCAACAATTGCTAGAATATTTATACACTTTTATAAGTGATCATAAACGTTCCAGATTTGACGAAATAATTAAATACAGAACCCGTCATGTGACTGTGGTTCTGGAAGATATATATCAATCGCAAAATGCGAGTGCTGTTTTACGTTCATGTGACTGTTTTGGCGTGCAGGATGTTCATGTTATCGAAAATAGGTATGTCTATGAGATTAATAAAGATGTGGCCCTCGGATCCTATAAATGGCTTAATTTGATAAAATACAATAGGTCTGAAAATAACACACTGGATGCATTTCAGAAGTTGAGAGACAATGGATATAGGATCGTGGCAACAACACCACATACGAACGATCAACTTATAGATGATTTACCGTTGGATGGAAAAGTGGCTTTGGTTTTTGGAACAGAATTGGAAGGCTTATCACAGCAAGCCATGGATGCAGCCGATGAATTTGTGAAGCTTCCGATGTATGGTTTCACCGAAAGTTTTAATATTTCAGTTTCAGCAGCTCTCAGCCTTTATTGTTTGACCGAAAAACTTCGAAAATCGGATATTCATTGGGCCTTATCTAAAGAGGAAGTCATAGATGTGAAGCTTAGTTGGGTGCGAAATGCTATCAAAAAGGTTGATATGATTGAAGAGGCCTTTTTGAAATCAATTATTTGATTTGGAAGCTATTCGTAGTTTTATTTTCGGCAAATTTTTGTTAACTTTATAAAAAATTAATTTAAAGACAAATTATTATGGGAAAAGGAGATAAAAAAACAAAACGCGGAAAAATAATACAGGGGAGCTATGGTGTTCGCCGTCCTAGAAAAATAAGTGTAACTCCTGTGATAGTTGAAACAAAAAAGAAAAAAACCGAAAAAGCAAGCGAAGTTATTGCAGAAAAACCTGTGGTTAAAAAAGTTCCTGCCAAAAAAGTAGCTGCTAAGAAAACGGAAGATAAACCGCTTGTTGAAAAAGAACCAAAGGCGAAAGTTACTCCTAAAAAGGCAATCAAAGAATAGAAGCTTAATTAGAAAGGGCATGGCTCTTAGACCCTCTATTGATAGCAGGCAATTATAAATTGCTTGCTATTTTTTTGTATTCTTTTCCTCTTTCTTCAAAATTTTTGTATTGGTCGTAACTGGCTGCAGCTGGCGAAAGTAAACACACTTTGCCTTGCTTTGTAATTTTTGGAATATGAAAAAAAGCCTCATTTAGGGAGCTTGCAAACAAGCAAATTTTAGTCTTTGTCAACACAGCTTGAAACTCATCCTTCATCCTTTTTCCAGCCTCTCCCATAAATATAAAATTACGAACGGAGGAATTATTTAAGTAGCGATATAATTCTGAATAATCCAACCCACGATCGTAACCACCAAGAAGTAGGGTTACTGTTTCAGGAATTGCTTTAATGGCCATAATGCATGCTTCAGGGATGGTTGCAATAGAATCATTGTAAAAATGAATCCCAGCAAAACAACCCACATATTCTAAGCGATGCTCTAAACTTTTAAAAGAAATAATACCCTTACGCATTATATCTGCTCCAATTCCTTTTTGAGCACATGCTAAAACAGCAGCCATAATATTTTGAAGATTATGTTGCCCAATTAAATTTTTGATCTCGTTTTTGTGAATGATTGGTTTAAAATCTCTTTCTTCCCGAATAAATATTTGTTCATCTTCTAAAAAACAAGATGCCGTTTTTTTTGCGGAGTACCCAAGTGTTTGAATTTTTGGGATGGATGGATTTAAATAGTTCTTTAGATTTTTTTGATCGAGATCAAAAATTTGAATACCATTTGGTTTTAAGTGTGCAAATATCTGAGCTTTTGCTTTTTCATAGGTAGAAAAATCAGGATAATGATCCATGTGCTCGGGAAATATATTTAGAAACACGGCCACTGATGGCGATTGCTTAATATCAATTAATTGATGAGAAGATAATTCAAAAACAATGATGGTATGTTCAGCTATTTTTTCTAAAAAATCAAATGGAGGATTCCCAATATTCCCAACCAATATCGAATCTTTTCCCCCTTCTAGTAATATGTGATGGATGAGACTACTCGTTGTGCTTTTCCCTTTTGTACCGGTAATTCCAATGGTTTGCTCACTATAGAATTGAAGAAATAAATCGCTTTGCGAACTAATGTTTTTATGTGTTTTTGGTAGATAAATCCCCGGGCTTTTAATAACGAGATCAAACGTTTCTATTTTCGAGAGATATTCTTTTCCCAAAAGGATGATTGTGTTAATATCGCTGTTTTTCAGCTTAAGCGCTTCAATATTGTTTGTGTCAATATCTGCAATAGTGATCGATTTTTCAGGAAATAGTTTGCGAATAAAACGGTAGGATGACTGTCCTTCCTTACCAAAGCCTAGTATGAGTATTGATTTATCTTTAATATGCGCTCCGATTTGTTGTATCATCCTAATTTGTCCTCAATGATTTTTAAAAATACCGATACTAAAAAATGCTCGGTACCTAATTGATGCAAATATTCATTCATCTTTCCATTTGAAATCATTTGCTTTTTGTTGTGTGATTTGTAATGAGATAACAATACTGGAAGTTCACTTTCTCCCAGATTTTTAATTTTAATTTGTAAAGCAATATTTACATCATCTAAAGTTCCAACGCATTCGAATGGTTTAATGGGTGAGATACCACTTAACTCTTCCAAAATAGGCTTTAATGATTCATCATTTAATAGATTATGACCAAAGATACTAATAAGTTTTTCATCACTGAGGAAAGGAGCAAGAATGATGTATGTGAATAAACATTTTGGGCATTTGCCGCACCAAGTATTTTGCTTGCTCCCTACATTACAACTTCTGAAATCATCAAAATGATGATCGAGTTCAGAGAATATTTTTGCAATTTGAAGCTCATTTAGCGGGCGTAAAAAACTAAAATAATTAAATTCAGTAGAAATGTATTTTTTTACATAATCTCTAAAATCAGTTTCGAATTCTATTGATTTTGAATACTGATGATTAATTTTTGTTCCAGGAATAGTGGACTCGCTAGCACTCGATTCGTTCGATAGGGCAATGTGTTTGCAATTATGTAAGTATGCCACTAATAAGCTTGAAAATGCCAATAGTGATGAAAAAGGCGTATGACCATTCAGGAAACCTTGTTTATTTAATTCGAGCAATTGAGGATGAATATCTCGATTTACAACAATGCTTTCATCTAAAAACAGTCCTGTATTTTCAATGCTTTTATTTCTGGAAGGACTAGCGTTTAGTTGAAATGCTAATAGATCAAAACCTCCTTTTTTTAAAAGTTCCAGTGTTACTATTGAGTCCTTCCCACCTCCAATAGGCACAAGAATAGATTCATTTAATTGTATGTCTTCAAAATTTAAGTCAGTTCCCGAATGAGCTTCGATATTCATAAAGGAATCCATATCGGTTTTAATCGTATTTAAATAGAAGAATTCTCCCAATCCATTGAAATATAATTTTTTCCACCAGACAATCTGTTCTTCGTTTAAAAAATGAGGCTTAATCATTAATTTTGGACTACATGCTGCTTTCCAATAGCTAATAAGTTCAATCATCCCAATATGAAATGCCAAGCCTTTAATGATATCTAATTCCTGAGCAGAAATAGGGTGATCCACTGGGAAAGTCATCTTAGGATAAAAGTAATATTTGTCGGAAAGATTAAATGTGAACATTAATTCAATAGAACCATTTGTTTGTTTTATATCATATTGTTCAAAACAAAAGAATGGGTAATCCTTTCTAAAGTTGATAAAACGTTCATGCTTATTTAATCTTCTCACAAAATATGGTATTATTTTTGTACATTATAGTTTGATGTACGTGGTCTCAAAATTAACAATTTTAAGATTATGTAATTTGAAAATCTGAAAAATGGGAAAGATAGAAGACATAATAAAAATTAAGACCAATAATATTAAGCCTGGGAGAGGTAAAATTTTAATCTCAGAGCCACTATTAATGGATTATTATTTTAAACGCTCTGTAGTGCTTTTAGCCGAACATAATGATGAAGGCACTTTCGGCGTAATAATGAATAAACCACTGTCTGTGAAGTTGAATGAAGTGATTAAAGACTTTCCTGATTTTGATAGCGAGATATATTTGGGAGGCCCTGTTCAGAGTGATAGTTTGTTCTTTATTCATACACTAGGAGATAAAATTGAAGGGAGCCAAGAGATTATTGATGGGATTTATTGGGGAGGAGAAATGGAGGCAATTAAAGAAATGATTGCTTTAAATCTAATTAAACCTGATGAAATCCGTTTTTATATTGGCTATTCAGGATGGAGCCCAAAGCAATTGGATGAAGAATTAGTAAAAAACTCTTGGGTGGTTTCCTTAGTTCAAGCATCTTATTTGTTGAATACAAACCCAAACAATTTATGGAAATCGTCTCTTGAAAAGCTTGGTGAAGATTATACTCAATGGACAAAATTCCCCGATGACCCTATGCTTAATTAATCTTTAAGTGAAAAATTCACTGCTGCATTAACGTGTATTTCTGTGGTATTNAAGAGGGGCAGATTCGAATCTTCAGGTTTTATGAGAATAGGGATTTCGGTGCAACCTAAAATGATTCCTTCTACATTTTGCTCTTTTAAGGTCTCAATGATGCGGAGATAATTTGATTTCATTTCATCCGAAAAAATTCCCTTACTGAATTCTTCATAAATGCTATAATGAATTAATTCCATGTCTTTTTCGTCAGGAATGATCATTTTAATTCCGTTATCGGATAAAATATCTTTGTAGAAGTCGGAGGTCATAGTTACCTTAGTTCCTAATAAAGCAACTTTCTTCAAGCCTTTTGCTTGAATTACTTTTGCTGTTTCTTTTGCCACATGGATGATGGGAATATTTATACGTTTACTAATATTATCAGCAATCTTATGCAAAGTATTTGCACCAAGCAGAAGACATTCTGCACCAGCATTCTCTAAATCGATTGCCAAGCCACCAATGTATTTTTCAACGCCCACCCAATCGTTAGCTTCGTTAAAATCCACTAAAATTTTAAAATTTACCGAGTTGATAATGATACGTGCGGTAGTATGCCCACCTAGGCGGCGATTTACTTCTTCATTGATTAATTTGTAATAATCAATGGTTGAATGCCAGGTAGTGCCTCCAATTAATCCAATGGTCTTCATCTTAAAAATAGTTTAAAATATATTCAAAAAATTTAGTTGCAAAAACTGGTTTTAATGCAATGGTCAATACAATTCCAAATATAGCTCCCCAAAAGTGTGCACTATGTCCAATATTGCTTTTCCCTTTTTTCGACATATAAGCAGAATATACTAAATATAGAATTCCAAAAACTACCGATGGAATAGGGAAGGGGATAAAGAAGAAATATATGGTTCCTTGAGGGTAAACCAAAATGCTTGCAAAAACAACAGCTGACACAGCTCCTGATGCTCCGACTGCACTATAAAATGCATTATCCTTATGTTTCCCATAATCGAATAAGNTAGAGAAAAGCAGTCCTCCTATATAAAGCATCAAGAAATAAATGGTTGCCTGAGGTCCAAAATGATATCCAAAAATTTGCAGAACAATAGTTCCGAATGAGTAAAGAACATACATATTTACAAACAAATGAATCCAATCAGCATGTACAAAAGCATAGGTGAAAAAACGCCAGCCTTGTTTATTGTGTTTTATGTCAAAGGCATTGAATTTTAATTTATCGAAGAGGTTTCTATCGTTGAACGATAAAATAGATAAAAGTGCAGTTATTATAATTATAAAGTAGATAATCATGATTAGCGTAGTTTTTTCAAATTTAACAATAATAATTATATGCATAGAAACTGATTTTTTTGTTTTTATTCATTTATTATAATTGTCAATACCCTTTTTATTTGAACATATAATTGATTAAATTAGCAAGCACTATAATATGGAAGGATGATGCGATTACTACTATCTCTGTTACTTATATTACCGCTTAATTGTTTTGCTACAGAAGAGGGTTCTCCAATTATTAAAAATTATGAATCTCATGATTATCAAGGGGGAAGCAGGATATACTCTATTGTAAGCACATTAAATGGGTTGTTGTATGCTGGTGATAAAAGTGGTGTTTTGGTTTTTGATGGAGAAAACTGGTATAAAATTAATACTGGCTTTCCAGTAAATTCAATGGCCGTCGATTCGAATAATGTAGTGTACTTATTAGGCCCACAAGGGATAGGATATCTAAAATCCGACTCATCAAATACCCTGAAATATGAATCATTAAATTATTTGGTTTCTTCAGAGGAAAGTGTAAAAAGTTCTCG
>BS_KBA_SWE02_21mDRAFT_10000560_pt1 | contig 14069 bp, 13 predicted proteins | sample BalSeasSWE02_21m_FD_9196 | JGI IMG/M metagenome (IMG submission 9196)
GCATTTTTTATTTTTTCGGCAATAAGTTGTCTTGGTAAGTAAGTTCCAATATTATCTTCAAAAACAACCGTAACAACAGATAAACCAAATTTGGAAACAGAACGAATTTCTTTAACACCGGGTAAATTAGCCATTTCTAATTCCACCGGATAGGTTAAAAACTTTTCAACATCTTCAGTAGCTAAATTTCTTGAGGTAGTAATAACTTGTACTTGATTGTTAGTAACGTCAGGTACAGCCCCAATGGGAATATTTGAAAGGGAGTAAAACCCGAAACCAATAATGCCTGCAGTAAATAATAGAACAATAAGTTTATGATGAATACTATATTGAATAATTTTTTCTAACATTTCTGGGTGTATTTAATTACAATACAAATTTAAAATGTATAACTAAGATTTATTCAATCAGAGCCTTAAGATTTGCTTAAAATGGAGAATTTGACTTACCATTTTAAAAAAAAAGGTTCGGGAACCACCCCGAACCTAACCAACCGTTTAAGAAATGATATTAATTTAGAAATTAACTATCTCTTAAATTATGCTGCAAATAAATAATATTTTTTTAAAAAATGGTTATTTATTTCTTAAGATTTGCTTAAAAAATTAATTTTAAAAGTAGTTCCGGCATTAGGTTCACTTTCTAAGCTGATAATTGCATTAATTGCTTCAGCTGATTTCAGTGCAATAGAAAGTCCTAAACCATTTCCTGAAATGTGTTTATGCTCTAATGCTTCAGATCTAAAAAAATGATTAAAAACATTTGGAATGTCTTCGTGTTTTATTCCAATGCCCTCATCTTTTATCTTACAAAGAATCCTGTTGTCGATGGAAATTATCTGGATGATAATAATTTGCTTATGCTTTGAATATTTAATGGCATTGTTAATAATATTATCCAATATGAGGTTGGCATGATATTTTGGAACTAAAAGTTCAGCTTTATTTTGTATTTGTAATTCAACTTTTAAATTTTTTAGAAGAATATCCTTAGCATATCTTACCAAAATCTTATTAATAAGAGATGGTAAAGAAATGAGCGTCTTATTCAATTCATTATTGGTAGTATCTAATCTAGCTAACAATAATAATTGTTCAGTGGTCTCAGTCATTCTATCTATTTCTGTCAGGCTATAAGTTATTTTTTCTTCATATTCCTTTACTTCCCTTGGCTTTCTAATTAATACTTCTAATGTGCCTCTTAAGGAAGCAAGTGGTGTACGCAATTCATGAGAAGCATCTGATGTGAATTGACGTTCTCTTTCAATCGCATTTTCAATGCGTTGTAAAAGTTGATTGATGCCAGAGGATAAATCATATAATTCGTCTTTATAAACTGGTAGTTCAACTCGTTCATTTAAATTATTTTTAGTAATTCTGTTAGTGGTTTGTGTAATGTTTTTAATAGGAATAATACTTCTTCCAGCAAGATATCTGGAAATAAAATAGAGACCACAGAGCATTACTAAATAGGAGATTAATAAAGTATTTCTTAATTTATATAGAACCATCATGGATGGTTCAAGGGTCATGGCGGCCAGCATATAACCTTTAGTTGTACCATTGCTATCAATAGGTTTTTGAATTTGCCGTATAGTTTGATCCTTTAAATTGGTATTAAAATGAGTGCCGTATTCGTTGATGTTTTTAAATGGTAAAACATCACTTTTTAAATTGGGTGATTTATCCATTAGTTTGCCATTAACATCAATTATCTGAATAAAAATGGGGTTTATTTGAATCTCTTTATGTTCAACTTCTTCCCATTCTGTTTTATTAATAAATTGAATAGCCTCACCAATTATTTTTATTTCACCAAAATGTTTTGATGCTTCAAAATTTAAATTATTATCTATATTTTGATACATCGTTTCTTGAACTACGAAAAAAACAACACCAAATATGATGCCCATAATGAAGGCAGTAGCTATCATATAATTCAAAGCAATTCTATTTCTAAAACTTAATTTCATAATTATTCTGCAATATATCCAATACCTCTTATGGTTTGAATAAAATCTTCCTGCGGATTTAATTTCAGTTTTTTTCTTAACGCATTGATGTATACATCAATTACACTAGTATTATAATCAAAATGTATATCCCAAACATTTTGAATAATACTAGTTCTAGTGCAAACTTCTCCTTTGTTTTTTAACAAATATTCTAATAAAGCAAATTCCTTTTGAGTGAGCATTATCTCTTCATCCGCTTTAAAAACTCTATGAGTTTTAATATTCAACGTAATATTTCCAATTGAATATGTAGAATGTTCTACATATTTTGCTCTAAGCTGAACTTTTATACGTTCTAAAAGTTCATCAAAGTGGAAGGGTTTTTTGATATAATCATTGGCGCCAGATTGTAGTCCGAAAATGGTCTCATCCACAGTGTCTTTTGCCGTTAAAAATATTATTGGTGTTTCATTAAATGTTTTTCTAAATTCATAGCAAATTTCAATACCACTGAGACCAGGTAGCATCCAGTCTAATAATAATAAATCATAAATACCAGACAAAGCAAGTTCTAAGCCTTTCTTTCCATTGTCAGCCACATCCACAGAGTATGATTCTTCTTCCAGGCCTTGTTTTAGAAAATTGGAGATTCCTGTTTCATCTTCAACAATTAATATCTTCATGATGCAAAAATTATTTTTTAATTTCAAAAAACTATTAAAGTTACCTTAAGATTTGCTTAAAAAGAATTATGAAATGAAAATTTAAATGATATGGAACAAATAAGCATGAGAAATTGAAACACTCAGGCCTTTTATTAAAAAAATTCTTTGTATTCCTCCTAAAATGGAAAATATAAGAAAATGTTTTTTACTGTATCAATTTAGTTCTGGAGGATATAAATCTTGCAATTCATTTAATTGCTTTAATAAGTCAAAAGTTTTTTTGGCTTCAATTTCATCAACTACACTAATAGCGGCGCCAACATGCACCATCACATAGTCATTTACATTTGCCTCCGGAACTAGCGTCAGACTCACTTCTTTTATAACGCCATCAAAAGACACTTTTCCTGTTCTGAATGTTTCATCTAACTGACCTGTTATTTCTATTAATTTTCCTGGAATTGAAAGACACATGATTATATTGTTTTGAATTAGTTTTCTTTTAGCCACTCATACCAAGCTTCCATACCTTCACCCGTGGTTGCAGAAACCTCAAAAAATTTCAATTTAGGATTCACTTGCAAAGCATAGGCCTTTAACTTCTCAATATCAATATTTAAATAAGGCAGCAAATCTATTTTATTTATGATGCAAATATCAGAGGTATGAAACATATCAGGATATTTAATGGGTTTGTCTTCTCCTTCTGTGGTACTGATTATAACCACACGCTTATTTTCACCTAAGTTAAACATAGATGGGCAAACGAGGTTCCCCACATTTTCAATCATTAAAATGGCGTTGTCTTTTATATTTAATTTTTTTACTGCCTCATATACCATATCACTTTCTAAATGGCAGCCTTTTCCTGTATTGATTTGAATAACAGGAATGTCCAACGCATCAATTCTATTGGCATCATTCAGTGTTTGTTGGTCTCCTTCAATAACATAAAATGATTTTTCATTTTTTAAGTCGATTAAAGTTCTTTCTAAAATGGATGTTTTCCCGGAACCAGGAGAACTGACTAAATTTAAGGCAAATATGTTTTTAGCTTCAAAATAACCTTTATTTCTTGCCGCCATAAGGTCATTATGTTGCAAAATATCCTGCTCAAGATCTATAACCGTTTTATGATGATGCTTGTCAGAATGAGAATGACTAGGTTCATGATCATGGCTGTGAGAATGGTCGTGATCATGGTGATGCTCATCATGCGTATGCTCATGACTATGCGTGTGCCCATCTTCATGATGATGATGATGATGTTATGAGTTTTTACATCTTTTGGATTTTGAATGGTCACACCATTTTCTTCTGATCCACAACCGCAAGTTCCACACATAATAGTTTATTTTAATTTTTTAATAAATACGATTAACTTATTGTTTTGATGAAATTATGACACTTCTAAATATTTTATTCTTAACTCCTTACCTTTAATGATGCCTTTCAAGTAGCTGTTGCATTTAGGACAAGAATCGTAAATTTTTTCAACTTTAAAAACATAATGACAATCGCCGCATTTTGCTTCCGCCTCAATAATATTAATTTTTTTTTCAGCCCCTTCTAAAACAGTATTTTTTACCGCTGCAGGCCAGATAAATTCTAAAGAGTCAAATTCAATTCCTGCTAGGGTCCCTATTTCAAGTTCAATGAAATCAACTTTGTTTTTTTTGGCTTTTTTTGTTTCTTTTTCAGCTATATCAACGATGCCTAACGCTATTGATAATTCATGCATTTAGTTCCTGTTTTTAAAAGTTTAACACATTGATATATAGAACAATAATAAATATTTAAAGAAATTTAAAATATGACAAAAGTCATGTTTTTTCTTAAATTGATTTTCTAGCTTTAAATCATTCTTTTTAAAATAGGGAATATCTCATTTTTTTTAATCTAATTTTTCATTATGGCTAAGAACAACGAATTAAGAGAAACTTATTATGAGAGCATAATAAAGCAGGGCTATAGTAGAAGAGATTTCATGAAGTTTGCCACCTATATTGCTGCCTATATGGGATTGGAAAACTCTATGGTTGGCCAAGTGGCTAAATCTCTTGAGACTACTTACAGAGTACCGGTGATTTGGGAGCATTTCCAAGAGTGTACGTGTTGCAGTGAATCTTTTATTCGTTCTGACCATCCCATTGTAGCAGATATTATACTTGATAAAATATCATTAGATTACACATTAACCTTAATGGCAGCTTCTGGTCATCAAGCAGAGGCCGCTAAAAAAGCTACTATGGAAAAATACAAAGGAGAATATATTCTTTGTGTTGAAGGTTCTGTGCCAATGGGAGATGACGGCAATTATTGTTGTATTGCAGGACAATCTGCAAAAGATATTTTGATTGAATCAGCAGCAGGAGCTAAAGCTATTATTGCTTGGGGTAGTTGTGCATCAAATGGATGTGTTCAAGCAGCAAAACCAAATCCAACGAATGCGACACCAATTCATAAAATTATAAAAAATAAACCAATCATAAGAGTGCCTGGTTGTCCACCAATTGGAGAGGTGATGGCTGGAGTTATAGTGCATTTAGTCACTCTTGGCAGATTGCCAGAATTAGATCGATTAGGAAGACCAAAAGCATTTTATGCAAAACGGGTGCACGATAGTTGTTATAGAAGACCTTATTATGATGCAGGATTATTTGCTGAAACATTTGATGATAAAAATGCTAAAGATGGTTATTGTCTTTATAAGTTAGGATGTAAAGGACCTATGACGTACAATTCATGTGGAACTATAAAATGGAATAATGGCGTAAGTTACCCAATTCAATCAGGCCACGGATGTATAGGATGTAGTGAAGATAGTTTCTGGGATAATGGACCATTCTATGAACGATTAGCCAAAGTTCCTGGAATACATGCAGAAGGACTGGCTGATGATATTGGAAAAGTAGGTGCAGGAGTTCTGGCTGGTGGTTTAGCTGTCCATGCAATTGCTGCAAATATTTCTAAACGAAAAGAATTAAAAAGTAGAATTAACCGAGGTAAATCAAACGAAAAAGATATTGACTCTTAAAAATAAAAATCATGGCAGATAGAATAGTAGTTGATCCTGTTACCAGAATTGAGGGTCATTTAAGAATAGAAGCAGAAATTAAAGATGGAATAATCGTAGATGCCTATAGCTCCAGCACCATGGTAAGAGGTATCGAAGAAATTGTTAAAGGACGAGATCCCAGAGATGTCTGGGCGTTTGTTCAAAGAACATGTGGTGTTTGCACCACAGTGCATGCCTTAACATCAGTAAGAGCGGTTGAAGACGCTTTAGGTATTGCTATACCTCCCAATGCTGAAATGGTAAGAAATATTATGGAAGGTGCTTTGTATATGCATGACCATACCATTCACTTTTATCATTTGCACGCCTTAGATTGGGTAGATGTAGTTAATGCCTTAAAGGCAGATCCGGTTAAAACGTCTGAATTAGCACAAAGTATATCCAATTGGCCAAAAAGTTCGCCAGGGTATTTTTCTGATATTAAAAAACGCATCACCAAATTTGTTGAAAGCGGACAATTGGGAATTTTTGCCAATGGCTATTGGGGGCATCCTCAAATGAAATTGCCTGCAGAGGTCAACTTATTGGCAGTAGCTCATTATTTGGAAGCACTGGAATGGCAAAAAGAAATTGTAAAGGTACATACCATCTTTGGAGGTAAAAACCCACACCCTAATTATTTGGTTGGAGGAATGGCTTGTGCTATAAATACTGAAAACCCTGGTGGTATTAATGCAGAACGGTTGGCCATGGTTAAAACGCTTCTCGATGAAGGAAAACGTTTCATTGAGCAAGTTTATATTCCTGACCTGTTAGCTATTGCATCCTTCTATAAAGATTGGGGCGCCATAGGCAAAGGTTTTGGTAATTACATGTCATATGGTGATTTCCCAGTTAATGGCTATGCAGATCAATCTAATTTTAAATTCCCACAAGGTGTTATTTTAAATAATGACTTGTCTAATGTTCTGGATGTTAATCATAGAAGTACTGATGAAATTGAAGAGTTTGTAAATAATTCCTGGTATGATAATTATGCTGAGGGAAAAGATACTGGCAGACATCCATGGGAAGGAGAAACCAATATTAAATATTCTGGTCCAAAACCACCCTATGAGCATTTGAATGTTGAAGAAAAGTACAGTTTTGTTAAAACACCAAGATGGAAAGGTAAGCCTATGGAAGTGGGTCCTTTAGCCAGACTTTTAGTAGGTTATGGAAGAGGTAACAAAGAAATTCAGGAAGCTGTAAATGCTGCCTTAGCACATTTAGATGTACCAGTTGGGGCACTTTTCTCTACATTAGGAAGAACCGCAGCTCGGGGTATTGAAACCCAATTAGTGGCAAATTGGACTATGGAGTTTTATGATACGTTAATTCGTAATATTAAAAATGGTGATCAACGGATGGCTAACACTGAAAACTGGGAGCCTTCTACATGGCCGGCTGAAGCAAAAGGTGTTGGGTTTATGGAAGCTCCAAGAGGTGCTCTAGCACATTGGATTAAAATTAAAGACGGAAAAACAGTGAACTATCAACAGGTTGTTCCAACTACCTGGAATGCTTCTCCAAGAGATCCAAAAGGTGCGCTTTCACCATATGAGTCTTGTTTAATTGGAACTCCTGTAGCAGATCCAGAATTACCTTTAGAAATCATACGCACCATACATTCATTCGATCCATGTTTGGCTTGTGCGGTACATTTATATGATGAACATGGAAATCACATTTCCAGAGTTCAACATACGGGTAGTTGTGAAATTTAGCTAAACAAAAAGGATCATGAAAAAAATAACAAATTTTAAACGTGTATACGTCTGGGAATTACCAGTCAGGATCTTTCATTGGTTAAATGTTTTAGCTCTATTTGTATTGGTTGTTACTGGTTTTATTATTGCTAATCCACCAGCTATATTATCTAGCGCAGAAGCAACTAATTTGCATTCTTTTGGAATTGTTAGATTTTTGCATTTCACTGCTGCTTACATATTCTTATTCGTATTAATAATGAGAGTTTACTGGGCATTTATGGGTAATAGATTCGCCAGCTGGAGAGCATTTTGGCCGTTTACAAAGAAGAACTGGAATAATTTTTGGCATGTTATGAAAATTGATATCATGCTAATGAATGAGAAGGAAGAAGATGTAACAAAAATTAGTATTGGTCATAACAGTGTGGCCACACTTTCATATATAGTTATGTTTTTTTTAGCGCTTGTTCAAATAGCAACCGGTTTTGCCTTATACGGAGATATGGCCTCATGGTGGTTACCCAAAATGTTTACATGGGTTATTCCTCTTTTTGGTGGAGACTTTATAGTTAGAAGTATACATCATGCAGCTATGTGGTTTTTCATTTTCTTTGCAATGGTTCATGTTTATTTGGTATTTTATCATGATTGGCTGGAAGGAAGAGGAGAAGTATCTTCTATGTTTGGAGGTTATAAGTTTGTCTCTGATGAACGCCTTAAACATGCTCACAAAGAAGAGGAAGTAGAAATCAAAGACGAAAAAGAAATTGTAGCTACTAAATAAAATTCGTTTAATTCATTAATATTAAATTCATTCAAAGACATATAATTTTGGATTTGAATGAATTTATTTTTTATTTTAAAGTATGAAAATTCCAGAAAGAACACCAGTTGCAATAAGCAGTGATTCCTATTTTTTTGAAAAAGATAAATCTAATAGTATTTTAGTGATGGGCGTTGGTAATTATTTAATGGGTGATGAAGGGATAGGCGTGCATATTATTCAGGAAATGGCAAAACAGGAACTTCCAGAATATGTAGATATTCTTGATGGAGGTACCGGCGGTTTTTTACTGTTAAGTTGTTTTCAGGTGTATCCTACTATTATTTTTGTGGATGCCACCATGGATGGTAAACCAGCAGGCACTATTTCTTTAATTCGTCCTAAATTCGCCTCAGATTTTCCTTCAGCATTAAGTGTTCATGACGTGGGATTAAAAGACATGGTGGAGGCGGTGTATCTTATGGATAAAGTACCCGACATCCATTTGTTTACGGTTTCAATAGAAGAAATGAATCCAATGACTATTGAATTAAACGCAAAAGTAGAAGCTATAATACCTGAATTGATTGATAGAATTTATGCACATGCTAAAAATTTGCATCTTCAGATAAAATAAGTTTATGATTATCAGACACATTTATGCAGAAAACCTATAAAATTCTTATCTCCGGACAAGTTCAAGGTGTAGGTTTTAGGCCATATGTGTATAATTTAGCTAAGGATTTTTCATTAAAAGGATCGGTTTCTAATAATGAAAATGGGGTGATTATTTTGGTTCAGGGTTCAGACCAAACTGTTAAAACTTTTTATGATAGATTAATTCATTTTCCACCACCAGTTTCTAAAATTAAGGAGCGTTCAATTGCCGAAATACAGTCCATTTTATTTAATGATTTTAATATAGTTCCTTCAAAAAAGGAAGGTCAACTTAATTTAATACTGACACCAGATTTTGCTATTTGTGAGGATTGTAAAGAAGATATCAAAGATATTGATAATAGACGCTATGTCTATCCTTTTACAACCTGTGTCAATTGTGGTCCGCGCTGGGCTATAACAGAAACCTTTCCTTTTGAAAGAAACCATACAAGTATGGATGAATTTTCCATGTGTGAAGCCTGTCAAAAAGAATATGAAAATCCTTCAAACAGACGATTTCATTCTCAAACAAATACATGTCCTACTTGTGGTATTAATATGTATTTAATAAACAATTTAGGTGAACATATTCAGGTTCAAAAGACTGATTTATTTCATAAAGTGGCGTCGCTTTTAGAAGAAGGAAATATTATTGCCATAAAAAATACCAGTGGATTTTTGTTGTGCTGTAATGCTGAGAGTAAAAGCGCAGTTCAAAAACTAAGGTATAAAAAACAAAGACCCAAAAAACCATTTGCTGTTTTATACCCATCCATGCATCATTTAAAACGTGAATTAGTCATAAGTTCTGAACAAGAAAAAAGTTTAAAATCTATTGAAAGGCCTATAAATATTATTGATTCAGGTGTTTTTAAAGGTAAAATTAATTTAGAGGCTGTCGCTCCGGGATTGAGTCAAATTGGCGTCATGTTACCGTATTCCGGGATATTACAATTATTAGCAAACCAGTTAAAATTTCCTATCGTGGCTACGAGTGGTAACATTCATGGCTCACCAATTATAAGTGATTTTGAGGAGGCCTTTTTAAAGCTAAACCATGTGGCTGATTATTTTTTAAATCATCATTTAAAAGTGGTACATCCTCAGGATGACTCTGTTGTAAAGTTTAGTAAAAAAAATAATTCAGAAGTTTTATTCCGCAGATCCAGAGGGTATGCTCCTAATTTATTTAACGTTTCTATAAAAGCAGATAAGAAAATCATGGCTTTAGGGGCGCATTTAAAAAGTACGGTTGCTTATGTTCCTAATTCATATGTTTATTTGAGTCAGTATTTAGGAAATCTGGATAATTATGATGTTTATCAGCGTTTTACAGATACTGCTTTAAATTTTATAGAGGTATTTGAACAAACTCCAGAAGTTCTTTTAGTAGATGCCCATTTGGGTTATCAAAGCACTATGTACGGTCAGGAATTGTCTCAAGAATTAAATATTCCATTATATAAAATTCAACATCACAAAGCGCATTTTGCATCAGTATTGGAAGAACACAGTTTATTTGATTCCGAGCAACCTGTTTTGGGAGTTATTTGGGATGGTACGGGGTATGGTGATGATGGGCACATTTGGGGTGGAGAATTTTTTGAATACCATTCTAAAAAAATAAAAAGAGTTTCTCATTTTGACTATTTTGATTGGCTTGCCGGAGATAAAATGTCAAAAGAACCTAGATTATCATTGTTCTCTTTATCTAGTCCACAAATTAAAAATATTCTGGAGAATAAGTTTGGAGTGCATGAATTAGAGATTTATCAAAAATTGAAATTAAAGAGTCAATTAAAAACATCCTCTGTTGGTAGATTGTTTGATGCGGTTGCCTCTTTATTAGGAGTTTGTGATTTAAACACTTATGAAGGCGAGGCTGCTATTTTATTGGAAAATTATATACGTGATTATGAAATAAATGATTGTGTTTTGTATGCTTCAATTTTAGACAATGGCAACATTCCCACTAAGGAGTTATTTTATAATCTGTATTTAGATTTTGAAAAGGGAAATTCAAAAGAAAAAATAATTATTAACTTTTTATACACCTTAGCATCATTGGTTTTTCAATTTGCCAAGAAATATCATTATAAGCATATTGCCTTTAGCGGTGGTGTTTTTCAAAACACAACACTCATAGATATGATTAAAGAAATAGGAGAAAAGGAATATAAATTATATCTTAACATAAACTTAGCTCCTAATGATGAAAACATCTCTTTTGGACAGATTATGTACTATTTAAAATGTAGTAATAAATGAAGTATTTAACAGAATATAGAAATTTAGAGGCAACCAAAAGCTATTTAGACCTTATTCATAAAGCAGCTACTAAACCGTGGAAAATCATGGAGATTTGTGGTGGACAAACTCATGGATTAGTGAAAAATGGCATTCTTGANTTATTGCCTAATCATGTTCAAATGATTCATGGGCCTGGTTGTCCTGTGTGTGTAACACCATTAAATTTAATAGATAAGGCTATTGAGCTTCTAGAAAATGGCGTCATAGTATGTTCTTTTGGTGACATGATTAGAGTTCCGGGAAGTAAAAAAAGTTTACTGGAAGCCAAATCAAACGGTGGCGATTTAAGAATTCTTTATTCGCCTATTGAAGCGGTTAAAATAGCTAAAAACAATCCGGATAAGGAAGTCGTCTTTTTTGCAGTGGGTTTTGAAACAACAGCACCAGCCAATGCGCTCTCTGTTTTACATGCTCAAAAAGAAGGACTTAAAAATTATTCGATATTAGTGTCACATGTGTTGGTTCCTCCGGCTATGGAAGCTATTTTAGATGATAAGTTCTGTAATATCAATGCCTTTTTAGGGGCCGGGCATGTTTGTGCTATTATGGGTTATAAAGAATATTATCCGCTTGCTGAAAAATATAAAATACCAATAGTAATAACAGGTTTTGAACCACTTGATTTGGTGCAAGGTATCTATATGGCCGTAAGGCAATTGGAAAAGGGGATTTTTGAGGTTGAAAATCAGTATTCCCGAGTCGTGAAAGAAGAAGGTAATAAAGCGGCCTTAAAAGTGATTCACCAGGTGTTTGAAGTAGGCGCGAGAGAATGGAGAGGAATAGGAGAAATTCCTAATAGCGGTTATGTTTTGACTAAAGAATTCAAAGATTTTGACGCCGAATTAAAATTTGGAATTAGTCATATAAAAGTGCCCGAAAACCCTAATTGCATGGCAGGGGATATTTTAAAAGGTATAAAAAAGCCACATCAATGTGATCAGTTCGGTAAAACCTGTACACCTTCTAATCCATTAGGTGCACCAATGGTATCTTCAGAAGGAGCCTGTGCGGCATATTATCATTTTTCAAGTAATTTAATGACAGAATAATAATGGAAAAGGAAGCATTAGGATTTGAGACTATTCAGCTTGGTCATGGAAGCGGCGGATTAATGACACGTGACTTATTGGATAAAATTATATTCAAATCATTCAGCAACCCATATTTAGACCAAAAACATGATGGTGCTATAATTAATATAAAAGGGAGAATAGCCATTTCTACAGACAGTTTTGTAGTCTCTCCTATTTTTTTTAAAGGCGGAAATATTGGTGAATTAGCCGTTAATGGTACCGTAAACGATGTGGCCATGTGCGGAGCTATGCCAAAATATTTATCATTGGCATTTATTGTTGAAGAAGGCTTAAAAGTTGAGGATTTTATAGCTATTGTCAATGCCATAAAAAAAGCGGCTGATGAAAGTGGCGTTCAAATAATAACTGGAGATACTAAGGTCGTAGAAAGAGGTAAAGGCGATAAAATATTTATTAACACAACAGGTTTTGGAGAAGTAAACCCTAAAGCTAAAATTGCTTCGGAGCATATTAAAAATGGTGATAAAATTCTTCTCAATGGCTTTGTTGCGCAACATGGAATGGCTATTATGTCACAAAGAGAAGGTTTAGAGTTTGAATCAACTATAGTAAGTGATACCACCAACCTGAATTTTTTAGTGAATGATTTGATTAATGAATTTGGAGATAAAATTCATCTTTTTAGAGACCCAACAAGAGGTGGCGTTGCCAGTGTTTTATCTGAAATTTCTCAGGATATTCATAAAGGAGTTGTTATTTATGAAGATAGTATTCCTTTAGAGAAACAAGTTGCTGCGGCTTGTGAAATTTTAGGATTAGACCCATTATATGTAGCTAACGAAGGTGTTTTTATGGTTATTGTGGATGCTTCCATACAAGATGAGGTGCTTCTATTTATGAAAAAAGATTCAAAAGGTAAAAATGCTGCTTATATTGGAGAAATAACACAAGAACATCCGGGTAAAGTGGTTATGAAAAGCACCATAGGCGGTAAGAGAATTGTAAGCCCTTTAATTGGGGAACAGTTGCCACGAATTTGTTAAGAAAACAGCCAATACAAACCTATAATTATTGCAAAAAGACCACCGGAAAACCTAATTCCTTTGAACAAGGTGTCACTATGCTCATTTTTACTAAATGAGGAAATCCTACCTATAAGCAATGCAAAGGAGGTCATTGCCAAAACAATTCCGCAGCTAAATCCAACTAAATAGGAAATGGAATCTATTTGATTTTTGAAACTGGCAACCGGTATAAAGAGCAGGAAATGTGAAATACCTGCTAGGCCGTGCAAAAACCCAATAGATAAAGAGGCCAAACGGCTCTGTTTTAAGTCATGATTATGTGTGTGATGATGAGAAGTTTCATGCTGATGGGCATGCTCATGTTTATGAATAGCTACTGTATGATTACTATGAACATGCAAATGTTTGTGTTTTTTTTCTTCTTTAAATATTTTGTAAAAAGACCAAACTCCAATTAATAATAGTACAATGCCAACTAACTGTTCGCTGTAAGCAGAAATGGAATCAACCGGAATAAGTTCTCTGAATATTAAGAATAAAACGCCAATGGCCAACATACCCAATAAATGGCCAATACCCCAAAATAGTCCTATCTTCCAGGCTTTTTTTTTAGATTCTATAGCAAATGGAATGACAGCAGCTAAATGATCTGGACCAGTTATTACATGTAGAATTGACGCAATTAAAGCGGCAATAAACGGAAAAGAATCACTCATGCACAATAAATAAGTGAATTATTATAATTCTTAATTATTCAATTCTTACATAATTTTCGGCATAAATAAGGTTTCCCTCTTCATCTACTTGAATCTGGGAAAATTTATCTTCGTCTAAAATTAATTTAAATGTGAATTTCCTTTCTTTTTTAATGGCTTCATTCATGGCTTT
>BS_KBA_SWE02_21mDRAFT_10000561_pt1 | contig 14061 bp, 15 predicted proteins | sample BalSeasSWE02_21m_FD_9196 | JGI IMG/M metagenome (IMG submission 9196)
TCATTCCTTGATTCTGAAGAAGCAACTACAAGTCAGAGATTAGCAAACTTAGGTGTTAATAAACCAAAAATCAATCCATATACAGATATTACAGTCGAAAAAGTGTTTAAGCATTTAGAGGTTATGTGTTTATTTAAAGAGAAGAAAGGAATTGTTGATATTCCTTCTGTATTATGTTGGGATTCAATTGCTAATACATCATCGCAAAGAGAAAGAGAAGTTGATGATTTAAATCAAGCAATTGGATTTAAAGCAAGATTATTATCATTTTTGATTCCTAAGTATATTTCTAAAGCATCAAAATACCAAATAGCTTTTCTTGCAGTAAATCAAATGAGAGAGCAGTTAGCAATGGGTCAATTTGCTCCTGCTAAAGAATTAAGATTTTTGAGTGCAGGAAAATCTTTACCAGGTGGACAATCTCTTAAATTCAATGCTTTTGTATTACTTGAGATGAAAGCTAAAGGTGTATTAGACCCAGCGAAATATGGTTTTGATGGAATTCTTGTTAGTGTGACGTCAGTTAAAAATAAGCTTATGCCGCCTAACATGACCGTAACTTTAATTGGCAATTTCCTTACAGGGTTCTCTAACATAAGAACTAACTTTCATTTCCTAGTAGAAAACAAAAGATTAAAAGCATCAGCATGGAACTACTTAGAGTCGTATCCAGAAAAAAAATTCCGCACGAAAGATTTAGAAACTCTTTACAACGAAGATCCTATTTTTAAAGAGAAATATGATGAAGCAGTAAAGGAATGCATTCAAACAGAAATTATTGATCCAACAATAGTTAAACAAACAGATTAATAATATGGTTGTGGTCATAAAACTGGAACAGAATGCTCTACAGGAAATTTAGCTAACAAATTTTGCTAACTCAAGAAAGCATCTGAATATCTAATTATTTTAGAACAAATTATAAAATGAATATAAAATAGTTATGTTAATTTAATAGGAGAATAGTTATGAATATGAGTGAAATGTTACAAGAATTTGTTGATTCTACAATTAAAAAAATAGTTGATAATCCAGATGAGGTTAAAATAATTACAACTGTTTCTACAAAATCAGTAGTTATTCAAATTAAAAGTGATAAAAGGGATTTAGGAAAGATCATTGGAAAAAAAGGAAGAACTATTGAAGCTTTGAAAGTATTATCTTTGGCAATAAAAAATACTCAATATCCAGAAGATATAAGAAGAATTATGTTGGAAATTATTGAGGATGAAGATTCTAGTTATTTAGACTTATAATGGAGGAATTAAACAATGTTACAAAAAGAGAGTAAAATAAGAGTTCTCGAAAATTTTTATGGACTTGATTATGTATTTTTTGGAAAACCGGTAAGCAAAATGAAATCATGCTGTGAAGCTTTAGTTGAAGATTACATAACTATAAAAGGTGCTTTTATGTCACTAATGATAGAGATGTATGGTGTGATAAATCATTCACCTAAAGTTTTGAAAGAAAAACTCAACAGTAAAAGAATAAAAATTAATGCTCGAGAAAATGCTAAAATAGCAAGAAGAAATGCTAAACAACTTGTTGAAAGTAAACAAGGTCGTAATGATGTTAAAAAAGCTTTGAAAGAATCTTTAGAAGAAAATTCTGATTTAAATATTGAAGACGAGGTTCAAGAAACTATTAGAAAAACAGCTTTTGGTTTAGCTGTTGATAATCTTCTTGTTGGCAGAGCATTAATAGAATCAAAAACACCTGAAAAATTAAATGAATGGGATGGCCAAATTATTGAGGATGCTTATAAAGTTCTTCGTACTAATATGGTTGAATCTGCTTTATTTATACTAGAGGCTGATGAGCTTACAAAGTAATAAATATGAAAATTTATTAAATTATTTAGAGGATGAAACTTCTAAAATAAAATCAATTAAAAAGGATAGTTTTTTTAAAATTGAAAAGGACGAAGTTTCTAAAGAAACAAAACAATTAATTAAGGAGTCTCTCGAAGGATTTCATTGCGATATACTTCAAAAGACTCCAAATCAAACTTCAAATGGGTTTGATGTTAATAAATTTGAGTCTCTTATGCGAGCAAAACTTATTGACGATCATAAAAAAATGCAAAGCTATGAAAGACCTTATATTTCAGTTACTGAATTATTCAGTTGTTTACGACAAAAGTATTACGTTAGAAAAAAATATGAAATCGATATATCTAAACAATATAATTTTTCATATTTATATTTAATAAACAAAGTTGGTGATACAGTACATAATGTAATACAAGAATTATATGATCATACTGAAGTTGAAAAAACATTAGTAAGTGAGAAATATAAAGTTAAAGGTCGAGTTGATGGTATAAGGGATAATTTTTTATTAGAATATAAAACTATTGATGTTGATAAATTTGAAGGGAAATATATTCCTAATCATTATTTTCAAGGATTAATATATGCTTATCTTTTAAATAGTGAGTATGGGTATAAAATTGATACTATAACTATTGTTTATATTATTAGAAATTTAAAAAGAATAATTCCATTCGATTTACCTATAGATAATCAAAAAGCTATAGATTTTCTTAAAATTGCTCCAGTTTTAATAAATTGTTTAAAAAATGATATTGTTCCAGATACTATTAATTCAGATGAAGAACAATGCAAATGGTGTCAATATAAGAAATATTGTGATAAAGAAAAAAATCATTCTAAAAAACATACAGATTTAAATGAAGAACTGAAAGTTAATAAACCTGTTTTTTTATTATAAATAAAGGATAAAAAACATGATTGTTGTATGGCCACTTATAGTATCAAAAACAGTTAATCCTAATATTTTACCAGGTGTTTGTAAAGCTTTAGAAAAATATATTTATACAGAAGAAATAGATCAAGTTATTGAAGCTGCTAATCAAAGCATTAGATCAAACGAGAATAAACTTGGTTTGTATGTAGCTTTAAAAATGATTGGTGGAAAAAGTAAACTTAGATTAGAGCATGTTGATCCTGGAAAAACTATTGAAGATTATTTAACAGAAGATTGGTCTCTTAATGAATGGGATGAAGAAGAACTCATAAATGAAGCTGAAAAAAAAGGACCAATGCAGCAAGTTACATCTACTAAAGATGCTGATTTCAAAGATAGAGATTTTCAAAAATCTGATGGACAGAAATCTACTTCTAGCAATCCGGCTCCTTATAAACCACCAAAAAAAGATTCATATAAAGATGAATATGCTAAAGCTAAAGCTCAAGGCGATTATGCGAAGAGTGTTAGAAATGAAGAACCAAAAATAGGAAGAATGGACTCAGATTCTATTACTGCACAACCAACTTGGAATACTGTAACAGATCAACAAGGAAACACCAGAGCAATTGGGGTAAAGGTTGTACCATTTATTATTGATAACGAAGAATCTTTAATTAAATTAATGACACTTGATAGATATAGAAGTCAACTTAGCAAAAATACTCACGTACAAGCTAGAAAAATATTGAGATTTATGCAAAGAATAGCAAATATTACTTGGAAAAAGACAATAGGTTTTTTATTTTCATGGACTGGTTTTGTTAAATCTGACTTAGTATCAGGCACAATTACAAAAAACTGGAAGAATGATATTATTTTACAAAACACTGCATTTAAAACAAATATGTTTATATTATTAAATAAAATGGATCTTACAGAAGATTTTACACAAAGTGCAGGTGGTGTTAAAAGATTATTTAAATTAGGGTGGACTTCATTTATTATAGCTGATGATGTTAACAAAGTAGTTACTTTTTGTATGAAAACTTATAAAGGACTATGCTCTATAGTAAATTATGGTTTTCTTTATGCAGATACTAGATCTCAATCTCAAGTATATACAGATATAGAAGATATTAAAAGATCATCTGGTCCATTATTTAGAATGTCAAGGAGAAAAGAAACCATGATTACAGATAATTTAGCTCAATATAAACTAGATAAATACTCTCAACAAATATTAGAATCTGAATCATATCTTCAAGAAAGTTTAATACCAGAATTAATGAATCGAATTAAGGAATCTCCAACAAATATTGCTAAAAATTTAAAGGCTATGTCGAGTGCATTTAAAAGAAATGATTTAAAAACAACTCATAATATTGCTAGGAAACTTAATCCAAATAATAAGCTATTAGATATAAATAAAATAATTGATAAAACTTTATCCACTAATCAAGATTTTAAGAAAAATTTTGAATATGCTAGTAGAGTATTTAAAAATTCTTTACCAGCTCTTGATGAAGATATGGTTAAGGTAGGAGCTGGCATGATAGCTAGTATTGCTTTATTGCATAAAAATAAAGATAAAGATAAAAAATATGATATCAAACATGACATCAAAAATATTATATTAAATACAAGAAAGAAAACAAAAACATTACAAGAGGATAATGATGAATTTTCAAAGGATTTAAAAATAGCTTTTGCTTTTTCTTTAGCAACTTTATTTTTAGGAACTGGTGTTATAACTTTAACCCTTTATTATATAGTGTTAATTCTTCCGGCAACACAATTATTTATAACTACAATGTGGCCAATTGTATTAACATTAGTAATTGCAGTTTATGCAATTAAAATAGCTTTTCCAGGGAGTTCAGATGATTAAAAATACAAAAATTAATTCAGAAGTTGATGGTTTAGAATTATATAGTGATCAATATCCATTTAGATTATCTCTAAGAATAAGTAATTTTGAAAGTGAAGCAGACTATGTAAAATTTATAAGAAATTGTGAAAAAGCTATTAGAGGCAGTATTGAATATAAACAATGGAGAAATTATATAATTGATGTATTGGGAGTTCAATCGTGTATGATTACTAACGAAAGAATGGATCAATGTACAATTGAAGTACATCATCATATTCCCAGTTTATTTACTTTAATTAAATCTATTACAAATAAATTAATGGATCAAGAAAAGGAATTTTCAACCTTTGATGTTGCATTAGAAGGAATTAAATATCATTTTCAAAATAAAATTGGATATGTTACATTAATAAAAAGTATTCATGAGAAATTTCATAACGGGTTTTTAAGTGTTCCAGCTACTCTTATTAAAGGTAATTTTAAAGCATTTTTAGATGAATATTCGTCTCATATAGATGATGAAGATTTAGATGTTATACAACAAAGGTTATCTATTACAGAAAATAATTGTGAATGGACAATAGATAATTATCCAGGGCAACAAGCTATGGAGGGATAGTAATGTTCACTATTGATGTAGAAGCTAAAAAAAATAAACTAACTCCTACAAATTTAGATTTTATGGGAGTATCATATAAAAATGAAAAAAGTAATGTAGTTTTTCCTTCACCATCATTTTGGTTATTAGAAAAGTTTTTATTTTATCTTCAAGCAAATTCAAAGAAAAAAAAATTTGAACAGAAATACAATATGAGACCAGATTATTTATCATATGATGAATATAGTACGACAGTCTTAGGACCAATGTTAATGTATGTAAATGGAGTTTTTTGTGTAGAAGAATTTAAAGATTTAAATGATATTATAATTCCAAAATTATCATATATTTCAGAAATATTAGTTGATAAATTTCGTGAACTTCCTATAGATAAATTAGAGGTGATAAATTGGTAATTAAAACTAAGTTTACATTATTAAAAGATATTCCAAATATTTTAAATATTTCATCAACTAGTTTGCAATCATACCGTGTAGATGATGGTATGGAAACATTACAATCTATTTTATCTTTACTAGAAAAGAAAATAACACATTTTACAAAGAAAAAAGTATATCAATTATTAAATTCTAAAAGTAATGAAATTGAAATAGTTTATATGCCGAACTATCCTCTTCCAGTTACTTATAATAAAACTACTAATCAAGTAGTTTTGAATTTAAGTTCATTTAATACTAAAGAAATAACTACTATGAATCCATCATCAAGAGATTTATATGGATGTTTAGTATATGGAGTTTGTTTAAAAGAATTATCATCAAAACAAGCTATTCCAGATAGATTTGCAGGACATATAGTTTCTTTTCTATTATCAGTTTTTATTAAAGTTTTTGGAAAAGAATATGGTTTAATAGGAATTTATTCAACTCAAATACCAAAATTAAAATTTGTAATTTCTTGTTATATTTATTCTTCATTTTTTAATATAAGCGGTAATAAAATGCTTCAAAATTCATCTATAGCAACTTCTTATGATTATAGAAAAGATTTAGATCTTTTAAATAAATTTGATTTTTCTGATGCAAATGATTTTATTAAAGCTTTAGATCAATTAAAAGTTTTTCCTGGTGTTAGTAAATATAATTTTGTTTCTAAAATTCTAAGATTACTTTCTATACATTTTATACCAGCAATTGAAGATTGTTCTCGTTTTATATCAGTTATGACAACTAGTGATATTCCAGGAATTACTCCATCGTTATCTCCAGCTTTTTATTATAGATATAATGAAACTGAATTTAATTCTATCATTGAAATATCTAAAAGAATTTTTCAATAGGAATTAATTATGGATATAACCGGAAAATTATATGGAATTTATAGAGCACAAGTAGTTGGTAATAAAGACCCAGAATTTAGAGGTCGTATAACTGTTTGGATTCCGCAAATGATGCCAGAAATTGAACCTACAAGAGGATTATTAGCTCGTCCTGGCAATAACCCAGTAGGTGGTAGAAATATGGAAGGTGATTCTGAACATCATTTTATGGGTACTTCATATATTCCTAAAAAAGGTAGCTGGGTTTTTATTTTTTTTGAAGGAGGGGATCCTTCTTGTCCTTATTATTTTGGTGCTTGTGATTTAGAAAATACTACAGTAGTTCCAGAATGTAAACTTGGAAAAAATCCAGAGGATAAATGGGTAATATTTAAATCTCATGAAGGTCGTACAATTGTAGTATCAGATGATCCAGATGATGAAAGAGTTGAAATAACTGGAAAGAAAAGAACAATAACAGAACCACCTACTGGTGATGAAGCATCTGTTTATGAAATTGATAATAATCAAACTACTATATTATTAGATGAAAGAAATGGTAAAGAAAAAGTTTTAATTAGAACATACAAAGGTGATTATATACATGTTGATGTAGAAACACAAAATCTTCAAATATATTTTAAAAATGATATAAGTATTGAATGTGGTGGAAAATTTAGTTTAAAAGCTGTAAAAGATATTCATATTAAAACAGATACTAGTATATTCGAAGAAACAAAACTATCTATGCATAGAAAAGCAGGGGCTTCAATATTTGAAAGTGCCGGTGTTAATCATAATACCCAAGCTGGAAAATTAATTGCAAGAGATTGCAATCCAATATTTGATAATTGTGGGGAATCAAAACCAGCAGAACCAGCAGATCCAACTAAACCAGATGGGCAACGAAAAACATAAGGAATATTAAATAATGGATATATCTAATGGTTTATGTTCCAACTTAGAAGATCAATTAAGTAGTAAAATGAAAAATTTAGATTATATAAATAGCATTTTACAATCACCATCATCTTTATTAAAAAGTGAATTAACTAACTTAGTTGGTTTAACAGCAAGTCCTATTGGTGATATAACTAATGCAACAGGTCTAATTTCAACAGCGGCAGCAGATTCAATTCCTTCTATACCAAATACTAATGATATAGAAAATATTTTACAAGATTGTGGTCTTTTACAAGGAAATTTATTAGATGGACTTATAAGTCCTTCTATATTAGTAGATAGCTATTTAGGAGCAGTAACAAAAGCTTTGTTTGATAGTATTAATGCAGTTTTAAATTCTTTAGGAAACTTAATAGAAGCACCTGCTGCTTTTTTAATGAATGAAATAAATAATCAGATAAAAGGATTTGGATTTGGAACAATATTATCAGAATTAGATTCAATAATTAATTGTTTAGATAACTTATGTGGAAAAGATATGAGTAATGATATTGACTATGTTAATAATGTATTAGACGATTTAAGTATTGATTATTACGGAAACTTTTACCCTTCATGGGCGACTACTGGTTATAGTTTATCTCAAGATATTATTGATAATATTACTGCTTTAAATGATACCTTAGTTAGTGAAACCACAGCAGCTAAAACATCTTTAACAGAAGTTGGTTCTGCTATGGAAAGTAGTATGAATCAAATTTTAGATGATAGTTTGGTTACTACTACAAAAATTCCAAGTAATAGTTTTTTCGGATAAAGGATTTAATATGAAAATACCCTTAAAACCAAGTCTAATGAAAATTAGAAGAGGTAGACCAAGATGGATTATTTTACATCATACCTCTGAATTATATAAAAATCCTGCGTCGAAAATAGATAATTCTAAATTTCAAATACAAGGATTGTCTAAAGGTGTGTTAGAAATGAAGCAATCAGATGTTAATTACCATTATGTTATTGAAAAAATAGGAGAAGAATATTATCCAATTGTTTGTAGACCTTTTGTTTATTTATGTGAATGGGATGATATAGATCCTAATATCAACAATAAAGCAATTCATGTAGGATTTTTGGGTAATTATGATTTTAAAGTGCCTGAAAAAAGATTTTATGAAGTTATGGCTTTTAGAATTTTAAACCCAATGTTAAAAATGTTTAAGTTAGATCCTTCCAGAATTAAATTCCACAGTGATGTATCCTCAGATAAAGAACTAACCTGTCCAGGTGATTTCATTGATAAAGAAGTTGTTATATCAATGGTTAGAAGATTTGTTGTTAAATAACCTAATAGGTGAATTGTATGAATGTTTGTGAATATGGTTGTGAACAAGAAGCTAAAATTTATTTCAAAAGTACTAAAAAATGGTGTTGTAGTAAAAGCACAAATTCATGTCCCGGAATTAAAAAAAAAATAAAAAATAAAATGAAAGATTTTTGGTCCGTTGAAGAAAGAGAAAAACAATCAAAAAGAAGTTTGAGTAGATTCGAAGATCCTATCGAACGAAAAAAACAAAGTGAATTAATTAAATCTTATTTTAAGAAAGATGGAAGTAAAGAAAAAAATTCCAAAGCAGCATTGAAACGTTTTTTGTATGAAACCCCAGAAGAAAAAGAGAAAAGAATTCAGTCACATATAAATTCAATTACTAATGAAGTAAGAGAAAAACAACACAAATCAGCTATTAATAGATTTAAAAATGAGTCAGTTGAAGAAAAAGAGAAAAGAATACAAGCAATCAAAGATTCATGGACAGAAGAAAAAAAGAAGAATCAATGTGCTAAAAGTAAATTTATTATAAAAAATTCAATCAAAAACATTAACAGAATATATCCTTTTTTTTCATTTATAGAGGAAATGAGATATAATCCTGACAAACCTGGGGAAAAAGAAATACAAGTACATTGTCATCTTGAAAGTTGTGTTAATAATAAAAATTGGTTTACACCAACAATGGATGCTTTAAAAAGTCGAATATATGCTCTCGAAAAAGAAAATGAAAATGATGGCAGATATTTCTATTGTTCCCAAAAATGTAAAGAAAATTGTTGTTTATTTAACTTTAGAAATGATCCTTTTGAAAAAATAGAATTAGATAAATATAGAGATAAAGTTTTAAAAGAAACTTACATTACAACAAAAATACATAATGATAAAATAAAAAATTATTATTTAAGAAGTTTAAAATATCATTTAGATCATAAATTTTCTATTTATGAAGGATTTAAACAAGATATAGATCCTAAAATTTTAGCACATCATAAAAACCTTGAAGTAATTCCAATAAAATTAAATCTTAAAAAAGGATCTAAAAGTTCTATAACATTACAAGAACTCCTTTCTTTTTAGTATGTTTCCATTATAATTTTTTAAACTATATATATACATTTACACATAAATAATATATATGTAATTTATTAAAATCCAACCTTACTATATATATTAATATACATAACACAAGAATAGTTTGTATATTTTTTATTAATATAATTTTAGGAGATTGAAAAAATGAAATTTAATTTATCAAAAGATTTAAAAGAGAAAACATGGATATCAAGTGTTGTTTTAAATGCTGCAGCAAATGCTTTAAAGGGGTTAGATCTTAAAAAATTTGGTAATGACAATAGGAATAAAGATGGTGATATTATTATAGATTTAACTCTTACTATGAATGGAATGGATGTTGATATTGAATCTTACTTTAAAAGAATGAGTTTTAACATTCAAGAACAAGTTAAAGAACAAGTTAAAGAACAAGTTAAAGATTTAACTATAGGTAAATTTAATGCTATTGAGAATATTATTTTTGATTTAAAAGAAAGATTAGAGCCAGAAATTAATAAACTACTAAATGATTGGGGAAAAAGAAAGTAAACTTTTTGAAAATATAGAATAACTTAATCTAAAGAGGAGTTGAGGAATAATGTTGGAATTTGAAAAAAAAGAAACTAAAAAATGGGAAATGATGTTGAATGATGAAGTTATTGAATTGAATTTGAAACCATCAACTGTTACTAATAAATTTAATATTGTTACTGATTTTGTTAAAAGTGTTAATACAGTTTTAGGCGAAGAATTTGAAATATGGTTTTTTAATTTTATTAAAAATTATAAGGATGAAAATGATATAAATTATCTTACTGATAATGTAGTTATTCTTAAACAATATATAAGTAAATATTTTGATATTCAAAATATGGATTATTCTAAATTTGTAGATAGATCAAAAGTTAAAAAAGGAACTATCTTATTTGAACCTAATGAAATTAGACAAATTTTAATTTCATCTGGTTATCTAAAACTATATTCATTTATTTCTGATAGAGTCGGAATAGAACTATCTAATTCAAATCATAAAAAAATATATAATATGTTTGTTGAAGAAATAATGAGTACAGATGTTGTTTATAAAATATTTAACATTGTAAAGACGAAAGTCTACAGATACAATTTAACAGATCGTTATATGTGGGAATACATAAAAATGATTCAATGTAAATCAATTGATGTTCACACAGTTGAGATATTCAATTTTATAATGAATCAAATTTTAATTTTATGTGAGGAGGACAAAAATCCAATCACATATTTTGTAGGAGTAATTGAGGAATCTGTAAAATGGTTTTTAAGATCTGTTTACAAGAAAACAGTTGTATATGATGATTCTATATCGACTGAGGATATTCATGGTTTAAATGTGGATAATTTAAAAACATACAGTTACAACGATACACTTGGGAGATTAAAGGGAATTGCTTATGAATATATTTATAAAGAACTTGATAAAACTACTCCATTATCAGTAGATGACAATTCAGAAACTGATAAAATTATGGCGGAATTTCAACAAAGGGTTCAAAGTATAGAATTTATATCTCCATTAAGTGATTGTTTATTATTTCCATTATTATCGAGAATAACTAACATTCCATACTTTCATTTTAAAACATTATCACCAGAACATTCTATAGTATTATCTGTATATTTACAAAGATTATTACAAAAAGTTTTTAAAAGTGAATATGAGGATATGTTCTCAATGCTCAATTTTTATCCTACTAGTGTTCCAGCGGTTGCTACTACTTATAAAATTAAAAATGTTAACAATGAAACTGGATTTATTAATGTTCAAGACAAAACTAATAATTTCTTTGGATTTCAAACAAAAACATTACCATACAAAATTATAAGTTATTTTGTAGGGAGAACTTCAAGAGTAAATTTTTGTAACATATTTAATGGGAAACCTTATGGCGGAATACCTCTTTCAAGAATAGAAAGTAATATGGTTAAATTTTATACATTATATTTCTCTGGAGGATTAGACGATAAAATTGAAGAATTATCTAAATTAGTGGATTTAGATTTTTAAAACAAAAAAAAGAGCAGCCTATAGAAATATAAGCTGCTCTTTTTTTGTTAAAAATATATAATTTATTAGACCGGTTATAATAGATTTTTTTTAGAACAAAATATAAATTAATAGGAGTTTATATATGGAAAATTTAAATGAAGAATATAAAGTTTTAGAAGAACTATTAAGAACTGCTTACAATTTAATATCTCCAATAACTTATCATGATGATTTAAACAGGTTAACACCTGAGTTTGTTAGACAGGATTCCGAAAAAAATCCTGGTTGTTATTTAAAATTAGGACAAGGAGCTGATCATACATTATTTCCTATATGTAATAGATTTGGTTTTAAAGATCCTCAAATGATTAGTTTTTCATTAAAGCTTGCTAAAAAAATGGCAGAGAAATTTGGTGATGATCGTGCTTCTGGATTAATTATCAAATTAACAAAACTATCAGCAAAATATAGCAAAGAGATTCCTAAAACTAATAGTCAAGCTGCATTAAAAGGTCTTGCAACTAAAACGTTTAATAAAAAAATGAAAACTTCTATTTCAGAATGGGGTAATTCAGATTTATCAAAAGATGAAAAAGTTAAAGAATTTGTTCAAGATCTTTATAAAAAACATCAAGTAAAGAAGAATAAATAATATGCTAAGATTATTAAATCCAAATACATTTACTCAAAATCTGAAACCAGTAACCTCTATGGTATCTATGTTAAAAAACGGTGGGTTTCATGAAGAAGGGTTATTTAGTGAAATTATTTTTGGTCCAGTAGGTTCTAAGGACAGAAGAATTGTATTTTCATATTTAGATTTATATGCTTTTGTTATTCATCCGTCGATATATAGGGTATTACTTCAATTGGATAGAAAAGTAGAGAAGTTTATTTCAACTGAAGAATCTTTTATATTAGATAAAGATGGACGATTAGAAATAAATTCTAAAGGAGTAACTGGTATAAAGGAGTTTATAAAGCTATTTCCACAAATTAATTGGCGTGGAGAAACCACACTTAGAGATAAATTGGTTAAATTATTAAAAAGAGAAGAAAAAAATAATACTCTTTTTATTAATAAAATTCCTGTTATACCTCCTGAATTAAGACCAGCAATCCAATCAGAAGATGGGAGTTGGATGATTGATGCTTTAAATGATGTTTATATTTCAATTATGAGAAGAGCTTCACAAGTTAGATCTAGTGGTTCTGGTCCATTATATGATTTATTAAATTTTGCTCTTCATCAATCAGTTGTTGATCATGATGATTATATTAAAGCAAAAATTGGAAAAAAACATGGTATTATTCGAGAACAGATGCTTGGAAAAAGAATTGATTTTTCAGGTCGTGCTGTTATAACTCCTGATCCTAATTTAAAAATAAATGAATGTGGAGTTCCTTTAAGAATAGCTATTGGTTTATTTGAACCTTTTATAATGCATCGTTTACTATATTCTGGTAGAGTTGATAGAGATGTATTAGCTAATGGTGTTAAAGAATATACTGGAATGGATTTGTCAGTTGAAGGTGTTAAAAGAGTAATGAAGGGTATTAAAGAAAATGATAAAATGCCAAATGATCTTTACGAATTATTCTTCGAGCAAACTAAAATTTCAATGATGGGTAGAGTCGTGATTGTAAAAAGAGACCCTGTACTGCATACCCAAAGTTACCTCGCCTATAATCCTGTACTCCATAGAGGTGATACCTTGTTAATGTGTACAACTATGGTTGGAGCACATAATGCTGACTTTGATGGTGACTGCACATTTTGCAGTATTTCATATTTTAAAAATAATAAATTAAATAAAATTCATATTAGTGAGTTTCTTGACAATGAAAAATTTGAATTTATATCAGAACATAAGAAAAAAAATGGAATCATTGTAACAAAATATAAACCATTAGAAGGATTATTTATAAAGGCTATTGATCCTGATAATGGAGAAATAAATAATAAAAAAATAAGTCAATATAGCATACACGAGAATATAGAATTATTTAAAATTAAGGATAAAAAAGATAGGTTTGAAGAGTTTTGGTCTTCATACGATCATTCTCTAATAATTTATGATAAAGAACAAGACAAAATAAGAAAGGTTACTCCAAGAGAATTAATAGAAAATCCAGAAGATAAATTTTTAATTAGAGAAAAGGTGAATATATGAGTGAAATATTTGAAGCAGGGATGAAAAAAATCAAAATTGGTTTAGAAAAAGGTTCTAATTTTAGTAGGGTTGTTGGTTCTGTTGTAAGACAAGAGGAAATCACAGAGTTA
>BS_KBA_SWE02_21mDRAFT_10000562_pt1 | contig 14041 bp, 10 predicted proteins | sample BalSeasSWE02_21m_FD_9196 | JGI IMG/M metagenome (IMG submission 9196)
GGGCAGAAGCAGTAAATACAGCAGCTTACNTACATCTGAGGGGTCAAAATATTATACAACACTGTTAAAAGTACTGTACCCATGTACGTTTAATTTTTCAAAGTTCTCAATAATTTTTCATATTACTAAACCCAATCATGAAATGACACCTTATATTGTTCCGTACTGATGTAAATATTATTAATACGAATAAAATATATTACTGTAGTAATATTTAATATTACCGCTACCGATTATCAATATCGACTGCAATACTTATCTGTGCATTGCGAACACTTTTTGCAATGCATACTGTATTATTATATGTCAACAATAATAATGATATCACTCACATTCATTTTCTTAAACATAAGAACTAATATCAAATATTGTTTCCGATCGTTAAAGATTATGTATACTAATATAAAAAATTACCAATTGTACTTTTAAGACTGCCGTAACAATTTCATACCATTATATTGATACATTTAATCCTTTTCATTGATTACAATAATCAATTTTGTAATTATTTGTATTACTATCATCAGTTACTAAACTATTTAAAAAGAAATAAATAATCAATGGTTTAAAATTAATATTGATTTGAGTCATTTTCCGATTACACTGGTGCATATTGAAAATCGTAAGGATCAATCATATCATATTGCTCATATGCATTTTCGTTTATTTCATTGTCAATTTTTCTTTTCCTATTATTCAATTGTCCTTCTTCCATGTCCTTATATTCCTTCAATAAACTATTTTCCATGTTAACTTGTGGTTCCTTATTCCGTAATTGTGCTAGCTCAATCAAAAGTCTATCATACCGTTTCAGTCCATCTCCCGACCAACCTCTAATGATTGTACCATTTTTAGAACATTTGCACCATGTGTAAATAGAATGTCGATTTTGTTTATTTATAGACTTTCCTTTTGATTCGCCAACCCAATTGTCCCAATGATTCAACATGAATAATTGAATCATTGCTTCATCGAAGATAGTGAACAATTTTCCTATTCGTACTTGTGATCGATTTGGCTCCCATTCTCCTCTTGGAATGGCACAGTTTAAACAGAAGAATACGTATGCTCTGAAAGTCTGAATAGTGACATTATCACTTCTCAAGAATAGAGGCAAAGTATCTCTTTCCAATACACCTTGTCCCATGAATTCACGTATATTCTTTAACCCTAATAGTAGTTCACGTATGTTTCGGATATCCATACCGTAGAAAACTGAACGACCATGCATGTTTTCCTTGATATTGTTCAGTGTTACACTTGAATCAGTTTCTATGGACATTACAGAGGAAAGTTCGTCTTCTTGTCCATCATTTTCATCTCTCTCATTCAGTTTTCCTTCATCTTCCCATACCTGAAGGGTTGCTAATCCTGTTTTATTACGTTAAAAAAATGTCGTTAAATATTATCAGTTGTAAAAGTAATACAACAAAATATCAAGTTTACCTTCAACTATTTTCTGTTTAACAAAATTACATGTTTTTGCCCTATGTTCTCTAACTACTGATAGCACCTTTAACCGAATGCCCATCCAATACTGTGCTTTTGTTATCAAAGGTGCATTCTCCAATCCACCAATTCTTTTAAACAAATCCATCTGTAGTCTACATTTAGTCTCTGTACTAAAATCTGGTCTCCAAAACGAAGGAAAGTCTCGAATTTTGTGTTTCTGCTTTAATGGGAGTGCATCTAAATGTTCCCCTTCGATAAACTTTGTTCGTTGCACAATGTTGGAAAGAACCAAACGGCGTATCATAGCCTCAGTATCCTTATTAGTTGAATGATCATCTACTATTTGGTATGCTAAATCGAGGAGAACTTTTTTTTCATTTGCATTTAGATCATGTTCGGATTTAGTTGACAAATATGTGTATTGTTTTAACTTGTCGTCTTTTTCTAAAGTACCCACGTTTTGACTGTTATGTAGCTGTACCAAATTAGTATTCAAATCCGGGATAGGGATAGCCAAATGTAGGCTATCATTATGTTGGTACGGATGAGAATCAATACTATTAATACCAAACATAAACACTTATATGGCTATGTTAGACATCAAAAACACAAAAGATTAGCTCATTTTTTAAGTTTGATTATAAAATGTCAGATCGAATATCATTTTCCTACCTTTTGTTTATGATATCCAATTTTTCTGATTAAACCTAAATCAATTAGAATTATTATGTTATTTTAATTAGAAATAAAAAGTATTAAACGCAAAATCATACCTTAATGTTTTTCTTTGCTTCTATTTAATTATGTGTTCTTTATGAACATTTTGTTTTCCATCTAACATTTCCACAATATAAGAACATATGTAAAAACTATACCTGCTCTACACTAAATTTATGGCGCGATGTAGAACAATGTTTGTATATGAACAATATGTCATCAATCCTGATGAATAACAAGGTACAAATGTCATCAACTATATTCTCACAGTACGTAGAACTGCCATTTGTACGTGCCGTATTTAAATACCTAACAGAATCTCCTAGTAATAATAAATACATACTGTACAACAAATTTTTTGTGTACGTATGCCAAATAATTGGTTATTATCACCACATTGAACATACATGTGACATTGCTACCAAGAATAAGAACACCTAATAATATTGTATGATAATATTAATAAGAAGAAATGTTTGTGTTATTAATATTCTAAAAGTACCTCCATTATGTCCATAACGATCAATAATTCATCCAAAACAGGTGAAGGTGAACGTATAGTTTCCCATCTCAATGGTTTGGGATTAACATTTGCTCCAAGTGACATAGAAGAATCCGAACAGAATTCACTATTCAGCGTGTATCATTTTCGTGATGAACAGAATAAGAATTGTACCAAATGGGTTGGATATAAAGAAATAGTTGAGAATAAGTGTCATCCCGACAATGCAATGGCCGGAAAGGAACAAAAAATAATCGTAAACCAAAAAACAAAAACAACCATGATTGTCCCTGATGAGACTGATGGACTTGAACACCGTGTTTTTGATCATGGTCCAACATCAAACCCAATTAGGCAGACTATCATAGGTCGCCCTAAGTATGAATTTACTGTCCTTCCTGTGAAAGGATATACGAAGCATTTAAAATGTTCTGTATATATAGAAAAAATCAAACAACAGGTAATTGGGAAAATTGTGAAGCTACGCTCGTCAATCATGAATGCAATCATGTTCTATGCACAAAGGTATAGATACTTACCAGAAGTGTACACATCTCAGTACCAATTTGCATCTCACCAAATGTCCGATGTAATTGTAGGGTTAACGTCATTCAATGACCTACCGTTGGATGTTATGAACACAAAGTCTTTAATGACCTATATAGAAGGAGTTAATTCAGTTGAACTTGCCAATATGGTAAAGATGGTTGCAACCACATCCAGTATACAAGTAAATGTCCGAAATTTCCCAGAGATGAAGAATTTCGATGTACAATGTGTATTTGACAATGTAAAAGTGTACTCATTCGGGAAAGGGTTGTTTAAACATTTTAACCATCTTGTGGAAAATGTAGATGAAAGAGGTCTTGCTCCGTTCTCTATAATGTGCTCAGATTCACATAACGTTACGTCTCCTCCGAAGAAGAAACAGAGAATAATGGACGTTGAAACAAAATGTTTTCATGATGTGCAACATCCGATGAACATTGGAAATACAGAAGAAGCGGAAAACGAAATAAACACTATTTTGTTTATGAATTAGATTATCCACGCATACAAATTATACATTCACATTTTTCCCACAACTCTATTGTGATTAGGGATTAGATTATCCACGCATAGAAATTATACATTCATATTTTTAACAATTCATATGTATTAAATAAAAAAAATGTTAACTCAAAATGCGTATACATGTGCAAAAATTAATGTAATTTATTTTTAGTGTTGAAGTAGCTCATTTGAAACACGTGAAAGTATTCAAATGCAATAACCCTTCTTTGTAGAGGTAATACTGATTCTTTCTTTATTAAAAAGAAAAGATCTGGACACAAATCAACGTAATTATCATTGGTTACTAATTCAACTTCATTTTTGGTCTCAAATACAACAATTGCTTCCAAAACGCAATTTGGGTGAATTTTTTCAGAACATTCTACTGACACTATCTCCCCGAATGAAAATTTGTGAAAGAAGCAATTTAACTCATCACCGCTGTCATTAATATTTGATTCACCAAGTTTAAATTTTAACAGTGCTCCTCCCTCGCCTTCTTTATTTTTGTACCTATAGAAAAGTTTGTCTGAATAATGGTTTGTAAACCAGAAAACATCATTGTTTAGAATAACTTTCACAGGATTTTTTAGCTTTTTTAAATAACGATTAGTCATTTCTTTTGTTTCTGATTTTGATTGATTTAACTGAATGACATGACGATTCAAATCTATGAGCATATTCTCGTTCAGTATTTCTAGCTCGTTCAATCTCTTTGTTAAATCATTGTTTATTTTCAATAATGATTGATAACGTTCCTCTATTGATGTTTCGGTATCTTCGAACGAAATCAAAATAGGACGTTCTACTTCTCCATTGTAGTTGATGTTGTTGCCTTCTTCCATCTTGTTTCAATCTAAATTTTATTTAAACATAGGTCACGAATGTTTGGTAGCTATGAAATGAGTTTTTGCACCATTTCTTCCATACCCATCTAAGTAAAATTCAAAATCAATATTACACATATCATTTAAATGATTCTCTTCCATACCCATCTAAGTAAAATTCAAAATCAATATTACACATATCATTCAAATGATTCATTTTGAAAAAATCAATACCACATATATCATATTGTGTCATCAAGCACAATATATTCACAAGTACAGCTTGTCATCAAGTAATTTGTAGTCAATATTGCACAAAACAAAATAATAAACAGAAAGTACAAATATATGTACTTGTCATCAAGTACTAGTTGTTAGTTATTAGTGGTTGTCATCAAATATATAGTATTCAATATCCCATATAAGAAAATAAATATATCCGTTACAATATTACATATCACACAATCTGAACAACATGCTCGAGAGTAAGAAAACAATGATACACGTATCATTTCTTTTCATAAATGCATACTGAAGCATGTTTTAATTGATATTGCATAGAACAAACATATTGTAGCCTCCACAAATATTACAATCTAAAAAATTCGTCTTAAAAAAATGCCCAAAAACAACAAAGAATGTCCCAATCCTCAATGCCCTCGCCCTCACAAGTATTCCGACAACAAAAAACTTGTACGTCACATGCAAGGATTTCCAGATTGTAAAAAATATCTAATCTCATGTACTGGTTGTAGCGACAGATTTGCTACTGTACAGCATTTAACAAATCACCAATTATGTAACAGATATAAACCTGAATCACAATGTGTCGCACAATATAACAAAATGGATGTTGTTACAACTCTTTCTGTGAACGAAAGCACAAAAACAAATTTGTCCCATAAAGTATCGTCAATAACTATTGAACAGGCTACTCCATCAAGACAAACTTTGGAACAGTCGGCAATTACATGGAATTGCAATGAAAGTATAAATGATATTGATAACTCATTTTTTTTGGATGAAGACATAGTAAATCCTACGTCAAAGAAAAGAAAGTATGAAGACCATAGTGAAAATTTTGGTCTAACGAGTACAAATAATTTCAGTCAACAGACTCAGCTACATTCGACTATTAGTACTTCGCAATCTATTTCAAAAAAAAAACTGCCAAATGAACAATCACAGAAGCAAATAATGATCAATACATTTTTATCCCAAAGCACTGAGAATAACATCAATGGACAGTTAACATTATCACATAATGATGTAACTGTTACACTTCGTGTGGATCCTGTAACTGAACAACTACATATAGTTCAATCACAAATTATGAATAAAGATGACAAAGTAAAAAACAAAAATCAACAAAAAGAAAATAATGTTTACACAGGTTTATCTTCAGACGGTAAGAAATCATATACTATCCAACAAACAACAGAGTATGTGAAAAACGGAGCTTGTGCATCACATACAAACTGTTTTAATTCTAATTATAAAGAAAATGTGACAGTATCAGAAGATATGGATGGAATAACGTCAGATGAAATTGAATATGACGTAGTTGATGAATTTAACTATCCAGTTGACTATTTCGATACTGTACAGTTTTCAGATGTCAACATCAATGACATTAATGTAGAAGACAATGCAAAAAGCAATAAAGAGAACATTCAGTATATATTAGATCGTTGTGAAGAGATATTTAGAAACAAGAATCAAACAATGTTTGATAAATCGGAAGAATGCTTGTTTGAATTGTACAATATGCATAAAAAATCTTGTGCGCCAATTGGTTTATTTGACAAAACATTAAAGTGGATGAATACCTATATTTCACAATTTGTAGAAATATCTAATGGTACTATAAAAATGGTTAAATTACCATCACGCAAATCCTTCGTGAAAAGAATGTACAAACGTGTATATGGTGCAGAAAACATTACTAAGGTTGTACCTAAATTAGTGGACGTGAAATTAGAGAAAAATAGTTCTGTGTCAGTGAAGGCAACGTTATTTGACTTCAGGGAGGTGTTGATTGATATGCTGACCGATTCTGAAATCATGAATACAGACAATCAAGATTGGTACAATAGATCAGATCCATTTGAACCTTATCCGATAAGACACCCAATTATCTCACCACATCAATCTTATGTGGCTCGTAGAGCACAGGAACGGCTTTGCAAGAAACCAAATGATATTGCGTGGGGTATAGAGCTGTACAATGATGAAATAAATTTCGACAAAAATGGAAAATTAAGTTTAGATCCATGGTCAATGTGCTTCACTCGTTTGAAACGTAGGTTAAGAAATCAACCATGGGCATGGAGAATGTTTGGGATAGTACATGGTGTAGACTCTACAATTTTTAATAAAACTTTATCAAGTCAAAAAAAGGCAGAGATTTATCAAAAAGTGTTGCAACGTTTATTTAAAGAAGTTAAACAAATACAGAAGGAAGGTGGAATCCCTTGGAAAATGAAGTTTGGAAATAAGATCATAGAAGTTAATATTATTCCATACATCCAATTTATAATTGGGGATACAAAAGGTCATGATGCCATGTGTGGACGCATGAACTCACATACTGATGGAATGAAGCAAGGATGCAGGGACTGTGACGTTCCTCATGAAGAAATGCAAAATATTTATCACAAATGTAGATTCAGGGAAGTAAGGGATTTTCAATCGCTATCAATTAGAGAATACAAAGATATATCGTTTCATCCTATTGGTAATGCTTTTTCTAACCTTGAGATGGGTGATGAAGTACACGGTGTATATGGGGCCACAGTGGCAGAAGTTCTACATGTTTTTTATATGGGATTATTGAAGTATGCTACAACACATTTCCTAGACTCACTCAGTGCTCCTAATGTATTATTGTTAGATCAAGCTGTTACCAATATTGTTCGACAACTGGATAGACAATCTGGCAAACACCTGGTGCCAGAGGGTTTGAACAGTTTCCGCCATGGATTGTCAAAAGTTAGTCTTCTGACTGGAAAACAGGCGTACTGTAAAATCATGGTAATGTACCTTGCTTTATCATGTTCTGATTGTGTGTTGTACATGTCAACTTCCAAAAAGAAAGGTCTAGGTGTACATGAATCACTTGGAACAGAATATCTTCAATCATGGTTTAATCTTTTTGAAAGTACATTGATATTCATTGAATGGCTGAAACAAGAATCATTTTTAGTCGAGGAATTGTATAACAATTCTTTTTTGTTATATTGGGAAAAGTATCTGAGTGGAGAGGTTTCTGACATTCCCCAAAATGACAACGACATGGTAGAGGGATCACCAGCACAACTTCGAGTTTTGGAATACATGAAAGAATTCTACGCCTTAGTATACGACAGAGAGGGTCAAGGATTAAATATTCCAAAGTTTCATTTCGTAAAACATCTTATTAGAAACATATGCCGCCATGGTCCTCCTATGGATGTTGATGGTAGCCGTAATGAGTCTAATGCATCTGTTTTAGGAAAATGTCCAGGACTTAGGACACAAATGCACCATAAAACTATTTCCATACACACAGCAAATCGGTATCACGAGGATTTAACAATTCTTAAGGCAGAAGCGATGTTTCATAATCATTGTGGTACAAAACTATTTAGTGTTTTTGAAAATGATGTTGTGCAAACAAGGTTGGATGGTGTTGGTGGTTCAAGATATGTTTTCAAACTAATAAAAAGGCCCAATATAATTAGTGAGCGACAAGTCACTTCTACAATAGAATGGAAGGGAAAAATTTCGATGCAAAGACTGAATGATGACATGTTGCAATGTCTTACAACTTGGTTATGGGTAGATCATATAGGTGGATGTATCTCGAAGGAAAGCACCGTGAATGGATATACAGAATTGTATAAAGATAATCATCTTTATCGGTGTCATCCATCGTACAATAGTGAAAGTGAATGGTATGATTGGGTGTATGTAAATTGGGAATGCAACAGTGAACCAATACCAGCAAAACTCTATATGGTATTTGACCTTTCATGTTGTGACTTCATAACAGATAAAGAAGCTAGGACAAAAAATGCTGATGTAGTTTCACCACATTCTAGAACTATGAGACCCATAATAGAGGATCCTGCAGACGATTATGTCACTAAGCACAATCTATGGGTAGTAGTACACAGCGCCGTAAGTAACGATATGTGTCACAACAGTCAAGCTAATCCTAGTTGCTGTTTCACTTCTAAAATTGCAAAAAGAGTCGACATGGAAAGAAATCAATTTAGAGTTATACCTGCAGAATCAATAGTGGGTCCCTGCTTTGGAATGATGAATTTTTCTCTTACAGGTAAGGCAGGGAATGTATTTGATGATACTGCTGTTATTTTGTCACCCAAAAAGGATTGGCCAATGAAGTTCATTACCAAAGACAGATAAAAACAAAAAAATGCTACATGGATACATATATATATAACCATAAATCTTTTTAAGTAATAGTTAATATGTACTAGTATATTATTAACGCACAGTGTAATTTACTCAGGTACTCATACATTGAAATGTTTTAATCGTAATAAGGTTTATCCCCCGATGGTTTTTATGAAAAAAACATTTTTAAACTTATGATGCATCTTTTCGTAGGATAGATATGGCAATTCTGTGACGGAATTGATCAATATGATTTTGGTCAAAGTTTAAATCAACATTCAAGGACAGGAGGTGTGCAAACATACAAACAAATACACCGCAATCATGATTGTTTTTCTGTTGTGGCGTATTGTTCCGATTGTCTTCAATAGACCATTTATCGTTATCTGAGAAATCAGATTTCTGTTTGTCTTTCCATTCATCAGATATATATTTCATGACTGCTGATGTATACGTTTGACCACCACCACCTAAGGAATCAAGATATAGAATACGTTTCTCTTGCATATATACAACAATACAAGTCCAATGGTTTCTTCCTGTGTTAATAGGAATGAATATTTTGTCAAGTTCAAAAATATTTTTTCCTGATACTTTCTATGTAATAACAAAAAAACATTAGTTTGGTTTTTATATTTGATCAAAACAAAATGTCGAAACATGTTGTAAAATAGAATTGAAATCTTACTTTGCTCCATCTTTGGACGTTTTTATATGTATATTTCATTGACACATGTTCGTCCAAAAGTTGTGTGAAAAAAAAGGAAGAAAAAAAGTGACTTCTTTTCTTTTCACCTTGACGAACACAAGTTTGTTCTTCTCTTTTAGATAGAAGAAATAAAAACATATTAACAACTTCATCCGTCAACCAGTACCGTGGTCGTAATGTCAAAAATGATCGTCTACTAACTACTTCCGTGCCAAAAGTTACTAATGTATCGTGAATGTTACCTCTTTCCACATGTTTGTTTGTAATTCTAAGTTTGTCCTCACTCGTCAATGATTTTTTGAAACCAAATGTACCACGCAATGTGAAAGACACTCTGGGTACAATGTCATGCCCAGAAGTAGGATGGGTACTTCTTTCTAACACCACACAATCATTGTCATCAACTGATTTTTGGATACTAATGGTATCACTATTTGTATCACTGAACTTCATTTTTTTAACTTCTAATTTCGTAGTTTTAACTAATGATTTGGTTTTCTTATTATTGGACGGAGAAATTTCACTGGAATAATCTTCCTGAATAGTAGATGTTGATAAACAATGACTTGTCCTGTTTGGACATGTCCTTCGGTTGTGTTTTCCATTCACTTTGCAGAGCGTACATATATTTACTTTCAAACCAATATCAAGTTTCGCTTGTTCAGGCATATTCTCGAAAATTTCTTTGAAATTGATTTCTCTAAGACTCTTAGAAACATTGCTTACGTTGAGATGATTGATTTCAATATTGAGTTTGTGACAGAGTTCTTTGAATGGAATCATTTGAGACTTCAATGTTGTTCTTTCAATATCCATAAAAAATGGAAAGTTCTGAATCAGTAACTTTGTATAGCGATTCGGGATAGAACGTGTGTTTGTGCAGTTTCCATCATGAGTATGATTTAGACTAATATGGCAAACACGATATGTTTTGGTCTCCTTATCAAACTTCCATTTCGCATAAAACGTTTGACATGTTGTGCATTTGAATATTTTACATGACTGGATTTTTGGATTCTTACATTCTATTTCTTTATGGTCAGAGTAGAAAGATAACGATATCATTAGTGGCATTAAATCATTTCGTTGAATTCGTAATGATTTAGTCGTTAAGAAATCCCAAACACGCAGGCGGTCTGAGCGTTTGATATTGTCGATGTCTATGTTATATTTAAGATATATACTCATTTTGTTCTGTTCAATGTTGTTGACAAATGTTCTTTGTCAAATTTTTATTTTTTAGAATAGTTGATCAATATTACACTAAAGAATTATGGGTATTGACGAGCCGAACTGACTCGTTTTGTAAAAGTATTTATGCCTTATAATTACTAATAATATTGCTTGATGACATAAGAATATTATTACTGTAATTAAACTGGTATATACCAATCAATTGATGACAAGTGACTATCTGTACCGAGTACGTAAGCTAAATATATTTCTTTAATACGGGACTCATATCGTGTTAGCCGATCAAGCGACAAACACTTGATGACACTACTTACTAATGTATTACATTACTTAATCGAAGAACCAAAGTTAGATGACATAAATTTGGTTAATTATTCAAACTTGATGTATGAAGTGTAAGAACCATGAATACCATCCCAAATATTTCCTCTTCAGTAACAGTTTGTACATCATCAAAGGAAACGATAGTAAATGATATCAGTACCTGTTCCAAAGCTAAAACTCAATTAGAACAAGCGACGGCGAAGAATGCGGAATCAAATGTAAATTTGAATGAAAAAAGAAACAAAAAAAATCGTGAAAGTCATGCCCGTCGCAAGGACAAATTAGATGAAGGTATAAAGGCTAATGATCAAGTGGCCATTGATAAGAAGAATAAAAGGAAGGATCAGAATCGTATAAACCAACAATTCAAACGGTTGAAAACGTCTTTGACGGCAGGGTCAGAGAGAACAATTTCACAATTGAAAACAGAGATCACACAACTTAAAAAGGATGTTTCCCAAACAACCAACGAATGGGAAAAAGACAAGGAGATCTGGAAAGGTATTAAAAAAGACTTAGAAAACAAAATTATCACATCAGAGAAACTTCAAACGAACCACCATAACAAATCCCATAATCAAATTTCCATCAACGTGGAGGAAAAGGATGAGGGAAATTCTTCAAGTACTGATTTAGTTACTAAAATTGAAGAATTAAATACCCAGAATACAGCACTAAATAAGAGTAATCGTGAATACATTGATCTTTTCAATAACATTGTTGATGACGTCAAAAAGACCACAGAAGAAAAGAAGGTTTTGGATTCAAAAATTTCTACGTTGAAACAAGAAAATCAAACATTGAATCAAGAATTGATTGACAGCAAAAACAAATATCAGTATGAGATACAGTCAACTAATTCGACTATCAAATCGTTAATGGAAGAGAAAACTAAGCCATTAGGTCTTACCTCGATTTTTGGACTTCACAATCCCCAAAACATGTGTTATCGTAATGTAGCATTACAGTTGTTGCATAGTTGCTCCGATTTCGTGAGTATTATGAAACAGCAAATCGACAATAAAACCAATGAAACAAATTTACCCCTAAGTAGATCCATCCACAATCTATTTCAACACAAATCGAGTTTGTTAGTTGAATCAGAAGAATTTCAAGACAACACCTGTGTTGTGATCGATTGTGATCAAGTTAGTAAAATTGTACAAATAAAAAAGAAGGATTTTTCAACAAAGGTATATGAACAGAACGATCCGGTGGAATTCTTATACTATTTATTGGATAGAATTAGCAGTGAATTAGGCCTACCGCCGGTTACAAAATCAATGTTTGGCATTGATATTGAAGATGTTTGGAAATGCAAAAGTTGTGAAAAATTGCGGGTTCACACATGTCCGGGAAAAAATATAGATTTATCATTTCCTCCACTGAATAAAAGGGCAAAACAAATACACATTAAAAAATTGTTCCAACATACATTTGCTGATTGTAATATGGAAGATGTAGTGTGCGAAAATTGTAAACAAAAAAACACTACTACCAAATCGTTCAAAACAGTAAAATGCCAAAATTATGTTATGTTACAGTTACAAAGAATGTATTTTGATAAAAAGAAGAGAGAGTATATTTGGATTGACATTCCTATCAGTAATGACTGTGTAACCATTGATATCGAAGAATTTCTACCCTCCATTGATATTAGTAATGGATTTTCAACAAAATATGAATTGATTGCAATGATTGTAAAAAATAATACAGACATTGAACAAGGACATTACGTTGCTAAGTGCAAAAAAAAAACGAACGAAGGAACATTTGAATGGTTTACATTCAATGATGACAAGGTTGAGGTAATGAAGGAGACAAAGCATGATGTAAAGGACAGGAAAGGAATGACGTTCATGATTTACAAACAGATTGAAAAAGATAATGCTGGAAGTACAAACAGCTCAAATATACAAAACGACTAAGTATTCACATAAATGCATTCATAATAGATAAGAGAACAACTATGCAGTGTTTAATTAATTAAATATGGTGATTCTTTTAACTTCTTCATTTCAATTTCCTTCACTTTCAGGTGAAGAAATATCTATCTTTTCAGTTTTCGGATATTTTTCCAATATTACATTTAATCTCCTCTCTATGTGATGGAGTCATGCACTCTAAAATATATTTCAACTGTGTTTCTACACCGTCAGTTTCATCTTCAAGTCGGTCAAAACACGCTCGTACAGCATCTTTATCTTCTTCCTTCATAATTATGAGTTTGCATCGCAACTCATCGTCGCCGATCGGTTTATCGAGTTTAATTCGGTTGATATATGATGTAATATATGCTCGCTGTTCTACAGTGTACAAGTCAAGTACCCTCTGCAATTTGTTGACACACGAGATAACAGGATTTGCGGTTGTAGTATTACTGCTCATTGTATTATTGTGGAAGTGATATGACCATAAACAATAATTTTCGGTTCATGTATTAAAAGTGCAAGTGAAAATCAGCGATGCATGTACTAGGGCTATTCGAGTAAAACGTACACTCCTGTACAATTTTAAATCAATAATGCACATATGTTTTTGTGTCATCGACGACAAAGAAATAACATGACATAAATGTCATCAATTATGTTAGTCAATTTTGAATATAAGAAAATAATAAAACAGAGATGCATGTGCCAGGGCTATTCCACTTTATACCGTAATATTTTCTGTTAATGGATTAAGTGCTAGTGAAAATCAGCGATGCATGTGCCGGGGCTATTCGAGTATAACGTACAATCCTGTACCCTATACGTTATACAATCAATAATGCACATATCTTTTTGTGTCATCAACGACAATGAAATAACATGACATAAATGTCATCAATTATTTAGTCAATATTGCATATAAGAAAATAAA
>BS_KBA_SWE02_21mDRAFT_10000563_pt1 | contig 13992 bp, 12 predicted proteins | sample BalSeasSWE02_21m_FD_9196 | JGI IMG/M metagenome (IMG submission 9196)
CCCAAATGGCATCACTACCGCTGTTTGAAAATGGTGCGTTACGCGGTCGCTAACGCACCCTACGCACTACGCACTACGCACCCTACGCTCGCTGTTCTCCTGGATTTTCATGGTAGCCAGGTATTCTCCGCCATTACTTGAGCAGTATCAATTACCAGATCGGCTTTAAACTTAGCCAGCAACGAAATGGTGCTAGATGAGAGGAGGATTCCGCGTGCGTCTTCTCCCTCATCATATTGAGCAATAAGCATTACGCAGGTATAAGAGTCAGATTTACGGTAGTTAGCCAGTATCGGCAGTAGTGACTGATATTTTATCAGTAATTTTTGTAGCCCGTTATCTGGATCGGCGGTAATATCATAATATGCGGTTTGCCATCCCCACGGCGCCTCACGCTGAGTGGGGCTATATTCCGCTTTTAGTTTGGTATACTGTTTTAAGATGGCACCGGCAAACTTACTTTCCTCATTAATTGAGCGAGCTTCAGTTTCACCCCCCATAAATCCAATGTAGGCCAGATATCGCATGGCAACCTACTTCCAACTTAGATCAGTTGGAATAGATGGACCTGATTTTCCACATTGACCAACTTGCTTAATAACCATTGAACCGTCTTTATAGGCACACATATCATACTGTGATACAGGTTTTTTCCCAACATATTCTGATTTAAATTCATGTTCATTTGTTATTCCTGCTTGGATTAATTGATGTCTTGATGCCTTGGTGCATCCTTTAGAAACTCGCACCGTGCCTAAGTGGTGCGTGGGACGCACCCTACCCGTCAGCCTTAACTTAATGGCATTGAGGCTTTAGCCGGTTGGAGTAGAGGCTTTAGCCGCAATGCCATTAAGTTAAGGCTGGAGGTAAGGGATAACACCCCTCGAAGGGGTGTTATCCCTAGCCTTCTATATCTAAAGCCTCTACTCCAATTCTAACGTCAGGTCAAGCGTTTTCGGCACCAATTTTCCTCTTTAATAGAAACTTTGGATTTTATTTGCCAAAATATCCCTCTCTTTAATGGTGATTCAACGGAACTACCTCTGCAAAATATAGTAATATCCTTATCTAGTTGTTCCATAATAAGTTTGGCCAAACCGCAGGGATAACACCCCTTCGAGGGGTGTTATCCCTCAGAAGTACAACAGTAGGTGAATATTACTATATTGTGGTTAATTAACTCAAATTACCCTTATGTATATGAATATTACTATATATGTTCTAAATATGTTCTAATGATTAGGTGACACGCCCAACCACCCCTCTTTTTTCCTTCCTTACTCAAGGAGGGGTAATGGGTGGTTAACTTATTGATAATAAAGAAAACACTATGCTAATCTGCTGACACCGTTTCACCACTAATCATATCATTTTACCCAAACTTTAAGGAAAATATAATGAAAATCATACCATGCTTGATTTTAAGTAGCCTCTTAACAACCGCCTCGCTGGTCCAAGCCGGAACCACCCTAGATGCAGTAAAAAAGAAAGGTTTTGTACAATGCGGCGTAAATGACGGCCTACCAGGTTTTTCCAACCCCGATGATAAAGGTCAATGGATTGGCCTAGATGTAGATATGTGCCATGCCGTGGCCGCTGCCGTATTGGGAAATGCGCAAACCGTGAAATTTGTGCCATTGACCGCTAAGGAGCGCTTGACCGCCTTGCAAACCGGTGAAATCGACATGTTGTCTCGTAATACTACTTGGACCTTGATTCGAGACGCTTCATTGGGAATCAATTTCACCGGTATAAACTATTATGACGGTCAAGGTTTTATGGTTAACAAAGACTTAGGTATAACCAGTGCCAAAGACTTAGGAGGAGCGACCATTTGTATCAATGCTGGCACGACCACCGAACTCAACGTGGCAGATTACTTCCGTGAACATAAAATGACCTATACACCCGTAGTTTTTGCCAATAATGACCAAACTGTTAAAGGTTTTGAATCGGGTCGTTGTGATGTCCTGACCAGTGATCATTCTCAACTTTATGCACTCCGACTACAATTAGCGGCCGCTGACCGTGCCGTTGTTTTGCCGGAAATTATTTCCAAAGAGCCTCTGGGACCCTCGGTGCGTCAAGGCGATAATGAATGGTTTAACATCGTCAAATGGACCTTATTTGCCATGATTAATGCCGAAGAATTGGGAATAACTTCGCAAAATGTGGATGAACTGAAAAAACATAGTGCCAGCCCTGGCCTTAGACGACTATTAGGTCTGGAAGGTGATTTAGGTAAGGCTTTAGGATTATCTAACGACTGGGCCTATAATATTATCAAGCAAGTTGGCAATTACGCTGAAGTGTTTGAACGTAACGTGGGGTCAAAATCACCACTAAAAATTGAACGCGGTTTAAATGCGTTATGGAATAAAGGCGGGATCCTATATGCCCCCCCCATTCGCTAATTCTGGCCAATTGGCGTAAATAGTAAACTTTAGCAGGACTTACGTAACCCCAACCCAACCCTTACTGCCATAAAGTTAAGGCGCATTGGAGTCTAAACCTTCAGCTTTGGACGAGACTGGTCAAGGTGAGACCGCGTTTCCAAATCTAAAGATTTGGACTCCAACGCCGTAACCACACCGTAACCATGCCGTAACACTCGATTAACTCATCTTACGCAGTTGTTAGAATCAGAATTTATCGAAATAAGCCAATTAACAAAATTATCATTCTGAAAATTCTAAAATTCTGAAAATTCTGATTCTGACAATCAAAATTGCGTAAACTATGAGTAACTTAATGACAGTAACTCCAAACCCTCCCAAAACTCGGGAAGGGAATCATTCCCCAGGTACGCGAGATTAGGTGCCCCTACAAAATCAATTAGTTACATAAATTGTTGTGTAAATCCTATTTAATTTACCACACTGCTTGCTATTTTCAGAATTATTTGCTACGCTTGGTCTCAAACTTACAGTCAAATATTTTCTGTAAATAACTAAATGTTACCAACTTAATCAAAAGGATTTTTTACTGTGAACAAGAACTTTCCCCGGATTGAACGCCTTCCTCCGTATGTATTTAACATCGTCGGTGAATTGAAGGCACAAGCACGCGCACGGGGAGACGATATTATTGATTTTAGCATGGGCAACCCAGATCAACCTACACCAAAGCATATTGTGGATAAACTGGTCGAAGTCGCACAACGTGACAATACGCATCGTTATTCAGCCTCGAAAGGAATCCCCCGACTGCGCCGGGCTATCACTCATTGGTATGCTCGAAATTACAATGTCTCTTTAAATCCTGAGACTGAAGCCATTGTCACTATTGGTTCCAAAGAAGGATTGGCCCATTTAGCATTAGCCGTAACCGGACCAGGCGATTCCATCTTAGTTCCCAATCCAGCCTATCCGATTCATCCTTATGGTTTTGTGATTGCGGGTGCCGATATTCGACATGTCCCCCTCACCCCAGGCGTGGACTTTTTTGCGGAATTAGTTAAGGCTATTAACAGTTCCTGGCCTCGTCCCAAAATGCTAGTGCTCAATTTTCCTGGCAACCCAACCACCCAATGTGTGGAACTGGACTTTTTTGAAAAAGTGGTAAAAATTGCCAAAGAAAATGAAATTTGGATCATCCATGATTTAGCGTATGCCGACCTCGTATTTGATGGTTATGTGGCACCTTCTATTTTGCAAGTTCCTGAAGCTAAAGACATAGCCGTTGAAGCATTTACTTTATCCAAAAGCTATAACATGCCAGGCTGGCGCATTGGTTTTATGTGTGGTAATTCTACCCTCATTGGAGCTTTAGCGCGAATCAAGTCTTACTTGGATTACGGCACCTTCACCCCAGTTCAAGTCGCTGCGATTACCGCTTTGGAAGATTCTCAAGATTGCGTAAAAGAAATTAGAGACATGTATCAAGAACGTCGTGACGTGTTATGCGAAGGTCTCAATGCCATCGGCTGGAAAGTCGAGAAACCCAAAGCCACGATGTTTGTTTGGGCCCCGATTCCAGAGTTTTACCAAGCCCTGGGGTCGTTAGAATTTTCCAAGAAACTACTCAACGAAGCTAAAGTAGCCGTCTCCCCTGGTATTGGATTTGGTAGCGAGGGGGACCAACATGTACGATTCGCACTCATCGAAAATCCACACCGTACTCGGCAAGCCTTACGCGGAATACGAGACATGTTCCGAAAAGATAAAATAAGTGTTTAGATTTAACCACCCCCGGCCCCTCCTTAGTAAGGAGGGGAGTTTAACCGTCCTCAGTCTCCCCTCCTTCCTCAAGGAGGGGTAGGGGGTGGTTAACATACTGATAATTATGAAAAACCCTAAAGGAGAAATTATGCTAGAACCGGTTAAAGTCGGAATCCTGGGATTAGGCACTGTCGGTGGCGGTACCGTCCACATCTTACAACAGAATGCCGAAGAAATTACTCGTCGCGCTGGCCGTGGCATTACCGTGACTCATGCGAGCGCCAAAGAAATTAATCAAACTCATCCCTTTCGTACTGATAACATAGTGCTGGCACAACTCACTGAAGTGGTCAATGACCCAGAGGTGCAAATTGTGGTAGAGTTACTAGGTGGGACTACTATTGCTCGAGACCTCACTTTGCAAGCCATTGCCAACGGTAAACATGTCGTTACCGCCAATAAAGCCTTAATTGCCAAACATGGCAATGAAATTTTTGCCGCCGCCCAAACCCAAGGCGTTATCGTCGCGTTTGAAGCCAGCGTCGGCGGTGGCATTCCTATCATCAAAGCCATTCGTGAAGGATTAGCTGCCAATAAAATCAAATGGTTAGCGGGAATTATTAATGGTACCAGCAATTTTATTCTCACCGAAATGCGTGATAAGAGTCGAGAATTTACCGACGTATTAGCCGAAGCACAACGATTAGGCTATGCCGAAAAAGACCCAACTTTTGACATAGAAGGCATTGATGCGGCCCATAAATTAACTATCCTCGCTTCGATCAGCTTCGGCATCCCTTTGCAATTTGATAAAGCCTACACCGAAGGAATTAGTAAACTGACGGCGGAGGACGTTCATTATGCGGAGGAATTAGGCTATAGAATTAAATGTTTAGGCATTGCTAAACGCACTGAAACCGGCATTGAATTACGAGTGCATCCGACCTTCGTACCAAAAACACATTTATTAGCCAATGTTGAAGGCGTGATGAATGCAGTATTAGTACAATCAGACATGTTAGGGCAATCCCTGTATTACGGGGCCGGGGCTGGTGCGTTACCAACCGGCTCTGCTATCGTCGCCGATTTAGTCGATGTGGTACGTTCTCTTACCACCGATCCGGGCAATCGTGTTCCTCATCTGGCTTTTCAAGCCGATGCGTTATCCGATTTTCCGATTTTACCGATAACTGAAGTTGAAAGTGCTTATTATCTTCGTCTGACCGCATTGGATAAAGTGGGAGTGTTAGCACAAGTGACCACTATTCTTAGCCACAATGGCATCAGCATCGAAGCCATTCGCCAACATGAACCGCAAGGGGGAGCATCCTCAGTTTCTATTGTTTTACTGACCCATAAAGTGTTAGAAAAACAAATTAATCAAGCAATTATAGCCATTGAACAACTCGATGGTATTGCCAGCAAAGTAATGCGAATTCGATTGGAGATGTTGACCAAATAACTTTAAAAAGTTGTCAAATCTGGTTGCGCTCAAGATTTGACAACTTTCAAAAAGTTGTCAAATCTGGTTGCGCTCAAGATTTGACAACTTTCGAAAAGTTGTCAATTCTGGTTGCGCTCAAGATTTGACAACTTTCGAAAAGTTGTCAATTCTGGTTCAAGATTTGACAACTCGAAAAGTTGTCAAATCTGGTGCGATTACTAAATCATAAAATACCTTTAAATAACCGTAACAACTTATTAATTAACGACTGTGGAAGAAACCAAAAGTACCATATTGATTGTCGACGACGTTCCTGCTAATGTTCGAGTGTTGTATGAATTTTTACTGTCTAAAGACTTTAAAGTAAGAGTAGCCAAAGATGGAAAGAGTGCTATCAAAACCTTGGAACATGCCATCCCAGATCTAGTTTTATTGGATGTCATGATGCCCGGCATGGATGGTTTCGATGTCTGTCGAATCTTGAAATCACAACCACAGACTCGTGACATCCCGGTCATGTTTATGACGGCTTTAGCTGATACGGTAGATAAAATCAAGGGATTCGATTTAGGTGCCGTAGATTACATTACTAAACCATTTCAACAAGAAGAAGTATTAGCGCGGGTAACTGCTCACTTAAATCTTCGAAAATTACAGACGCAATTACAAGATGAAATCAAACAACGGATTGAAGCCGAAAAATCTCTGCAACAACATGCCGCCGAATTGGAACAGCGTAACCAGGAATTAGATGCGTTTGCTCGCACCGTGGCTCATGACCTGAAAAATCCGCTCAATGGTATTATCGGCTTTACCGAACTTTTGTTAGAAGAATGCCTTCCTGAGATTCCACCTTCGCTAGAGTCTATTGAATATTTGCAATGGATCGGAAAAGCGGCGCAAAAAATGGTTAGTATCATAGATGCTTTATTATTATTGGCCGGCGTGTCAAAGCAAGCCCAGGTGGAAATTCAGCCATTAGACATGGCCACCATTGTCTCGCAAGTGCAACAACGCTTGGCACAAATGATAAAGGAATATCAGGGCACGATAAAATTACCTACCAGTTGGCCAGTGGCATTAGGTTATGCGCCCTGGATTGAAGAAATTTGGGCCAACTATGTCAGCAACGCCTTAAAATATGGTGGCTCTCCCCCAATACTCGAAGTAGGTGCAGAACTTATTTTCTCTTCCACCACGATCAACGCATCAGCAGAAGCTAAATTCATACGATTTTGGGTAACTGATAACGGACCTGGATTATCACCACAAGCCCAAACTCAATTATTTACTCCCTTTACTCGTTTACACAAAGACAAAGCAGAAGGACATGGGCTAGGATTATCAATTGTACAACAAGTAGTGGAAAGACTAGGCGGACAAGTAGGCGTAGAAAGCCATGAAGGTAAAGGCTGTCGATTTTACTTTACCTTACCAGCTTATGATGTCGACCATCAAAAATAAGTTTTGAAGTGGTAAAACCTGGTGTGCAACACCTCTTTAAGTGCGTGAAACAGTCGACGTGGTACGCGCTAACATATTAAGAACCGAAACGTTGGAGTAGAGGCTTTAGTTGGAGTAGAGGCTTTAGTTGGAGTAGAGGCTTTAGTTGGAGTAGAGGCTTTAGGAGGCTTTAGTTGGAGTAGAGGCTTTAGTTGGAGTAGAGGCTTTAGCCGTGCATCGGCTCCGACGACGTTTAATGGGGGCACCTACCGGCTAAAGCCTCTACTCCAACATTCTAAAGAGCCGAAACCTTGGAGTAGAGGCTTGAGCCGGAGCGTCGGCCCCGACGACGTTTAATGGGGGGCACTTACTCCCACCGGCTAAAGCCTCTACTCCAACAGTCTAATAAATAGTGGAGAAGAGATTGTGGGTATCATAACTAGACTGATATTAACCTTGATGAGAACCTGTTTCGGAATGCTCATAGGTGGTTTTTTAGGAATGATGCTAGGTGCCTTAATGGGAATTTTAGTTCTCCTCAATAACGGAGGGATTGTTGATGAAATTTTAGCCGAAAATATACTCAGTTTTATGATTATTGGTGGCCTCGTTGGTGGCCTAATCGGTTCCTCCAGTTTATTATCACCATCCATGACCGGCAAACCCAAAAATGAATATTCCATAAGGGGCCACAGTGATAGTAATGATGGAGGGAGCCATGATGGAGGTAATGGTAGTGGAGGTAATGGTGGAGGTAATGGTGGATAATATAATTAGCTAAAATTCAAACTAACTGAAATGATTAAATATGCAGTGGTTAAAAAAATTATTGAACCCATTAAGCAACCGTCCAACGACTAAATAATGACTAAATATGGTACTCAACTTCTTCAAAATACTATTTATCATCATTATTATTTTTGGAATTGGTTGGATCGCCGCCTGGACCACCGCACGTTACTTGAGTAGCCAACAACATCTACATAAATTGATTCAGCATCTGGATTTAATCACTGGCTTGAAAAAAGGTCTCACCACCGCCACTGAACATGAACATCGTCTAAGTGAATTTGAACTTCAAGCGATAGATAGATTTTTAAAACGAGAATTAAACCGGAAGTTGAAGATTATTATTTCCAGCAATTTAAGATTTTATTTTCAACTGTTTTTTATGGTAGGCATTGTATTGTTTGTCATTACGATGATCGTGATTTTTCAACAACCCTCATGGCGAGACGTTATCATGTATATTTTTCACGGCGAATGCTAACCGACCAAAATTCTTAATTCTTAATTTTCGTTGAAATTTATGAACCATGAACCACATGATAATCCCCGTGCGCTCCTCCTATCCCTCTATCAGACTGCGCTTCAAGCGGTCCAGGGCCGCACCCAAGTAGCCAACTTTTTACGTACTCATCAACCTAACACCTCGTTAGCATTGATTGCCATTGGTAAAGCCGCCCCCCAAATGGCGGCAGGAGCTTTTGACATATTGGGTACTCAAATCACCAGCGCCTTGGTCATCACTAAAACCGGACATTTCGATACCACTACTCTACTACCCACTGACCTCGCCACCTGTTTAGAAGCCGCCCATCCGATTCCTGATGCTTCCAGTTTACTCGCCGGTAACGCCTTAATCAGTTTTATTAACCAACTTCCTCCCCACCACCCTGTACTATTTTTACTTTCCGGCGGCACCTCAGCTTTAGTCGAAGTATTAGCGAAAGACATCCAGTTAAGCGAGTTGCAACAAGTAAATCAATGGTTACTGGCCTCCGGTTTAGACATTTATGCAATCAATCAAATTCGCCAAAGTCTATCCTTGATTAAAGGCGGACGCTTAACGAATTGGCTCCACGGTCATCACGTTTTGAGTTTACTTATTTCCGATGTACCAGGAGATGATTTACGAGTCATCGGCTCCGGTTTATTAACTACCGAGCAGTTACCGAAGAGCCCAGTGATTCCAACCAATTTACCTACTTGGATACAACATTTGGTAGCGACAGCACCGCCACTAGCAACGCTAGATGGGATTACTCAGCTTCAGCAACATATTATTGCTGGTCCCGCTACCGCTCGTCACGCCGTCACCGAAACGGCCCACTCACTCGGCTACACGGTCAACAATTATCCAGAAATCATAGTTGGAGAAGCAGAAGCGGTGGGTCGTACCCTGGCCCAACAATTAAGTACAGCTAAACCAGGTATTTACGTTTGGTCTAGTGAAACCACCGTACATTTACCACCGCACCCAGGACAAGGGGGACGTTGTCAAACCTTGGCGTTAGCCGTTGCTGCTGAATTGGCTGGATTAGCGGGAGCGGAACCATCAAAAGTATATTTGCTCGCCGCCGGCACTGACGGTAATGATGGTCCAGGAATGGCTACGGGTGCTCTTATCGACCATACAACGATAGCCCGAGGGACGAGCGCTGGATTTAATGTCAACACCTGTTTAAGCGCCGCCGATGCCGGTAGTTTTTTAGCCGCCAGTGGTGATTTGCTTTATACCGGACCGACCGGCACGAATGTAATGGATTTACTGATTGGGCTCAAATAAAGTTCAGAACTATCCATCGACGCTACTTTCAACAATATAATAAATTATGAAACTCTGTCACTTTGAAATCGGTTTAAATCATCCATTTTTCCTAATTGCAGGACCTTGTGTCATTGAATCAGAACAATTAGCCTTGGACACCGCCGGCTACTTGAAAGATTTGACCGCCAACTTAGATATTCCGTTTATTTACAAATCGTCATTTGACAAAGCTAATCGCTCGTCTCATCATAACTTTCGTGGCTTGGGTATCGAAGCCGGGTTACGAATTTTAGAACAAGTGCGTACTCAACTAAAAGTCCCTGTCCTCACGGATGTACATGAAGACACACCGTTGCATGAAGTGGCCAGCGTCGCCGATGTATTACAAACGCCGGCCTTTTTATGTCGACAAACTAATTTTATTCAAGCGGTAGCTCGAGCCGGACTACCCGTGAATATCAAAAAAGGACAATTTTTAGCACCGTGGGATATGAATAATGTAGTGGAAAAAGCCAAAGCCGTGGGTAATCCGCATATTATGGTTTGTGAACGTGGCGTGAGTTTTGGGTATAATAATTTAGTCGCCGACCTACGGTCGTTAGCTATTTTGCGTCACACCGGTTGCCCCGTGATTTTTGATGCCACACATTCCGTCCAACAACCAGGCGGCTTAGGTCATGCTTCTGGTGGCCAACGAGAATTTGTTCCCGTCTTAGCTCGCGCCGCGATAGCAGTCGGTATCGCTGGCTTATTCATGGAAACTCATCCGCAACCGGACCAAGCCTTAAGCGATGGTCCAAATATGTGGCCACTGGATAAAATGGCAAAGTTGTTAGAAACTTTGAAACTGATTGATGAGACCGTGAAGAAATCTGGAGATTTGGAATAACTCACCACCACCCCCAACCCCTCCTTAGTAAGGAGGGGAGTATGCCATCAATGCCATTAAGTTAAGCCGGCCAAAGAAACCTTGAAGGTCTAAAACCAGACCTTCAAGGTTAAAACCTGACCGGGGGATTCCTTAACTCAATGGCAGTGGGAGTATACCATGCCAACTCAGTTGGCACCTACTCCCCTCCTTAGTAAGGAGGGGTGGTAACGAGATAAAAATTTAACTTTGGATCAATCGGAGACTTGATTAATTTACTCACCTTACGCACCACCACCCCCAACCCCTCCTTAGTAAGGAGGGGAGTAGGTGCCAACTGAGTTGGCATGGTATACTCCCCTCCTTACTAAGGAGGGGTTGGGGGTGGTTAGGCGTAAAAACCATGAGGACCCCTATAATGCCTCTTTCCTTAGACTCTATTCTAACTCATTTAGTTACTCATACCACCACTCAACCCTTGCCGCATAGCGAAATTTCAAATCGTGAGAAAGCGGTCACGTTGCCACGCACTCAAGATGCTACCCTAGCACCCATAAACCATGATGAACGTTTATTATCTGGTCGAATAGAAGGATTAAAGCGACTCGGTAAATTAATGGAAGAGCAATTAGTTTCGCCAGAAGAATTTACGCAATGGGTACAAACTTATCACGCGGAAGAAAGTACCCGTTACCGTACACTATTATGTGAGTTGAAAGCCCGCGAAATTGACGCGAAATTGCTCGAAATCCAAACGCAATGGGAAGCGATTGAAAAAAATTGGCCCTCCCGCTTGAGTCGCCGGGCCACCGAAGAATTATTGCTCAAAGGTCGTGACCGTTATCCATTGCTATTATTAGTTGCTCCTCCCAACATTAGCAAAAGCTGTCCTGAATCGATTCAACATAATTTGCCACCAGAAATTAGAAATTATCTCAAACTATTTCTCCAGACCCATTATGCTGAATCTTCGACCTTTCCCGTAGAATTTTATGGCGACTATTTCAATCGAGACATTTTTGATATTGATGTCAAACAATTAAACACGGTACTGGCACCGATTCCTACCGTGGTAATCTATTGCGATATTACTGATCGCGAAGTATTTTTTCACTTGGGCGTGTGGGGCTGGCCAACTCACTCCTTTTTGCAATTAACCTCACCTCCCTGGAATTGGCGGGAAGAGAAAAAAGGTTTAGAACAACAAGGCTACGACTCTGATGACAGTCTTTATCAAATTCGCCAACAGATAGTCAACACCTATAAATTATTAGCCGCCTTTTTTGCCGATTGGTATTACCTCAATCTCGACCCTAACTATGAGCCACGCTTATTTCAGTTAGCCACGGAATTTCCTGCCGACTGGTTATTGCCGCACCTGGAATTATTGCAACAAACTTATCGCCATAACCAAGCCGCCGTCAGTTACGAGGAGGGTCTGCAATTGCTGCAATTACGTTACCCAGAGTCAGCGGCTCTACAGTTTAACCAAGCCTTAACTTATCAACCCACTTTAACTGAAGCTGCCGTCAAACAAGGTATCGCCTGGTACGAAGCCGGCCAACCCACTAAAACCGTCGAATGCTTAACTCCCACGCTCACCCAAACCGGTACCTCCTCTGCCACTACCGCCACTACCCACTATCCACTACTGTACCGTGGTCTCGCGCTGGCGGACTTAGGACAATCACAAGAAGCCCTCTCTTGTTTTGAACAAGCAACGCAACTGCAACCAGACAGCTATCGTAGTTGGTGGCACTGGGCGCATACTTTAAACACTTTAGGCCAAGAAAGTATGGCACAAGCGATTTATGAAAAAGCTAATCAACGTTACGTAGCCAGTTTTAAAGAAGCCTACAGTCTCGACGGCCATACCAGCGGAATTTCCGCCGTCGTGTTTAGTCCCAATGGACAATGGTTATTCAGTGCCGGCGGTGATAAAACGATTAAACAATGGTCGGTCACTAAAGGCCGAGAACTGCGCACCTTAATAGCTCATACGGATTTTATTACCAGCCTGGCTATCAGTGCCGACGGTCAATGGTTAGCCAGTGGGAGTGATGATAACACGGTCATCTTATGGTCAGTCGCCACCGGTCAAGTGCAATGGCAGTTGCGTGGTCATCACGATTGGGTCTCCTCCGTCGCGTTTACGCCTGATGGACAATGGTTAGCCAGTGCCAGTTTCGACCAGACGATAATTTTATGGTCGGTCCAGACCGGTCAATTACAACAAACCCTATCTGGTCACCAAGCCGCCGTGATGGCTCTAGCAATTAGCCATGATGGTCAGTGGTTGGCCAGTGGCGGTCAAGACCGCACGATTAAACGCTGGTCACTGACTACCTTAGAGGAGCAATGCACATTAACGGGTCATATTGATGTTATCGCCAGTTTAGCCTTTAGTCCAGATGATCAATGGTTAGCCAGTGGCAGTAAGGACCATACGATTAAATTATGGTCAATGACGGCCTGTAGTGAACAATTGACTTTACCTGGTCATTATGATACGGTATGGTCGGTCACTTTTAATCCTACGGGTCAATGGTTAGCCAGCGGCAGTTGGGATTCGACGATTAAACTGTGGTCGGTAGCGACTGGTAGAGAATTACGAATCCTCAGAGGACATTACAGCGCCGTCAATGCGCTCGCATTTAGCGCAGATAGCCACTGGTTAGCCAGTGGTAGCGATGACCGAACGATTAAATTATGGCAGACTCATTAGATTTTCCAATTTGACCAAACCTTCCCTCTCCTCCCGCGAAAAGCAGGGATAACACCCCTTCGCGGGGTGTTAAGTACTGAAGCAGAAATTTTCTGGTATTTTCTTTCGCCCCTCGCCCTCTGGGAGAGGGGCCGGGGGTGAGGGACCACCCACTTACGGAGTAACTATGCCCACACTAACCCTTGCTCAAGCTATTCAACTTGGCCGTCAACACCATCAGGCCGGCGAGTTAGCCCAGGCCGAGAACATTTATCGTCAAGTATTACAGGCGGATTCAACTAATGCTGAAGTGCTGTACTTATTAGGCATGATTGCCGGTCAAAAAGGAGAATATGAGATTGCTATCGGATTCCTTCAAAGTGCAATTCAGAGCAATTCGACCATTCCCCTGTTTTATTACCATTTAGGCAATGCACTCATGGCTCAACAGCGCGTGGCAGAAGCGATTGAGAATTTTCGCCACACCCTCCGCTTGAATCCAACCCATTCTGAGTCGCTCAATAATTTAGGCATTGCGCTAAAACAATCGGGTCAATTGGAGGAAGCGGCCACCTGTTTGCAACAACTGCTCGTTACTCACCCGGCCTCGGCCCAAGCGCATTATAATTTGGGCAACGTGTTTACCGCGCAAGGCAAACTAAATGAAGCCGTCAGTTGTTACCAACACGCATTACAATTACACCCTCAAGACTTTGACACCCTAAATAATTTGGCTGAGGTCCTTAAACGGCAAGGTCAATGGCAATCCGCCTTGACTTATTATCAACAAGCCTTAGCCTTAAAACCCGAAGCGCCGGAAAT
>BS_KBA_SWE02_21mDRAFT_10000564_pt1 | contig 13958 bp, 12 predicted proteins | sample BalSeasSWE02_21m_FD_9196 | JGI IMG/M metagenome (IMG submission 9196)
CGGTGGCCCTGCCGCGACGACCTTTAATGCGGCGCCGACCTCTACCGGCTAAAGCCTCTACTCCAACATTCTAAATAGTTTTCGGCTCGTGGGAACGAGAAAACAACCTGTTGGAGTAGAGGCTTTAGCCGGTTGTTCCCATGCGCCGCGTGGGAACGAGAAAATTACCGAACCTGAATAAACATGAATAAGATAGTATTAGCAAGTTCTAATCCGGGTAAATTACGTGAATTTGCCCAGTTATTAGCTCAGAGTAAATTAGAAGTGATTCCGCAAAGCCAATTTAAGGTGCCGGAGGTTGCGGAGACGGGGTTAAGTTTTGTCGAAAATGCGTTGCTTAAAGCGCGTCATGCGGCTCAATATAGTGGTTTGCCAGCGCTGGCCGATGATTCTGGTATTGCGGTGGATGCGTTGCAGGGGGCACCGGGAATTTATTCGGCTCGCTTTGCTGGTCCAGGCAAGACGGATGAGGATAATAATGCGTTATTAATAGAACGATTGACGGCACTGAGGACCGAATCGGGGGTTGCCTGGACGGCGCGGTATCATTGTGTGATAGTGTTGATGCGATTTGCGCAGGACCCGATGCCGCTGATTTGTCAGGGGACGTGGGAGGGGCAAATTGTGCGGGAGCCGCGGGGGCGGGGGGGGTTTGGTTATGATCCGTTCTTTTGGTTACCTACGCTGGGTTGTACGGCGGCTGAATTGTCGGCGGAGGAGAAGAATAAAATAAGTCATCGGGCTCAGGCGTTGCGGGCGTTATTGTCGGTGCTCGAAAACCAGATTTGACAACTTTCGAAAACCAGATTTGACAACTTTCGAAAAGTTGTCAAATCTGAAATCAAACCGAAATCCAGATTTGACAACTTTCGAAAAGTTGTCAAATCTAAAATCAAACCGAAAACCAGATTTGACAACTTTCGAAAATCAGATTTGACAACTTTCGAAAAGTTGTCAAATCTAAAATCAAATCTAAAATCAAACCGAAAACCAGATTTGACAACTTTCGAAAACCAGATTTGACAACTTTCGAAAAGTTGTCAAATCTAAAACCAAATTATTATGTCTATTTCTACACAACGTGGTGATAATGGCTATACCAGTTTAATAGGTGGCGAGCGGATGGCTAAGAGTCATCTGCGCTTAGAGGTTTTGGGTTGCTTGGATGAGTTTAATGCGGCTTTGGGATTGGCCCGGAGTTTAAGTCAAGATGCTGAGGTGGGTCAATGGCTGAAAACGATTCAACAAAAATTGTTTGCCATTGGTACGGTCTTGGCTACCCCTTTAATTACTCAATCGATGCCGGTCGCGATTACTGCTGATAATATGGCGCAATTGACGGCGCAAGTACATCATTTAGAAGCTACCGAGGGTATCTTATTAAATTGGTCAATTCCAGGTGACCTGCCGGCCACCGCGGCCATTGATTTAGCCCGTACTGCTGGTCGCCGGTTGGAACGTTGGACCGTGCGATTACAGGAGACCGGGGAACCGCTTGAGGAGAATTTATTGCCTTATCTGAATCGTTTATCGGATTTATTGTGGTTAATAGGGCGTTGGGTTGAATTAAAGGTAGCGGAATAAATTCCGTACTCCAACACTGGTGGTAGGGGATAAATATGTCAACGAATAATCATCAAAATTTGGCGGATCATACACCGGCTATGCAGCAATATCTCAGTTTAAAAGCGGAGTATCCGGAGATGTTGCTGTTTTATCGGATGGGTGATTTTTATGAGTTGTTTTTTGCGGATGCGGAAAGGGCGGCTCGGTTGTTGGATATTACTTTAACTTCTCGTAGTAAAAGTGCCAGTGGGCAAACTATTCCGATGGCGGGAATCCCGTATCATGCGATTGAAACTTATTTAGCTAAGTTGGTACGACAGGGTGAGTCGGCGGTGATTTGTGAGCAAATCGGTGATCCTGCGACCAGTAAAGGCTTGGTGGAGCGAAAGGTGACGCGAATCATTACGCCTGGGACTTTGACCGATGAGGCATTATTGGAGGAGCGTCAAGATAATTTGTTGGCCGCGGTGCAGGCCGATGAGTTAACTATTGGGATTGCCACTTTAGATTTGTCTAGTGGTCGCTTGGCGGTGTTGGAGGTCCAAGGGATTGGGGCTATGATGAGTGAATTTGAGCGGTTGCGGCCGGCGGAGTTGTTAATCAGTGAAGATTTGCATTTACTTAATTTGCCCAAGGTGCCGTTGCGGAAACAAGCCAGTTGGTATTTTGAGTTAGCGACGGCTCGTCGACTCTTAACTCAACAATTGGGGACTCGTGATTTGGCTGGTTTTGGTTGTGAGCATCTTACGGTGGCAATTGCGGCGGCGGGGGCTTTATTGCAGTATGCCAGCGAGACTCAAAAAGCGGCGTTACCACATATTTCGGGGATACATTGGGAACGTCCGGAAGAGAGTATTTTGATGGATGTGGCAACGCGGCGCAATTTGGAATTAGATAGCCGCTTGATTGGAAAGCGTGAACATACTTTGGTCAGTGTACTGGACCAATGTGCCACCCCGATGGGAGGACGATTATTGCGGCGGTGGTTGCATCGGCCATTAAGAGATATGACGGTGCTCCAGGCGCGTCAGCAAAGCATTGGGGCTATTTTAGAGAGTCAAATTCGAGAATCATTGTATGAACAATTGCGTAGTATCGGTGATGTGGAGCGTATTTTAGCACGAGTGGCGTTGAAAACTGCGCGGCCTAGGGATTTGACGCAGTTGCGCACGGCTTTGGGGTTATTACCAGAGTTGCAAACTTTATTAAGTGGTATCAAGCATCCTCATTTACCGGCGTTAGCGCAAACTATTGGCCAGTTTCCTCAATTATATGAATTACTTAATTGTGCCATTATTGAGCGGCCACCGTTGTTGATTCGTGAGGGTGGAGTCATTGCGGCCGGTTATGATGCGGAATTGGATGAGTTGCAAGGATTAAGCGAAAATGCGGGGCAATTTTTAATTAAGTTAGAAACACAAGAGCGGGAGCGCACGGGTATTTCTAATTTGAAAGTGGGGTATAATCGAGTACATGGTTACTATATTGAAATCAATCGTACCCAGAGTAATAAAGTGCCCGCTAATTATACGCGGCGACAAACGTTGAAGGCGACTGAGCGGTATATTACTGAGGAGTTGAAGACTTTTGAAGATAAAGTGTTAAGTGCTAGGGAGCGGGCGTTAACGCGAGAAAAATATTTGTATGAGCAATTATTAGAACAGATTCAAAGTTATTTAAAAGAGTTACAAGATTGTAGTGTGGGATTAGCGGAGTTGGATGTACTGAATAATTTTGCCGAGCGGGCGGATACTTTAAAATATTATCCGCCACAGTTTAGCGAAAAAGCCGGCATAGAAATTGTTGAGGGTCGACATCCAGTCGTGGAGGCGGTGCAAGAGTCTTTATTTACGCCAAATAATTTGAACTTAAATAGCTCGCGGCGAATGTTGTTGGTGACAGGGGCAAATATGTCAGGGAAGTCGGTGTATATGCGACAAACCGCGTTAATTGTGCTGTTGGCGCATATTGGTAGTTGGGTGCCGGCGCAATCGGCAGTGATTGGGCCGATTGATGGCATTTTTACTCGTATTGGTGCGAGTGATGATTTGGCGGGAGGACGTTCTACTTTTATGGTGGAAATGACGGAAACGGCCAATATTTTACATAATGCAACCCAACATAGTTTGGTTTTGATGGATGAAATTGGACGTGGGACGAGTACCTTTGATGGTCTATCGCTGGCTTGGGCTACTGCTGAATATTTATCACAAAAAATTGGCGCTTATACTTTATTTGCTACCCACTATTTTGAATTGACTCGATTACCTGAAATTTGTCATAATGTGGCTAACATACATTTAGATGCCGTAGAGCAAGGGGATAAATTAATTTTTATGTATACTATTAAAGAGGGCCCTGCTAATCAAAGCTATGGGTTACAAGTGGCATTGTTAGCGGGGGTACCTAAAGTGGTGGTAAATCGGGCGCGGGTGCATTTGAAACAATTGGAAGAGCAAAAAATCCAATTGATTTCGCCACCAATTCAAATGAAATTGCCCCATCCACCCATGGTTTCTGGGTGCTCATCGGTAGTAGAGAGGTTAAACCAAGTGAATCCTGAAGAATTAACGCCACGACAAGCGTTAGAGTTGGTTTATCAATTAAAGGCATTGGTTTGAAAAGAGGTTTCGAGAAATTTATATCGAAACGCTTTTTAGTATTGACATCACTTAAAAAACTTATACACTAATGTCTATAAATATCTTATAATATGAAGTCAAGCTGACTCATAAGCGTTTTGTTGACTCTAGCTATGTTTTGAATTGGCTGATTTTATTAGTGATTTTTGCGTATTTCCACAAAATGGCGGTTGACTGATAAACTAAAGTTTGTGATTCTATAAAATAAATATTCTCAAGTAATATTTATGGTTAATTGAACGAATACTTTACTTTAATACTAAGGAGTAATAAATGCGTTATATGATACTAGGCGTTGGGTTACTGGCAACCTTATCTGCACCATTAATGACGGCTGGGCTATTCGCCGTTATGCCAGTGCCTGTCATGGCCCAAGATAAGGCCGACCAAGGAGATACCCCAGCTACGGCGGAGAAAGCCAGCGTGACCAGTAAGAAGGTGGGCTCTTTATCTGGGGTTAAAGATGTGGATTTTTTTAAAATAGAAATACGAAAGGACCGCGAGAATCCAGCGCATGATACCAGTGGCTATGTGACGTTAAATTTTAGCCAGGAAGCGCCACCCGGAAGTAACCCTGACTCTGGCTGGCGTATTGATTTTTATCATGGAGATAATTTGGGTGATAGTTTGTATTCGGTCGTATGGCCTGAAACTATGTTGTCGACTAAATTGGAGATGGGCCTGACGGTAGGCATCTATTATTACAAAATTTCTTCTCTGGGTAAAGAAACGTTTCCTGCGGTAGAATATACTATTAAGCCAACTTGGGAGGAGGGTGCCTATTTTGAGAAGTCGCCTAATGAAACTCCTGATAACGCCACTCCTTTGGTGCTCAATCAAGATTATGCGGGTAATTTGTCGTCACTGAGCGATGTGGATTATTATCGTTTTGGCTTAGAGCAGGCTGATACGGTGACTATTAGTTTGAGTCAAAGCAGTCCAGGGAGCGATACTACCAGTGGGTGGTCATTCGGGCTATTGAATCAACTGGACCAAGCGGTTAAGATGCTTTCTACCGAGCAAACTCGTATGATACAAGCGAATCTTACGCCGGGGGTGTATTATGTGCGGGTCGAATCGTTTTCTGTAGATTCTCAACAATGCGAGGTGCCTACTGAAACTACGACTGCCGCGGCTTCGACCAAAGCCGATTCGGTGAAGAAAGCGCCGATTGGCCGACGTTATCAACTGCGAATAAGTTCCAACAATGCGCCGGTGTCAGCAGAAGATTGTCGGCCTCAAGTGGTTTATGGACAAAATCCGGTCACTTTAAACTGGGTCTCTTTCCCCACCACTTGTGATTTACCGGCTAATTGGCATTCTACTGCCACTCCTCCGGATGGCTTCCAAGAATGTCCAGTGTGTCCAGTATGTCCGCCGATTCCTCGTGCCAGTTATATTTTTAAATCGACTCAAGATGGTTTGTTAGATATTCCAGTGGTGGATTTGAAAGATGAGGCTGGTAGCGTGTTAGGGACTTATTCGGCGCAATTGCAACAGCAACCAGAGAAAGAGCCGGCACAATTTCAACTCGTCGGGGCTTCTTCGTTGGTTGAGGAGGTGGCGCCGCCTGCGACTGACGTGGTTCCACCGCCTACCACTGACGGGACCCCACCGTAGATTTTTAGATTTGACAACTTTAAAGTTGTCAAATCTGGCACAGTTAAGATTTGACAACTTTTCGAAAGTTGTCAAAATCTGGTACGGTTTAAGATTTGACAACTTTTCGAAAGTTGTCAAATCTGGTACGGTTTAAGATTTGACAACTTTTCGAAAGTTGTCAAATCTGGTACGGTTAAGATTTGACAACTTTTTCGAAAGTTGTCAAATCTGGTACGGTTTAAGATTTGACAACTTTCGAAAAAGTTGTCAAATCTAAAGTTTTTGACCGATACGATTGTCATTAGCAACCGTAGCAGTCGAAATGGCAAACGGATACTGTCATTTTTTGTTATCAATATCCGTGAGCAAACAACGATATTCTCGCTAGTTATGGAGAAATAAAGGTTTGACTACTTTCGAACCGTGGTCAAATCTGATAAATCAATTCTTGAAAGGAGAAAAAGGAGAAACTAGATGGTTCAATCAGAGACTTATAATTATAAAGTCATCAAGCAGTTTGCTATTATGACCGTAATTTGGGGCATAGTAGGCATGACTGTAGGCGTGTATATTGCGGCTGAGTTAGCTTGGCCCTTGCTTAATTTTGATATACCTTACATCACTTTTAGTCGACTGCGACCATTACATACTAATGCGGTAATTTTCGCTTTCGGTGGTTGCGCATTATTTGCTACTTCTTATTATGTGGTGCAACGTACCTGTCATACCAGACTATTTTCAGATCGCCTGGCGGCCTTTACTTTTTGGGGTTGGCAATTAGTCATTTTATCAGCGGCTATTACGTTACCACTGGGGATTACTCAGAGTAAAGAATATGCGGAATTAGAATGGCCCATCGATTTGTTAATTGCCATAGTCTGGATTAGCTATGCCATCGTATTTTTCGGTACGATTGCTCGGCGCAAGACTCCTCATATTTATGTGGCTAACTGGTTTTATGGTGCGTTTATTATTACCATTGCCATGCTACATATTTTTAACAATCTAGCAATTCCTGTCTCATTGACTAAATCTTACTCAGCTTATGCGGGAGTACAAGATGCGATGGTGCAATGGTGGTATGGACATAATGCGGTCGGCTTCTTTTTAACTGCGGGCTTTTTGGGAATGATGTACTATTTCGTGCCTAAACAAGCGCAACGGCCGGTTTATTCTTATCGTCTCTCTATCGTCCACTTTTGGGCTTTGATTTTCACCTATATTTGGGCTGGTCCTCACCATTTGCATTACACCGCTTTACCAGGCTGGACGCAATCATTAGGCATGGCCATGTCGTTAATTCTGTTAGCGCCGTCTTGGGGGGGTATGATTAACGGTATTATGACTTTGTCCGGGGCTTGGGAAAAATTACGGAGTGACCCTATTTTACGGTTTTTGATTGTCTCCATTTCCTTCTATGGGATGTCAACTTTTGAAGGACCGATGATGGCAATTAAAACCGTCAATTCTTTATCTCACTACACCGATTGGACCATTGGTCATGTCCACTCCGGCGCTTTAGGATGGGTGGCGATGATTTCTATCGGTAGTTTGTACTATCTCATACCACGTTTATTTGGTCGTGAATTATATAGCCTCAAATTGGTTGAAGTTCATTTCTGGGCTGCCACCATTGGGGTCGTGCTGTATATTTCCGCGATGTGGGTTTCTGGTATCATGCAAGGATTAATGTGGCGAGCTTTCAACGCTGATGGCACGTTAACTTATAGCTTTGTGGAATCGGTACAGGCCATGCACCCCTACTATGTCACTCGTTTCCTGGGAGGAGTCCTGTTTCTGTCTGGTATGCTAGTAATGGCGTACAATGTCTGGAAAACGGTGACGAATACTCGAACGATAGCTGTCGCGGACCAGATTCCAATTCCGGCGCTGGCACACTAAAGGAGAATCAGATGTCAACTCAGCAAGCTACTGGACATGAAAAAGTTGAAAAAAACTTAGGTGTCATGATTACACTGATCATCATTATGGTCAGTATTGGCGGTATTGCTCAAATTGTGCCGCTGTTTTTTATGAAATCGACCACGGAACCTGTGGCCGGCTTAAAGCCTTATCCGGCTCTACAATTGGCCGGTCGTGACGTTTACGTGCGGGAAGGTTGCTATCTATGCCATTCTCAGATGGTGAGACCGTTTCGGGCGGAAACGGAGCGTTATGGCCATTATTCGGTGGCGGGTGAATTTGTCTATGACCGTCCGTTTCAATGGGGGTCTAAGCGCACCGGGCCTGATTTACACCGGGTAGGTGGACGCTATAGCGATGCTTGGCATCATGCTCATCTGATGGAACCACGGTCAGTAGTGCCAGAATCAGTGATGCCTGGTTATCCCTGGTTGGCGGAGCAAATGGTTGACGGTGATTTGGTGCAACATAAAATGCAAGTCCTCAAGGATTGGTATGGTCATCCTTACACCGCAGAAGACTTGGCCAATGCCAAAACCGCCGTGGCCGGCAAAACTGAAATAGAAGCAATGATTGCCTATCTGCAAGGTTTGGGATTGGCAGTGAAGACAGTGAGGTAGCCCCATGGAATTTTTAGTTTTATTTCAATCCATCTGGACCGTAGTGGTTATGATTGTCTTCCTCAGTATAGTGTGGTGGGCTTATAGTAGCAAACGGCAACCAGAATTTGAGGAAGCTGCTCGCCTCCCCCTAGAGGATGATGATTCAGTGGCCGCCATGACTAAGGAGAAGACATATCATGTTTGACAATACTTTGTTTTTCAGCCCGTTTTGGAGCGGCTTAATTATTTTTTGTACCGTCGGTGGCATTGTCGGTATCTTTTGGCTCATTAATTGGATGTCAAAAGGTCATTCTAAGGCCGAGCACTCCGCTAATGGAACGGTAGCAACGATGGGGCATGTTTGGGATGAGACTTTAGAGGAATATAGCAACCCGTTGCCACGTTGGTGGTTGGGAATGTTTTATGTGACCCTCTTTTGGGCGATTATTTATCTCATTCTGTTCCCTGGCTTAGGTGCCTTTACTGGCATTTTGAAATGGTCCCAAGTGGGTCAATATGAACAGGAAATGAAAGAAGCTGAAGTTAAATACGGTCCCATTTATGAGCAATTCCAAGCGGAGCCGATTGAAAAATTAGCTCAAACTGAGGATGCGCTCAAAATTGGTCACCGCTTATATATGACTTATTGCACGGCTTGTCATGGTTCCGATGCCAGAGGTGTGGCCGGTCAAGGCTATCCTAACTTGCGGGATGAGGATTGGCTGTGGGGCGGGAAACCAGAGGAAATCGAAGCGACTATTATGAATGGTCATAATCCTCCCGAAGCACCGCCAGTGATGATCGCATGGAAAGATGTGATTGGTGGTGACGAAGCCGTTAAAAATGTGGCCCAATATGTCATTAGTTTGAATCCCAAACGAACCAGTGAAGTGGATGCCGCGGCGGCGGAAAAGGGTCAGGCCACTTTTGCTACTTGTGCGGGTTGTCATGGTCCAGATGGTAAAGGTATGCAACCCTTGGGAGCGCCCAATTTGACTGATGATATTTGGTTATATGGGGGAAGTAAGGAACAAATTGAAACTAGCGTGGCGGCTGGTCGTAAAGGGACGATGCCGGCACATGGTGAATTTTTAGGTGCCGCTAAAGTTCATTTGTTAGCTGCTTATGTTTATAGTTTGTCGCATACCGAAGGAAATAAACCGGTGCCTGCTACTCCTGCGCAACCATAAACTTTAAACTTTGATTTTTCTCGTTCCCACCACGCTCCGCGTGGAGTCCAAGACATGTCTTGGACTCCACGCGCTTACCAAATCCTACTGCATTAACTCCTTAAAGCGTGTTTCCAACTGTTTCTTATGCACCATCTCCTCATGTGCCAGATAGAAAAACAAATCCTGAATCGGACCGACTGGCGTTTCAGTCGCTAACGTGGAATATTGCTCCATGGCGGCTTGTTCTCGTCCAATGGCGTAGGCCAAAATCGCTTTATCATCGGTAAAGTCATTGAGTGTCGGTGGTTGCTTTAAATAACCGTTAAACCGTTGATTACTGGCCGGTGTCTTCACTAAAACGGCAGTGTTGGCCAAAGTCAGCGGATGTTTAATCAGACCTTGAAATAACTCGTAATGGGTTTGCTCTTCATTCGCTAACTCTTGAACCAACTGTCGCAAGTGAGGGGCGACTTGGTTTTGTAAGGATCGATAAAAGGTAAATGCAGTTTGTTCAAATGAACTAGCCGCTTTTAATATATCACCGATACTGGTTTTACTTTTAAGTTCTAAGTAACTGTCACCTTCTTGTATAGATTTAGTTTTAATCTTCATAGTCTTTATTCTCATTTACTTCAGATACTTCAGATTTGACAATTTTTCGAAAGTTGTCAAATCTTGCTGAGTTGTAAATATTCTGTCACTCCTTCCTCGACAGTCCGAAATGGTTGCTCATATCCGATTTCTCGTAACGCGCTAATATCCGCTTGGGTAAAACTTTGATACTTTCCACGCAAGTGGTCGGGAAATGGTATGTATTTGATTTTACCACGTTGATGCCATGCCAGCACGGCTTTTGCCATCTCATTAAAACTTTGACTGCGGCCGGTGCCAACATTGAAAATGCCGGATTTTTTAGGGTGCTCTAAAAACCATAAATTGACTGCCACTGCATCCCCTACATAAATAAAATCCCGGCGTTGCTCGCCATTGGCATAATTATCACATCCTTCAAATAACTTGACTTCTCCTTCGCTCAAAACTTGTTGGTTAAAATGATAAGCCACACTGGCCATGGTCCCTTTATGTGATTCACGGGGCCCATAAACATTGAAATAACGTAACCCCACAATTTGGGAAGTGGCGGTAAGCAAACGGTGGCGCACGTATTGGTCAAACAAAAATTTGGAGTAGCCATACACATTCAATGGCGCTTCATAGCAACGGTCTTCCCGAAAAATTTTCCCTCCTCCATACACGGCGGCACTGGAAGCATAAATAAAAGGGATTTGACGAGATAGACAAAACTGGAATATAGTTTTGGAATATTCGTAATTGTTTTGCATCATGTAGTGACCATCCCAGTGCGTGGTACTAGAGCAAGCACCTTGATGAAAGACGGCTGCTATTGATGGCGTAAAATATTCTCGTTTCGTGAGTTTTTCTAAAAAGGTGTGTTTATCATAATAGTCCAAAATATCACAGTCAACGAGATTTTGGAATTTATGACCATTGACTAGATTGTCCACCACTAGAATATTTTTATGGCCCCGTTGATTTAAGGCTTTCACCAGGTTACTGCCAATAAAACCGGCTCCGCCGGTAACGATAATCATATTTTTTAGTTCTCCTATACTATGAAATTTGACTAGATTTGACAACTTGTCGAAAGTTGTCAAATTACCTTGCGCACCACCACCCCCAACCCCTCCTTGGTAAGGAGGGGGGTATCCTGGCGGTGCCGGTAGTGCGTCTCCCCTCCTTAGCAAGGAGGGGGTATCCTGGCGGTGCCGGTAGTGCGTCTCCCCTCCTTAGCAAGGAGGGGGTATCCTGGCGATGCCGGTAGTGCGTCTCCCCTCCTTAGCAAGGAGGGGGTATCCTGGCGGTGCCGGTAGTGCGTACTCCCCTCCTTAGCAAGGAGGGGTTGGGGGTGGTGGTGTTAACCGTGCGTAAGGTGAGTTGTCAAATCTAAACTCCGACTAGATTCTGTAACTTGGCCAACAACTGAGTAGTCGAATATCCTTCGACAAAATCCAATACTAACACTTGTCCACCATTGGCTAACACACTTTGACTTCCCGCAATTTGCGAAACTAAATAATCTCCTCCTTTGACCAAAATATCCGGTAAAATTTGACTAATCAAACGTTCCGGGGTATCTTCGGTAAACGAGATAACCCAATCCACACAACTTAACGCGCTCAAGACCGCCAAACGTTGTGCTAAGGGATTAAGCGGACGATTTGGGCCTTTTAAACGACGCACCGAGTCATCATCATTAACGGCTACAATTAAACGGTCGCCTAATTGACGAGCTTGGGTTAAATAGTGAATATGACCGGCATGAAGGAGGTCAAAACAACCATTAGTCATGACAATCTTTTCCCCAGCAGCTTGGGCGGCTCGTACTAAATCTGGTAACGTTTGGGCTTCATAAATACCACCCTCATTGAATTTCGGCAACGCCAATTCGAGTTCGAGTTCTTTGGCGGTCACCGTCGCGGCCCCTAATTTAGCGACTACTAATCCGGCGGCCAAATTAGCTAAAGCCGTGGCCTGGCTTAACTCTTGACCTGTGGCTAAGGCTGCCGCCAGGACCGCTATTACCGTATCACCAGCGCCGGTCACATCAAATACTTCACGCGCCTGGGCGGGCAAGTGTAAAGCCGGGTGGCCGCTACGTAATAGAGTCATCCCGTCTTGGCTACGAGTGATTAATAAAGCGTCTAATTCTAAACTATGACGTAGCGTTTCTCCTCTTTCTACTAAAATTGCTTCCGTCGTGCATTGACCTACCACGGCTTCAAATTCGGCTAAATTCGGCGTAATCAGAGTAGCACCGCGATATTTAGAAAAATCTTGACCTTTGGGGTCAACTAAAACGGGTTTATTGACGGCCCGCGCCGCTTGAATTATAATAGATACTTCGGTTAAAGTGCCTTTGCCATAATCTGATAAGACCACCACAGTGGCCTGGTCAAGATGAGGACGTAGGTGAGCATACAATGCTTGTGGATTTAAGTTTATCTCATCTTCAAAATCTAGTCGAATTAATTGTTGATGCCGACTAAGTACTCGTAATTTAGTGATAGTATGAACTTGCGCCAATTGAATAAAATCACAACGTACTTTAGCATTTTCGAGCAAAGTTAATAAATTATTAGCGGCTTCATCTTGACCGGTCACCCCCACTAAGGTAGCTTGACTGCCTAAGGCGGTGATATTCCAGGCGACATTGCCTGCACCACCGGGTCGCTCTTCTCGATGTTTAACCTGCACTATGGGTACAGGTGCTTCTGGGGAAATTCGTGAAGTGAGGCCGGACCAATAGCGGTCTAACATTACATCACCAATAATCAAGACCTGAGCCTGTTCAAAAGGGGGAAGAGTAAGATTCATTGAGAGTATTATCTAAACTAAAATTGTCAAAATTAGAAAAAGGTTGACATTATACACGAAAAATTATATTTTTGGCAATGGCAAATCATGTTATTATTACATGAGGTTGGAGTACGGAATTTATTCCGTTGGCGGTGAGATTTGACAACTTTTTAAAAATGGTTAAATCGGTTCGAAATTAAATGAGGATTTTTATGATGAAAAACATCATGTTAGCTTTATTATTATTATGGAGTTACCCGTTATTGGCCATCGGCGAGTTACCTCCGCCGTTTGTCGCAAAGTATAAATTGTATGCCAAAGGGATTCCAATTGGTGAAGGCTCTCGCTCGCTGTCCCAAGAGGGGAATAAATTTATCTTTCGTGGTGAAACTCACACCACAGGTATGTTGGCATTATTTAGAGATGATAAGATTCAGGAAAAAAGTATTTTTACCGTCAATCAGGGTCATGTGCAGCCGTTGGAGTATACTTACGATCATGAAGGTTCGAAAAAACAGAAGCATCTAGCCATTTCTTTTGATTGGCAAAATAAAGTGGCCAAAAATTCCGCCGATCAACCTTGGGAAGTGCCTTTGGTGGAAGGAATTTTGGATGATCAGGTCTATTTGATTGCAGTGATGCAAGAGTTACAACAAGGAAAACGGCAGTTGTCTTACCAAGTAGCCGATGATGGTAAAATTAAGACGTATGTTCCGACTTATCTTGGTGAGGAGAAAATAAAAACCGGCGTGGGAGAGTTGGCCACTTTAAAATATGAGCATGAATCGGCGAATAAAAAGCGCAAGACTACTTTGTGGTGTGCGCCGCTCTTGCATTATTTACCGGTGCAGATAGAGCATTTGGAAAAAGGAGATACCGTGCGGATGACTTTGCAACAGGTGGAGGGATTGTAATAATTTGGAGTCCAAAACATGTTTTGGACTCCATCCCCCTAACTTCTCATTCACTTTAGTCTTTTTTCAATATGCAATCCACTACTCATCAATTCAAGACCAAAGCGGTTGCCGCGCTTAACAATGAACAATTACAACGCGCTTTGAAACGTACCAAAG
>BS_KBA_SWE02_21mDRAFT_10000565_pt1 | contig 13950 bp, 11 predicted proteins | sample BalSeasSWE02_21m_FD_9196 | JGI IMG/M metagenome (IMG submission 9196)
AGAATGGTGGTACGGGCGTTAAGAGCTTATCAATCTCCTCAGTTACATAGTTATTTTGTGTCGAATGTGGACGCCACGCATTTGGGAGAAACGTTGGCGGAAGTGAATCCAGAGACTACATTGTTTATCGTGGCTTCTAAAACGTTTACTACTCAAGAGACGATGTTAAATGCACGTAGCGCCCGGCAGTGGTTAGTGCAAAAATTGGGAAATGAGGAAGCCGTGGCCAAGCATTTTGTGGCGGTCAGTACGGCTAAACAACGAATTATTGAGTTTGGCATTAATCCGGCCCAGATGTTTGAATTTTGGGATTGGGTGGGAGGACGTTATTCGTTGTGGTCGGCCATTGGTTTATCGACGGCCATCACGTTGGGAATGGATAATTTTGAGGAATTATTGGCGGGTGCGCATGAGCTAGATCAGCATTTTTATACTGCGCCGTTGGCTCAAAATTTACCGGTGTTAATGGGATTGATTGGAGTTTGGTACACCAACTTTTTTAATACCACGACGCAAATGGTGTTACCTTATGATTTTGCGTTAGAACATTTGCCCAGTTATTTGCAGCAATTGGTGATGGAAAGTTTAGGTAAGCGAGTAACGCGAGAAGGGAAACTGGTGGATTATTTGACTTGTCCCGTGATTGCTGGTGCGCCTGGCAATAATGGTCAACATGCGTTTTATCAGTTGTTACATCAAGGGACTCAGTTAATTCCAGCGGATTTTATTGTGGCGGTAGAGAGCCAATATGATTTACCTGGGCATCAAGCGGCGATGTTATCGAATGCGTTAGCGCAAAGTCATACTTTGATGCAAGGCCGGACTGCTGAGGAGACTAAGGCGGCGTTGTTGGCGGAATTATCGGTCTCCTCCGCCACCTCAATTCAACAGGTAGAGGCGTTGGTATCACATCGTACTTTTCCAGGCAATCAGCCGAGTAATACTTTGATTTATAAAAAATTAACTCCGCGAGTCTTGGGTGCATTATTAGCTTTGTACGAACATAAAGTATTTGTGCAAAGTGTTTGTTGGGACATTAATGCGTTTGACCAATGGGGAGTGGAATTAGGGAAACAGGTGGCCAATGTATTGTTACCGGCGCTAGAGGAAGAGAATACGGCCCAGTTAGAGGCGTTTGACGCTTCGACACGGGGGTTGGTGGAGTATATTAAAAAATCGGTTTAGATTGGGGTTTAGATTGAGGCTTAGATTTGACAACTTTCGAAAAGTGGTCAAATCTGCGGTCATAGTTTAGATTTGACAACTTTCGAAAAGTGGTCAAATCTGCGGTCTTGCTTTAGATTTGACAACTTTCGAAAAGTTGTCAAATCTTCGATCAAATCTTCGGTCATAGTTTAGATTTGACAACTTTCGAAAAGTGGTCAAATCTTCGATCAAATCTTCGGTCATAGTTTAGATTTGACAACTTTCGAAAAGTGGTCAAATCTTCGGTCATAGTTCACAGATTTGACAATTTTCGAAAAGTGGTCAAACCTTAATTGGCTTTTTGTACTGGAATAGTATGACGAGTCTGAGTCACTCGATTATTTTCATCTAAATAGATTAAAGTTGGTTTATGCAGTGCAACTTCTTGATTTGTTAGACTAACATAAGCACAGATGATAATACGATGTCCCGGTTGAGCTTTATGAGCAGCCGCACCGTTAATGGAGATAATTCCGGTCCCTTCTTCGGCTCGAATAGCATAAGTGATAAAACGTTCCCCATTATTTACATTGTATATATGGATTTGTTCATATTCATAAATTCCTGATAGATCTAAAAGTTTGCCATCAATAGCACAAGATCCTTCATAATTTAATTCCGCATGAGTAACACAAGCGCGATGGAGTTTGGATTTTAGTAACGTGCAGTGCATAACATTTGTCCTCAAAAGAAACGGCCCTCAAGTGTTATTATGAAGTATTTTCCCGTTTGTTGCAATGCGACATTAACTAATTTTATAAAAATGTTTTAAAAACAGTTGGTTATAAAATATTTTAAAATATGAGAATTTTATAATATAGAAAGTGATTCCATTACTAAAAAGCCTTAAAGTGATTTAAACTATCTTCACTTTTTGATGGTCGCTCACTTGCCAATAACCGCCAATGCCATTAAGTTAAGGCGCATTGGAGTCCAAACCTTCAGATTTGGACGAGATTGGTCAAAGTAAGACGGCGTTGCCAAATCTGAAGGTTTGGACTCCAACGCCGTAATCTTAGCTTAACTTAACTTAATGGCAGTGCCAATAACCACCGGGTGCTAAATTTCCTAAATCTGGTTGGTGCTAAGTTTCCTAAACCTTTGAGATTTAGGAAACTTTAAACCTTGATAACTCATTTAATGTTAAGACCTCAATTAATTTGGAGAGACTACCCACGTTTTCAATGTGAAGTTTAAACCGGGTAGTCTCTGTCAAATAATGGAAGTATTAAACTCCAGGTGCTAAGTTTCCTAAATCCTTGAGGTTTGGGAAACTTTGGTTTTTGATAATTCATTGAATTTTAACATTTATATTGGTTTACAAGGATTACCATAAATTTGAATGCAGATGGCCAATTTTTGACATCGTTCTGAAATTTAAAGATGATATATTTAATTGGAACGAAATTTGCTCAATCCATTGAAAAGTTTAACTTCAGCCCTTATTTTAGAAATAACATTATTCTAGGAGAAAAATTTATGGTAATTTTAGTTGGCGCCGATCGTCTTGGTAATATAGAAGACCTGTTAAAGCAAAGAGGGTTTTCTACATTTAAACACATTACAGGAAGACACCCGAAATCGCAAAAAAGCATTCCCACTAGCACTTCTGGTGCAGAATTAATGATTTTATTTACCGATTTTGTGGGCCACAATGTGATGCGTAATTTTAGAAAACAGGCAAAAGAGCAAAAAATTCCTTTTATTGCCTGTAAACGCAGTGTTTGTGAATTGACACAATGTTTAGACAAGTGTGGAATCAAATCCGATCAAGTGTGTAATAGCTGTTGGTCCTATGCACACACCACTCATTAATTTAATTGTAATTTAAATATCTAGGCAAAACCAATCTGATAAAACAATATAAATTAAGTTAATTAGTTATTCAGAAAGACCATATTTGTTATGCACAGATATTTAGTTGATTTCTCCAAACCCCTCCCTAATTCAGTAGTGATGCAATCTGGGTGATATGTTTACCCTCCCCAGAGGGAGAGGGGAGAAAACCACGGATTACGCCCTTCTCCTCTCCCTTTAGGGGGAAGAATCTATCACCCAGATTGCATCACTACCTAGAAATCTGGTAGTCCCTACAAGCTAATGGAGGTATTAAAAATCAATGGATTATCAAAGGTCAAGGTTGGCCTCCACCTCTGGAGTGCAATAAGGATTATTGCGCCACACACCGTTCGCAATAATCCTTATTGCGCTCCAGAGGGACCAGTGGGACTCGTCTAAGTTCAAAGGAATTTCACGCTACTGCTTTTGATAACGTCTTGATTTTTAATACCTTCATTGGCTGGTAGGGACTACCAGAAATCTGGTAGTGATGCCAGGTGGGTGGTGTCTTAGGACTGCCAGTCCTTTGAGGCACTGGCAGTCCTGATAATGCCATCACCCACCTGGCATCACCACCAGAAATCTTAGCCCCGGCGTTTAATACCTCCATTGGCTAGTAGGGACTACCGAATTTTCAATCTTTGAAAGTTTCTAATCCTCTCCTCTCCCCTCCCCTCCTCAGTGCTATTAAATTAGCGTCATTTCCGCGACCGCGGAAATCCTGAAGAAACCTTGGAGTAGAGGCTTTAGCCGCAATGCCATTAAGCTAAGGTGACGGCGTTGGAGTCCAAAGCTTCAGCTTTGGCAACGCCGTTCTTACCTTGACCAATCTGGTCCAAATCTGAAGGTTTGGACTCCAACGCGGCTTAACTTAATGGCATTGCGGCTAAAGCCTCACTGCTATTAAGTTAAGGAATCCCCCGGTCAGGTTTTAACCTTGAAGGTCTGGTTTTAGACCTTCAAGGTTTCTCTGGCAGGCTTAACTTAATGTAAAGCCTCTACTCCAAGATTTTTGCTCTTAACTCCAAGGTTTTTGCTCTTAGTCGGTGGCGATATGGTGTCGACTGTTTCACGCACTCAAAGAGGTGTTGCACACAGGGTATAATTACTCGCCTTATGCACCACCACCCCTAGCCTCTTCTTGGTAAGGGAATCTCCCCTGCGAGGCCAGGGTGGTGCTTACTCTCCTCCTCCTTACCAAGGAAGGGTTGGGGGTGGTTGAGTTAACCGTGCGTAAGGTGAGTAATTATTTGAAAAGATAATCATGGGAATGACAAAAATTTTCTGATTGTAAAAATATACTAATAACTGTTAAACTTAAGTTTAAATTAGTGGTCATAATAACTCATTTTACACACAATTTTTTCTAAGATACCACTATAATTATAATAATGTTCAATTATAGCATCATATTTATTTATTATAATTCATTTCATAAGGTTTAAAATTATTATGAATAAAATGATTTCTGCCAAAGGTACGCTATTAATCATCGATGATATTCCTGATAACGTCAAAATTTTGCTCAGTTTTTTGGTAAACGAAGGTTTTAAAGTGCTGGCAGCTAAAGATGGTGAGCAAGGTTTACGGATAGCGAATTATGCTCATCCGGATTTGATATTATTGGATATAATGATGCCAGGAATGGATGGTTTTGAAGTTTGTCAGCGTTTAAAAACCAAAGATAGCACGAAGGATATTCCGGTTATTTTTATGTCTGCCTTATCCGAGACTATTGATAAAGTAAGAGGATTTGATGCAGGTGCCGCCGATTATATTACCAAACCGGTACAACAAGAAGAAGTGTTAGCACGAATCAATGCTCATCTCAAATTACGTCAGTTCCAACGTCAATTGGAGGAGCAAAATCAACAGTTATTACATGAAATTGAGTTACGTCGTGAAGTTGAAAGCTCATTAAACCATATCAATACTGTCTTGGCTCAACGTACCATCGAGTTACAAGCACAGACCACTCAATTAGAGCAACGCAATTCCGAATTAGATGCGTTTTCCTACACGGTTGCCCACGACTTGAAAAACCCGCTCAATGGAATTATTGGAATTACTGAATTGCTGAAAGTTTTTTGTACACAAGCGCCCAATTTACCTCCACATTGGAGTAAACAAATCCACTTGCTAGAAATGGCAGGTGAGCAGATGGTCAATATTGTTGAAGCCATCTTATTACTGTCAGGAATCTCGCGGCAACAGGAGATACCTCTACAATCTCTCAATATGGCTAAAATAGTAGAAGAGGTATTACAACAGCAAACGATGCTAATAGAGCAATATCATGGCAAAATTATCCTATCGTCTAGTTGGCCTAGCGCGAAAGGTTATGCTCCTTGGATCAAAGAAGTTTGGGTAAACTATTTAAGCAATGGCCTCAAATATGGTGGTAACCCTCCTTTCTTAGAATTTGGTGCGGATTCGCCGGCAGGAGGTATGGTACGTTGTTGGGTCCGTGATAATGGAGTAGGTCTTTCGGCGGAAGCCATTACTCAATTATTTACCCCCTTCACGCGACTACAAAAACGAATTGAAGGATATGGTTTAGGATTGTCAATTGTGAAACAGATTGTAGAAAAATTAGGGGGACAAGTTGGAGTGGAAAGTACACCCTCAGCAGGCAGTTTATTTTATTTTAGTCTGCCCGCCGGGTGAAAATAACTAAATAACTGAATATGCCGGGCCCGAAATTAAGTCTTAACCAAACTTAGTTTCTTAAAAATGCGCTAGTAACCATAACACGGACACTACTCCCAACGTTGCAAATAATATCGTATAAATCACGTATCCGATATATTTCATAGCTCTACTGACCAGCGTTTTACCCTGTGGATCAATTTGCTGAAACGGTGCTAACTTTTTAGTTTGGAGTTGACATCTTAAACATTTTACAAAAAAAATAGCGAGGATAGGTGCCGCCACAATTGGCAGTAAAACTATGCCGGCAAAGATTTTGGAAACCCAAACCGTGAGGATATATCCCATGATTAGTAAAAAGATGGTGCTGATCAGAACCAATTCTTTTTTATTTAAGGATAAATCTAATAATTGATGTCGTTGGTTAGACATATCGACGATTCTCTTTAAGTTGTTGAGGTTGATGAGTGTTAATTATAGTGATTGGGATTGCAATTTTCAAGTTAAAGATTCACCAAATAACAGGGCAAAGGATTTAAGAAACCAAAGCCAGGGCCCAGATGTTCTAAAAAACCTTTAAAGATTTTGGAAATCTAGCACCTGGATGTTTAAAACCTTCATACTCCAACATACTTCAATTAGTGGTTCTGAAATGTGAGAGAGATAAAGCGGTTAAGATGGCCAGCTTTCCTAAGCCTTCAAGGCTTAGGAAAGCTAGTTTCACCCAAATTTTAGAACTATTCCCTAATTTATAACTCACCTTATGCACCATCACCCCCAACCTCTCCTTGGTAAGGACCGGAGTATCCCGGCAGCACCTTACCAAGGAGGGGTTGGGGGTGGTTGAGTTAATTGTGCGTATGATGAATTTATAATTCTAGCCACTGATTTAATCGTTGTTGCGCCTCTTCAATACCCATAGTTTTTAATGCTGAAAATAATTGTAGAGTAGTTTCCTTAGCTAATTCCAACGTGATTAAATCTTTTTGCACTTGTTGTAAGACGGTCAATCCTTTACCATGACTAAGTTTATCGGCTTTGGTCAACAGGATATGCACCGGCATATTAGAAGAGCGAGACCCCACTAACATCTGTTGGTCATAATCAGTCAAGGGATGGCGAATATCCATCATTAATACCACTCCTCGCAAACAGTGACGGGTTTGCAAATAACGCTCTAAAGTTTTTTGCCACTGTAATTTAAGCGTCAGCGGCACCTTCGCATAACCATAGCCGGGCAAATCAACTAAGCGACGAGTTTCATCCAGTTTAAACAAAATCAATTGTTGAGTACGTCCCGGCGTTTTGCTGGTCCTAGCCAACCGTCGTTGCCCGGTAATCGCATTAATGGCACTAGATTTGCCGGCATTAGAGCGACCCGCAAAAGCGATTTCCATACCCTCATCGGCCGGCAATTGTGCCAAAGTATGAGCACTGATGAGATAAGTCGTTTGGTGATAAATGGTCATAACTGTAGTCCAAATTTTCCGCTTGGACTCCTGAATTTCTCCTTTCGACAACAGCCATCGCAGAATGCGATAGAATCATCTTATTATTTCACCTTACGCACGGTTAACTCAACCACCCCCAGCCCCTCCTTGTTAAGGAGGGGAGTGCTTCCTGCCAACTCAGTTGGCGCATACTCCCCTCCTTAACAAGGAGGGGCTGGGGGTGGTTATGCGTAAGGTGAGTGAATAAATTAAGCCAATTAAGTAAATTAAGATCGTGGTTAACTATCGGCAGTTTCAACCATAATCACTTCTTCGACACGTCCCTCAAATTTCAACTTCAACTCATCATTCATCATCTTCACTACCACATGTCCGCCCTTTTCTAACGATCCAAACAACAATTCCTCAGCCAACGGTTTTTTGATTTTCTCCTGAATCAACCGCGCCATCGGTCGGGCCCCCATCAACTTATCATAACCATGTTTAGCCAACCAATGTCGGGCCACATCATCCACGTCGATAGTAACGTGTTTGGCTTCCAATTGCGCCTCTAACTCAATAATAAATTTATCTACCACATGCGAAATCGTAGCTGGAGTCAGCGCGGAAAATTGCACAATAGCATCTAGGCGATTGCGAAACTCTGGTGTAAACGCACGCTTAATCACTTCCATCGCATCCGATGAATGGTCTTGCAAGCTAAAACCCATCGAGGCCCGACTCATTTGTTCGGCCCCCGCATTAGTGGTCATCACCAATACCACATTGCGAAAATCTACTTTACGTCCATTGGTATCGGTCAACGCCCCGTGATCCATGACTTGCAACAACAAATTAAATACATCCGGGTGAGCCTTTTCAATTTCATCTAAGAGCAAAACCGCATGAGGTTGCTTATTAACCGCTTCCGTGAGCAATCCACCTTGGTCATATCCGACATATCCTGGTGGGGCTCCAATTAACCGCGAAACGGTATGACGCTCCATGTATTCCGACATATCAAAACGAATTAACTCAATCCCTAAAATTTTCGATAATTGTCGAGTCACTTCCGTCTTCCCGACCCCGGTGGGACCGGCAAATAAAAAGCAGCCCATGGGTTTTTCTGGTAATCCTAACCCAGATCGCGACATTTTGATGCAGGTTGCCAACATTTCAATTGCCGGCTCTTGACCAAATACCACCATTTTCAAGTCACGCTCCAAGGTCTTCAAAGTATTTTTATCAGACGCAGAAACATTCTTTGGCGGAATTCGAGCAATTTTGGCCACAATCGATTCGATATCGGCCACCTTGATCAGTTTTTTGCGTTTCGCGGGCAGTTGTAAACGTTGCTTGGCCCCAGCTTCATCGATCACATCAATGGCCTTATCTGGCAAATGTCGGTCATTGATATACCGAGTAGATAATTCCACCGCGGCCCGAATCGCTTGTGGCGAATATTTAACTTCATGATGCTCTTCAAAGCGTGGCCGCAGACCATTTAAAATTTGTACACTTTCTTCCACCGAAGGTTCATTGACATCAATTTTTTGGAACCGACGAGATAACGCCCGATCTTTTTCAAAAATGCCACGATATTCTTGGTAGGTAGTGGAACCGATACATTTTAAGTCACCGGAAGCCAACACCGGTTTAATTAAATTCGACGCATCCATGGCGCCCCCCGAAGCGGCACCGGCACCGATAATCGTGTGAATCTCATCAATAAACAAGACGGCTCCTGGCTCCTTCCGTAACTGCGTTAATACCGCTTTCAACCGTTTCTCAAAATCACCACGATATTTAGTTCCAGCCAATAATGACCCTAAATCCAAAGCATACACCACACTGTTAGCCAAGATTTCTGGCACTTTCTTTTCCACAATCAGTCGTGCCAAACCTTCCACAATCGCGGTTTTACCTACTCCCGCTTCGCCGACGAAAAGTGGATTATTTTTACGCCGCCGACATAGAATTTGTAAAGTCCGTTCGATTTCTAATTGGCGACCAATCAATGGATCAATTTTTCCTGCTAAGGCCAACTCATTGAGATTGATAGTATAAATTTCCAAAGGATTCTTCGATGGGGTAGCCTCGGACCCACTTTCCTCCTCAGAAGTGGCGGCCATCTCCATACCGCCCTCGGTATCGATTTTAGAAATCCCGTGAGAAATATAATTGACCACATCTAAACGATCAATATTTTGTTTTTCTAAGAGATAAACCGCATGAGAGTCACGCTCGCCAAAGATGGCCACCAGGACATTAGCCCCAGTGACTTCTTTTTTGCCAGAAGATTGCACATGAAATACCGCTCGCTGCAAAATGCGTTGAAATCCCAAGGTCGGTTGAGTATCACGATCTTCACGACGAGAAAGTTTAGGCACGGTTTCTTCTAAAAAGTCGATCAATTCTTTTCGTAGCAGACCAATATCGGCAGCGCAGGCTCGTAAAACTTGAATAGCATCAGCATCTTCTAACAATGCTAACAGCAAATGTTCTACCGTCATAAATTCATGACGCTTAAGCCGTGCCGCCTGAAACGCATTATTCAGGGTAACTTCAAGCTCCTTGCTTAACATAGACGAAGACCTCTTTAGATAAATTATGAATTAGGCTGGTTCCATTGTACACAACAGTGGATGCTGATTTTCACGGGCATAAGTATTCACTTGGGCCACTTTGGTTTCAGCGATTTCACGAGTAAAGGTACCACATACACCTTTTCCTTGGAGATGCACTTGCAACATGATGTGGGTGGCTAATTCACGATCCATTTTAAAAAATGTTTCCAGAATATGTACCACGAAATCCATCGGAGTATAATCATCATTCAAGAGAATCACTCTATACAACGGTGGCCGCTTTAATTTCGGCGCTAATTCTTGAACAAGTACATCATCATCAAACATTGATTCAAGTTTTTTTGCCATAATTTTCAGTATCGTTGAATTAATGGAATTTTTGATGAGAGAAGTATTTTAAACAAACAGGTGCTATACTACTGTTTTTAATCATAGTATCTATAATATTTTTCACCAAATTTTGACTTTAGTTGAATATTGTACATTAACACGTTTATTCTTACTATATCTGATCTCAATTAGCAAATGATTAAATCAAAATCTTAATTAGCTTAATTTTCTTAATTAGCTTAATTTAATTAATTATTTAAATTAGGCTAATTAAGAAAATTAAGCTAATTAAGATTCAGATACTTTAACATAATTAAATTAATTAAGCCAATTAAGAAAATTAAGAGAATTAAGATCCAATGACCAAAAGTTTAACTCTACCTTTGTTTCCATTAACTTTCCTGACGGGGATATGTTTCCCTTTGCTTGCTACTGCCGACACCCTCGACGAATTAAAACAACAATTACAGCAACAAATGCACCTACTCCAACAATTACAACAAAAAATTGAACGATTAGAGCAATCACAGCAAACGTTGACGATTCCTTCCAAATCACCCTCCACCACAGCAATCACGACGGTTCCACCATCACCGGTTATCACTAAAGGCCAGTTTAATAATGCTATTCAATGGCCCGATAATTCTTCTTCGCTAGGATGGGGCGGCTATGTTAAACTAGACTTAATTTACAATGATTATGGTAGCAGTTTGCAAGTAGGAGACGATACGTTAGTACCTTCCTTGATTCCACTCAAAGGTACCGCCGAGGACCGAGCCGGTGATTTAAATATTCATGCCAAAGAAAGTCGATTTTGGTTTAAAACGTTAACTCCTAATCAATGGGGCAATTTTGGAACTTTTGTTGAATTGGATTTTCTCGTCAGTGACCAAGGTGATGAACGTTTTAGCAACTCTTACGCACCCCGTTTACGTCACGCCTATGCCACCATGGGGAATTGGTTATTTGGCCAAAACTGGTCCACTTTTATGAGTTTAGATTCCAAAGCCGAAACTTTGGATTTTACTGGTAGCGTAGCGGAAGTATCAGTACGACAACCGCAATTACGTTATACCCGCCCCTGGGCTAACGGCAGTATTCAATTCGCGCTGGAAAATCCAGAAACCACGTTGACTGATATGGAGGGCAAACGCATCCTGCCGGGAGATGACCTCTGGCCTGATTTAATTGCCCGAATTAATTGGCAAGAACCAAATTATACGCTCAATTTAGCCGCTTTGGTGCAAAATTTACGCGCCAATACGTTAGTCGAATCACGGGTAGTAGAGGACAATCAATGGGGCGTTGCCTTAAGTTTCTCCGGTAGTCTCAATCTATGGTCTCCAGATAATTTTAAGTGGCAAATAAACTATGGCACCCTGGGACGCTATATGACCGCCAATCATACCAATAACGGTTTTCTAAGTCCAACCGGGGAGATAGATACTCTCAAATTATTCGGCGTTCATTTGGCCTATCAACACCACTGGAGTAAGCAAATACGTTCTAGTTGGGTCTTGGGTTATGCCGAAGTAGATAACGATCATGGCTTCAATAGTCCCGTGAATCGACTATTATGGAGTTCTCATGTCAATTTAGTCTGGGCCCCCACTGAGGTCAGTAGATTTGGTATTGAATATCTTCATGCTTATCGTCAATTAGAGAATGGTCAAGAGGGGGCCATTAATCGAATTCAATTGTCTGGGCGGTACGACTTCTGATCTTAATTCTCTTAATTGGCCTAATTAGCATAATTATTTTAACTTTAAATTCTTTTAATTAATCACTTTACGGCACAGTCAACTCGACTACCTCCTGTCCCTCTTTGGTAAGGCGGGGGGTTACTGCTAAGTACTGAAGCCGAAATTTTTTCCTATTTTCTTTCACCCCTCTCCCTCTGGGAGAGGGGCCGGGGGTGAGGGAAAATACCGTAAAATTTCTGCTTCAGTACTTATACTCCCTCCTTAACCAAGGAGGGGCTGGGGGTGGTTGGGTGTAAGGTGAATTAATTAAGCAAATTAAACCAATAAGGAATATTCACTTATGTCAACGATATTACCTCGAATCGCCATTACCTCAGGGGAACCTGCTGGGATTGGACCTGATATTACCTTGCTACTGGCACAACAAGATTTACCGGCGCAATTAATAGTCTTTGCGGACCCCGCGTTATTGGCGCAACGTGCTAAACAATTAGGTTTGTCCATCGAATTACAAGTGACTAGCTTATCGGCGCTGGAGACCTTGCCTCCGAGGCCACGGGTTGGCTCTCTCATAGTGATTCCTATCGCTTTGGCACAACCAGTGATTCCTGGCCACTTAAATCCTGCTAATGCTCATTATGTACTGACCTTGTTAACGCAAGCCTGTCAAGCCTGTGTTGAGAATCAAGTAACCGCGATGGTGACCGCACCAATTCACAAAGGCGTGATTAATGATGCAGGAATCCCTTTTACTGGCCACACTGAATTTTTAGCTCAACATACTGGCGTGAAACAAGTAGTGATGATGTTAGCGACTCCACAATTGCGAGTCGCCCTAGTCACCACTCATTTACCCCTAGCCCAAGTCAGTGCCGCGATTACTCCGCACCGATTAGAAACGGTGATTAGAATTTTACAAACCGATTTAATCACTAAATTTCATTGTCTTCATCCTCGGATCTCAGTATGTGGTCTGAATCCTCATGCTGGGGAAGGAGGACACTTAGGGACCGAAGAAATAACTGTCATCAGCCCAGTACTCAATAAACTCCGTGCTGAAGGTATGAACCTAATCGGCCCGTTACCTGCTGATACCGCTTTTCTTCCCTCCTCCTTAAGCGGGGTGGATGCGGTGCTAGCCATGTATCATGATCAAGGCTTACCCGTGCTTAAAGCGCAAGGTTTTGGCACCGCCGTCAATCTCACTTTAGGATTACCTATTATTCGAACTTCGGTCGACCACGGCACCGCCTTAGAATTGGCTGGCACCGGCCGCGCTGCTGGCAACAGTTTACGTCAAGCCGTACAGATGGCGGCTCTCATTCACAGCTACTCTTCCAAAGGGCGAGGAGAGAAAACCACTGGTCTCCCCGTACTTCCTTCTCCCTTTGGGAGAGAGACCGGGGGTGAAAGTTCTCGGGATTTTCTACCACCAAACCAGGTCAACCTCGATGACTAAATATCTCACTTTGCCAATGCTCATAACGCTGTTAAACCTCCCGTTAACTGGTTGCGTAGTTCACCAGGCGGCATTTGGTGACTGCGCCAGTCGCCTTCAAACGGCGGAATGTCACCAAACTTTGGCTCCAGATGCCGATTTAATTAAAAGCAGTTTTACCGCCGCCGATAATTTGATGCAAAATGCTTTAATGGACTTGTATCCAGGACACCGCGTGTTAATGACCACTATCGCTAATATTGACAATTTAACCTCGAGTAGTTCATTAGGTCGATTACTCAGTGAACAACTTTCCGCCCGCTTTGTGCAAAAAGGTTATACTGTCAAAGAAGCCAGATTATATGATTATCTCATTATGCAACCTTATTCTGGTGAATTTGTGTTATCTCGTCATTACCGACAACTCAGTTTGAACGCTCAAGGTGATATTCTCATTGCCGGCACCTACGCAGTGGGCAAAGATACCGTCTATGTCACCTTAAAACTGTTAAACGTGGAAACGGCCAAAGTCATCGCCTCTTATGCTTATATTTTACCCATTGGCTCGAATATTGATGCGTTATTGCAACCAGACAGTTGGTGGTAATCGTAAGCCGGCCCACCGGCTAAAGCCCCTACTCCAACAGGTTTGCTCTTTCGAATGTTGGAGTAGAGGCTTTAGCCGGTGTTGGAGTAGAGGCTTTAGCCGGTGTTGGAGTAGAGGCTTTAGCCGGTGTTGGAGTAGAGGCTTTAGCCGGTGTTGGAGT
>BS_KBA_SWE02_21mDRAFT_10000566_pt1 | contig 13939 bp, 13 predicted proteins | sample BalSeasSWE02_21m_FD_9196 | JGI IMG/M metagenome (IMG submission 9196)
ACCTCTAGAAATAGTCATAATTATATTACAATATTTCAGGATTAATAAATTATATATTAAATAGTTACTGTTAACCGAAAGAAGATTTATAATGAAATTATAGAGTCCTCTTCCTTATATTTAAGGTTATTATTAATTTTCTTTAATCAATTCTTAAATCTGGATCAAGATCATTTGTCGCTATTATCTTGTTTATTCGTAACCTAAAGTCAGGTCTTCTCTCGTTATTTAAATCAATAAATGTTTCAGAATTAAAACTCTTGGCATACACATTAAAAAAGGCGCTGTTACCATACCAGTTTTCTAGATCTTCGTTATTAGCATTATTTTCAACAAATATGTTTCCATTACAATTATTGAAATACATATTTTCAAATTTAATTTTTTCTAAATTTTCCTGATTAACATTAATCTTATCTTGCAACAATACAGCAGGATTAAACCCGGAAATAACACTCTTATTCATATCAAGTAAGGCATTTTCTCCTACATATACAGCTTCTTTAACCAGACCTTTTTCAATATCTGATTTTAAATTTTCACTATTATTTATCAATGTTAAATTGTTTGCTATTACAGAAGTTCCTTTTTTACTAAAATCAACTTCCTCCCTTTTATCATAAGACATAATTTGCATACATCTCGCGCCATTGCTGCTAGAAACATAAGGAGACCTTACAGCTAACGAGTTGTCCAATTTACATTGCGCTCCAAAATTAAATTTGTAATCATTGCGGTTTGATCTAAAGGAAACCATTTTATACATATTAACTCCCCCTCCCCAAATTTCGAAAGAATTCCCAGCAGAATAACTAACCATTACATTTTCAATTATTGTTGTTATTCCAACACCAGCCAGTAACAAACCATTAAAATAATCATCATTCTTTATTCGTTTACCCGCATATTCTATTCGAACAAATCTTAGAACGCCTGAGTTACTTTCACTATTGATACCACCAAAATTTGTATTTGCATAAGCTGATGATGAAAGATCTGTATAAAATGAGGCAACGGAGCCATTTCCAAATTTATTTGAAGGTGCGTCACCCAAAATGATTATGCCTCCCCAATCTCCAGCTCTTTTAACACTTCTGTTAGATGTAAAAATAATAGGATCCGTTTCTAGACCATCGGCAATTAAAGTCGCTCCTTTTGAAATAGTCAGCGAAGCCTTTGATGCATAATCACCCAATATTACTGTTCCTGGCTCAATGGTAAGCGTAGCATTATTAGTAACAAAGACATTGCCTACTAAAAGATAAATGTCTCTTTTAGACAGTTTAGTGTCTTTGGTTATATTACCAGTTAATATTTGAGTAGGACTATCATAATCCTGTTGATTAGGTTTAAAATCTGTCCAATTATGCAGCCAGTTATTTTGCCCTTTTATTCCTTTTTCTTGTTGCCCAAAGGTGCTCCCAAAAACAATAAGGAATACCAATAATGACATATGAGTCAAACGTTTCATAATTAAATATTTTATAGTTAAAAAAACTAAATCAGATTTTTCATCTAATTATTTATCAAAAATATAAAAAATCCTATGAAATACCAATTTTTTCGACGAAATACATAAAATATATTATTTGTATATTATTTTTATCGACGAAATGCACTTTTTTCTGTTTATTAAAATAATGATATTATAATTATTCATATTAAGTTTATTACTTCTTAATTATTAAAAATGACTGAATTATAAAAAAGTAAAAATCTATTCTGAACATTGTTTTAAATAGAATAACAAAGAGCAAAAAAAAAGCCTTAGTATAACTTACTAAGACTTTTAATTCTTTTAATTAAGAAATTAATTTTTAATGAAATTCACTATATTCATGTAATGACTTCATTATTTCTTCATAAAATAAAATAGCCGAAATTAAATTATTTGTATCTGAATATGGGAGAATTGATTTCTGAAATTCATGATTGGCCTCTAGAAAGTCCTTTGTCGATTCAAACTTTTTCTCTAATATTTTTCTGTTATCCTTGTCATTAGGGATACCTAGAGTTGACATGGTAATCCCTGGTTTAGTTGCAAATGAAATATATGGAAGTGTTTCAATTAAACTTTCAATACGCTCAACATAAAGTGTTAACAACTCACCCTTTTGCATGCGCTCTAATTCTTCTTTATTATGATATTTTTTGATAGCTACTTTTTCATTAATAATACTTTTTGGCTCATCGCCCTTTTGGGCAAAACCAATACTAGTTACTAAGAAAAAACAAAAACTGAATAGTATAAATTTTATTTTCATGTCTAAGATTTGAGTGTTGAACAAGGCAAATATATGTAATTAATCGTAAAAAACAAGCGTTTTGTCGGATTTTTTACTAAAAAAGTAAATTTTAATAAGAATTTTATTTGATCGCTTTGATTAACAGACATTTCTCTTTAACAAATTATGAGGTGTTTTTACATAAGCCCCTTATATTATTACAAAGTTTGGAGCACCAACTATTTCAATCTAAACACCCTAATTTATCCATAAAAAACTCTTTGTATTTTATGTTTTCAATTTCTATAAAACCCTTAGTTCCCTGCAACTTAATAGATTTTATAGGAGATTCTTTTAGTTTTGATATGGATGAATTTGTCAGAATACCTTTCAAGCTAAATTTTCCACAATCCACATTCCATGAATGATAAATAGTAACAATCACATTATTCTCTAACTTAATTTTTGCAGAAGACCTGTTATGGCTAAAATAACTGGCACATCCTAATTGGCCATCAAAATTCATAAAAACATGTTTTTTATTTCCTATTCTGTATAATTCAATTTTCAAACTATCATTCACCTCATAATTTTCAGTCTTAACAATCTTCTCATTATAAAATGTATCCATTTCATTCATCTGATAGTGACAAGTAAATCTTAATTCTATTCGATCTATATCAGTACTTTGCTTATTAATTTTATCTTCTGTTTGAGTTTTTTCCGCATTACTCTCCAGAATAAACTCATTTTGTGCAGGCCCTACAGTTTTATTTTTCACCTCAGTTTGAACTATTTTTAACTCCTCCGGAGCCACTTCTCCATCTGCTTTTTGAATCACTAAAGTTTGAGATTCTATTGGCTTTTTAATCACAGCTTCAAGTTCATCATTTATAACTAAATAGTCAGAAGTCACATAACCAACCCATTTTTTATATTGAATTTTAAAATTACCGTTTCCCAAATAGCTTTTAACAATACACTTTTTTCCCTTATTAAATTGAGCCTTCACTGGAGAATTTACGTTTGTGGTTTCAAATAAATCTCCATATTGTTTAAACTTGGTTTGAATATTTAATTCTGTGTTTTGGGGCATACTATTAGTCTGACCAATACTATTGCCTTTCTCACTGATTTTATTTTCTGTTAGATTTCTTTCCGCAATTTCCCCTTGTTTAAACTCAATTTCCAAAACCTTGCCTTCTTCATTTTTTTTATCAGCTTCAACAATTCCTAATTCTTTCGGAGCCACGTCAACATCTACTTTTTGAATTGCAATAGTTTGAGGTTCTTTAGGTTCATTAATAACAGTTTCAAGTTCATCATTTATAACTAAATAGTCAGAGGTCACATAGCCAACCCATCTTTTATATTCAATTTTAAATTTATTATTTCCTAAATAGCTTTTAACTACACACTTTTGACCTTTATTAAATTGAGCTATCATTGGAGAATTTCTGCTTGACGTTTCAAATAAGCCTCCATATTGATTAAACTTAGTTTGAATATTTAATTCTGTATTTTGTGAAATACTATTGGTTTGAGATCTAATTTGATAAAAACATAGAATTAAAAACAGTGTTAAATATTTGTACATTAGTATGTTATTTAAAAATGAAAATTCTTATTTTAAATTTAATAATTAATTGGAATATACATTGACAAATTACTTCCCGATACAGAAATTAGCAAAAATGTTTCCCAACAAATCATCATTAGTGATTTCTCCGGTTATTTCACCAAAATGATAGAGCGCCTGCCTGATATCAATAGCCATTAAATCACCTGACAGACCGGTATCTAATCCATATTTTACTTTCTGAATTTCTTCGAATGCTTTTAATAAAGCGTCATAATGTCTTGAATTAGTAACAATCGTTTCGTTATTCCTTAAAGCGCCTGTATTAATTAAATTCAAAAGTTTATTGGTTAATTGCTCAACTCCAAATCCTGTTTTTGCGGATAACAGATGTATTTCTGGAATCTCCTTTTGCATTACAGCTATTTGAGTATCATCAATCTGATCAATTTTATTTGCAATTACAATGAGTGGTTTTTGTGGATATTTATTTTTTATTTTTTCCAGTTCTACTTTATATTCTGAACTATGGATATTAAACTGCGTACAATCAAACAAATAAATAACGACTTGAGCCTGTTCAATTTTTTCAAAAGTTTTCTTTATACCAATACTTTCAACGACATCCTTTGTATCTCTAATTCCTGCCGTATCAATAAACCTAAACCCAATACCTCCAATGGAAATCTCATCTTCTATAGTATCTCTAGTTGTTCCGGCTATTTCTGAAACAATGGCCCTTTCTTCGTTTAATAAAGCATTTAATAAGGTAGATTTACCCACATTGGGTTCCCCAACTATAGCAACTGGAATTCCATTTTTAATAACATTACCAACAGCAAATGAATCGATGAGTCTTTTTAATACGAATGTGATTCTTTCTATTAAATCTTTAAATTGACTTCTATCAGCAAACTCCACATCTTCCTCAGCAAAATCAAGCTCTAATTCTATAAGTGATGCAAAATTTAAAAGTTCTTCACGCAGTTTTGCTATTTCAGAAGAGAAGCCACCACGCATTTGCTGCATAGCTATCTGATGTGATGCTTCATTGTCACTGGCTATTAAATCGGCAACCGCTTCAGCCTGACTTAAGGTCCAATTTACCATTTAAAAAAGCACGCAACGTAAACTCGCCTGCAGTAGCCATTCTGCAGCCATTTCTTAAAAATAGCTGAATAATTTCCTGCTGAATATAATGTGACCCATGACAAGATATTTCTACTACATTTTCTCCGGTATAGGAATTCGGGTCTTTAAAAACTGAAACCAATACTTCATCAATGGTTTTTTCCCCATCTATAATATGACCTAAATGAATGGTATGGGTGGCTTGCCTACTTAACAACTTATTTGAAACAGATTTAAAATGTTTTTCTGCAATGATAATAGCCTCTTTTCCTGATAATCTAATAACCGCAATGGCTCCCACACCAGATGGTGTAGCAAGAGCAACTATAGTGTCATTATATATCATGGTGATGCGTTAAACTAAATAAATTCCGTCTGATTTAATTTCTATAAGGTGCTGTTTATAAAGTGTACCAACTGCTTTTTTAAAATTTTTCTTACTCATTTGAAGTTGTGCTTTGATATCTTCCGGATCTGACTTGTCTGTTAGATTTAAAAATCCACTATTATCATGTAATTCGTGCATAATTAATTCTGCATTGGGTTCAATATTTCTATATCCTATTTGCCCTAATGTAATATCCAGTTTGTTGCCCGGACGTATCTTTTTTACAATGCCTCTTAACTTATCTCCAACACTTAAATCCTTAAAAATGGCATCTTTATATATTAATCCGGCATGTGTTTTATTGACAATAACATTCATACCAATCTCTGAAGGATGTGAAACAATTAAATCAACTTCATCAAACTCACTAACAGTCAAGGTTTTATTATCCAAAAACCTGTTTGTTTTACTAGAAGCAACTAACCTATTTGTTTTTTCATCCATATAACAATATACCAGATACCAACCACCAGGTTTCATTTTAAAAGCTTGCTCTTTAAAAGGACAAAACAATTCTTTAACTAAGCCCCAATCTAAAAATGCACCATAATCTGTTACTTGATTGCAGCGTAATAATGCAAAATCATTTAATTGAATATAGGGTTTATCAGTTGTAGCTACTGGACGTTCTTCATTATCTAAATAAACAAAAACCTCAATTTTTTCCCAGATTTTAAAATTTTCAGGTACATATCTATTTGGCAGCAATACTTCATTTCCATCTTCATCTGCAATATAAAGTCCTTGAACGGCCTCCCTGATTATTTCTAATGTGTTTATTTTTCCTAAATGTATCATACTGCAAAGGTAGTGATATTCATGTTTTTTAAAATAAAAAAGCACTGCTATTATGCCATGCTTTTTTTAACTCTATAATCTATAAATTACTTATCAAGAGATTCCTTTTTTTAAACCAAAAACTCAAAATATTTTAAAAGAACCTCATCATTAATAATTCTAGGTGTGAATATTTCCAACAATTTTGGTCTGTAAGATTCTGAATAAAAATTTTCTAGTTTATTTTTTAATTGTTGGTCTGTTTTGGCACTTAAATAGTCAATACTATACATTTTACTGAGGTGCTTTGCATTTAAATCATGTTTAGTCTCAAAAAAAGTATCAAAATTTTTGGTATCCTTTTGACCAGGTAAAATTCTAAAAATACCACCTCCTTGATTATTAACAACTATAATTCTAAAATTATTAGGTATATAATTATTCCATAGTCCGTTGCTATCATATAAAAAACTTAAATCTCCTGTTATAAAAACGGTTCTCTTTTTACTGACTACTGAAAACCCAACGGCCGTGCTGGTACTTCCATCTATACCGCTTGTGCCTCTGTTGCAATAAACTTCTAATGTTTTGTTAACACTAAACAATTGGGTATAACGTATTGCCGAACTATTACCAACCTGCAAAATGGAATAATTTGGGATTGATTTTAGTATTGAATCAAAGACTTTAAAATCACAAAACGGGATTTGTTTAAGATATAATTTATGCTTTTCTAATCTCTTTTCTTTGACTGCCATCCAGGTTTCTTTGTAATCACTTTTTACATAATGTGTAATTTTTGGTAATAATGATTCAAAAAACTGATTGGGAGTGGCCTCCACATGCATACTTAAACAGAAAAAAGTATCATATGCCTTTTTCTTATCAATATGCCAATGATGTTTGGGTTGATATTTTCTTAAAAATGATTTTATTTTTTTTGAAACAATCATACCACCAAAAGTCAAAAGAATTTCCGGCTGTAAATCGATTTGATCTTCTTGAGTTAAAGGCGCTATTATCTGATCAATACTTGAAAAAAAACTATCATCATGTAAATTTGAAGTAGTTTCTGTAAAAACTATGACACTATCATCTTTAGCAATATCGTCTAACCACTTTTGTTCAATCTGATTGGGTTGATTGACGCCGACTAAAATCATTTTTTTAGTGGCCGTATTCCAATATTCATAGCATTCCTGCAAAACATATGAATCAACCGGTTTTTCTTTTAAAAGAACTTCCAGGTTTTTTGTTTCAACACTTTGTTTATCAACTGTTTCATAAAGAGGTTCATCAAAGGGGATATTGATATGAACCGGACCCTTTTCTAAAATTGCCGTATTTATAGAGGTATTAATTTCAATTTCATTATGTGTTTGAATATCCTTTTGAAAACCAAGAAAACGTTCCAATTTATCCTCCAGATTTTTCATAATAGGCAAATCTTCTGTTAAGGGAATATTCTTTTCATCTTTTAAATCCAGTTTAAGATTTGCAGAATATAAAATATGATTTTGAAATACATATTTTTGATTTATAGTTTGTCCATCCCCTATTTCAATTAAATGTTTAGGCCGGTCTGCCGATAATACCACTAATGGAATATCACTGTAAAATGCTTCTGAAATGGCCGGATAATAATTTAACAAAGCACTGCCTGATGTACATAAAACAGCTACAGGATGCTTTAACTGCTGAGCCAACCCTAGTGCAAAAAAAGCCGCACTTCTTTCATCAACAATACTATAGCATTTAAAGAATTTATCAGACGTAAAACCAATGGTTAAGGGGGCATTTCTGCTACCTGGTGAAATAATTATATGCTTAATGTTTTTGGCCTTACAAAGTTGAATAACGGTTTGAGCAAGCGGAATTTTAGGATAAATCATAAATGAATTTTCTATAGCAAAAATAAGAAATAGACCTAATATAATATCATTACAAAATACTTTTAATGACTTTAGATTTTGAGACCGTTTCTTCCCATTCCTTCTCGGGATTAGATGTTTTTGTAATACCGCCACCTATATATATATAAGCTTCATTATTTATTATCTGCATACAACGCAAATTAACATATAATTGTGTGCTTCTTTTATAATAGGTATAGGCTTGGTTTTCAGTATTCCTTAATTTGGAACTTGGTCCTGTTTTTTGTTCAAAATTAAGCTCGCCCAAATAACCCGTGTAAAACTCTCTGTTATAGTTTTCGTTTTCTAAAATAAATTTTTTTGTAGTTTGTTTTGGCATGCCGCAAACCGCTGGAGTTGGATGGATAACAGATAAAATATGCTTTAAATTAAAACCATCCATATTCAAGCTTGCCTTGATCATAGTTCTTAAATGCACCAAATTACCTGCCTTAACCGTTTCAACTTCAGATATTTTTATGTTTTTTACTAAAGGTTTTAAGTTTGAAGTGATAAAATCAGTGACAATTTGTTGCTCCCGTTTTTCCTTGTCTTGCCAATCTACATTTAAGGTTCCTTTATAATCTTGTGTTCCGGCCAATGACATCATTGAAAACTGATGTCCTTCAATTTTCATTAATGTTTCAGGTGTGGCTCCTAACCAAAGTCCAATTTTTGGATGATACCAGCAATATACAAATGCCGATGCATAAGAGTTTAATAGGTTTTTAAAAAACGTAAGGAATTTAGAACCAGAAACAGCCACCGTTTCTTTTCTGGATAAAACCACTTTTTCAAAACTATTTTTATCAATATATTGAATTCCCTTAGCAATCAACTCAATATGGTTTTCTTTTTCTAATTCCTTAAAAGTAATCTCATTTTGATTTGGATGGAAAGCTTCCTCTGTTGAACAAATAGAATCCAAACTATCAGCATGCTCCAAAGGAATTAAAATACTCTTTTCAGAATCATCAAAAGGGGCAAACACAAAACCTGTTTCTTTATAATTTTCAACCTTATAAACCGTATCCTCTTTTTGGAAAATCCCTTTTAAATTAGATGCCTGCGGTTTTCTGTAGACCACAAATGGCAATTTATTATTGTAATGATCCTGAATTTTATAAAAAAATAGGTCTGAGGCAATCAATTTTATTTATTTTTTAGGTAGTGAAATGGTGGATAATTTGCAAACAGATATCAAATTATGGTTATCATCAGTGACTTTAATATCTAGTAACTGTGTAGTTCTTCCTTTATGCAAAAAAGTGGCTTTTGCATAAATAAAACCTTCTTTGACACTTTTTATATGGTTAGCCGAAATTTCTATACCACGAACAAAAAACGCTTCAGTATCAATAAAAATATGGGCTGCAAAACTTCCTACACTTTCTGCCAAAGCTACGGTTGCACCACCATGTAACACGCCATCTGGCTGAAATACTTTTGAATTTACGGGCATTCGTGCTGTAAGAAAATCAAAACCATAATCAATCACTTCAATACTTAAAGTTTCCATGAGTGTGTTTTTGCTCGCTGCATTGCATTTTGCTAAAACTTCTTCTTTAGTTATTTGCATAGAAATAATGTATTTTTAAACTCGTGGTAAAAATACAAAACCAAAGCTTAATATAATTCTTGAATAGAACGAAATATGACAGTACCTACTTTAGAAAATGACCGCGTCAAATTAACCTTACTTGACCTGAGTAATTTTAAACATTTACTACTGGTTGCACAGCAAGAAAATCTAATACAATATTCACCCAGTGATATTTCAACTCCAGAAAAACTAAAAGAATATGTTGAAATTGCGGTAGACGGTTATTATCAAAAAACCAGTATTCCATTTATTATTTATGACAAGCGAATGCGAGCTTATGCCGGAAGCACACGTTTTGGAATGATTAATTATAAAAATAAAGTACTGCATATTGGTTGGACCTGGATTGGCCGGGAGTTTCAAGGAACTGGTTTAAATGTGAATGTGAAATTTTTAATGCTTCAGTATGCCTTTGAAACTTTAGAATTTGACAAAGTTGAATTTAGAATTGATGAAAGAAATACAAAATCAAGAAAAGCAGTAGAAAAATTAGGAGCCACCCTTGAAGGTGTTTTGCGCAAAGACACATTAATGCTTGACGGTTTTAAACGGAGCACCTGTTGCTATGGCATATTGAATAAAGAATGGTTAAACATAAAACAAACACTTCTTTAGTAAAATTACTCTTTTACTAGATTTTTTATAATTTCTTTAGTTGGCAAAATAGCCTTGGTATGTTCAATACTTGGTCCGGCTACCCAAACTGTTTTATAAGTTACTTTAGTGGCAGCATTTTGGGTGGCTTTCATTCCAATGGAAAATCGAATCATTTTTACCCATTTTTTAAGCTTTTTATTTTTATTTAAAACGGTTTCCAGCCACGTTTGTTTGGTTCCTATTTTCTGAACATATGGCGTATTAATCACCGTGCAGGGTGTTCCTGATATACGTTCAGTAACTACAATATCTTGAGCACCGTATTCTACACAGGCCTGTTTGTATTCCTCAGTTACATTAGCCTCCATTGATGCAATGAAGGGGCTTCCCACAGATACGCCGGCAGCACCATAACTAAGCATTTTATCAATATCTGCTTTACAACCTACACCACCAGCTGAAATAACCGGTATTTTACAATGAGAAACTAATTCTTTAATTAATTCTTCAGGAGATCTATTCCCTCGGTGTCCACCTGCTTCATTATTCACTGCTATAATAGCGTCAGCACCCAGGCTTTCAACTTTTTGTGCAAATTTTAAATCTACCACATCACAAAACACCTTTATTCCAGCCTTATGTGCTTGTTTAATGGTTTCCTCAGGGCTTCCTAAAGAGGTAATAATAAAATCACAGCCTTCCTCACAAATAACTTCTAATTGTCCTTTATATTTAATATTTGATTTATTGACGATTAAGTTAAAACCAAAAGAACCTCCTGCCACTTTTGCTTCTTTTAATTCTTTTAATGCAGCCCTTAATTCATCCAGGGTTCTATAATTTAAAGCAGGAATACAACCGGCAATTCCTCCTTTCATAGCTTCAATGACCATGGCGGTGTTAGAAACTAAAAACATGGGGGCTTGAATAATAGGATATTTAATATTTAGGAGACTTGTCAATTTATTCAGATTTTAAAATTAATTTTTAAATATACAAAATTAGTATGCAAGCATAATAAAATTAATCAACATGTAGATAAAATTTTTAATCTCATTGATGAATATCATTTCAAAAAAATCCATCTATGGGTAACTTTATTACATGAATTAAAATTTAGTGTATTAATTAAAATAAAGTTATTATGAAAAATTTAATTATTGGTTTGTTCCTATTTGGTGCCACGAGTCCATTATTCGCTCAAATCATCAAATTACCTGAAGTAGAAATTACAGCTGTAAATTATAAATATTTAAATGCTGTTGATTCAGAAGATTTAGCCCTTGACGTAAAATTGCTACAAGAAAAAGTAGCCATGTACGATATAAAAAATTCTGATCTTTATAGTGATGAATATAACTTGTATAACGTAGATTTCTTTATTCCTGACGGTAAAATACTTGCCGCTTATGATAAAGATGGAAAAATACTTAGAACCATTGAAAAATTTAATAATATTAAATTACCAAAGGTCATTCTTGAATCCATTTATAATAGGTTTCCTGGTTGGACTATAGCCAAAAATGTCTATAGTGTAACATATAACGAAAATAATAATAAAAAGGTTTTTAAAGTTACCTTAGAAAACGGTGATCAAAGAATGAGATTAAAATTAAATGATGAAGGTAATTTTCTTTAGAAGTATTTAGAAGCAAAAAAGCACAACTAAATAGTTGTGCTTTTTTTATTTGGTTTTTTATCAATTTAAAATGAACCTTTTATACATCATTTTTATCCAAATAATTTAGAATCAAAATATATTAAATTTTACTATGCGTGCATAGTAATTGATAATCAATATGTTATGCGTGCATAATATTTAAACCTACTTAATTATCTGATTAAATGACTTTTATCATGTTTTTATTATGCGTGCATAGTTAATTTTATACATAATAATCTACATATTTAGTCATGAAAAAATTACTCTTAGGTTTATTTATTTTTGGACTAACCACCCAAATTAATGCTCAAACAATAGAACTTGCAGAAGTTGAGCTCTCTGTGAATTATAAATATTTAAATGCAGCCAATTCAGAGGAAATTGCAGTTCCGGTTAAAAAATTAGTTAACGAGGTTTTAGCTTTCAATGAAGATAATAACGATGTTTATATTGATGATAATGGTGAGTATAGTGTGTCTTTCTACATTCCTGAAGGAGAAATAATTGCGGCTTTTAATAACGAAGGAAAAATACTCAGAACATTTGAAAAATATAATAACATTAGATTACCGTTGGACGTTTTACAAATGATTGCAAACCGTTATCCTAATTGGGCTATTGCAGGAAACACCTATCTTGTACGTTTTCATTGCGACAAAGGTGTAACTAAAAAAGTCTATAAAATCAGATTAGAAAAAATGGATGAAATTCTGAACATAAAAACCGATGAAAAAGGAGTTTTCTTGTAGTATTTAATCAGCTTAAATAAAAAAACGCCACTAAATTTAGTGGCGTTTTTTGTCATTATTAAGATTCTGAAACACATTCAGAATAACAAGACTATTTCACTTCTTCAAAGTCAACGTCTTCAACATCACTACTTTCCTCTTGTCCTTTTTGACTGGCATCAGGACCCGGTTGAGCTTCACCTTGTTGCGCCTCTGCCTGCGCTTTATACATCTCTTCAGAAGCCACTTTCCAGGCTTCATTAATTTTCTCTAAAGCAGGTTCAATAACAGCCACATCTTTAGTTTCATACGCTTTTTTAAGTTCTTCTAAAGCCTCTTCAATCGGTTTCTTTTTATCATCTGATAATTTTTCACCAAATTCTTTTAACTGACTCTCCGTTTGGAAAATCATAGCATCAGCAGCATTTAATTTTTCAGCCTTCTCTTTAGCTAATTTATCAGCTTCTGCATTTGCTTCAGCATCTGCTTTCATCTTTTTGATTTCCTCTTCAGTTAACCCTGAAGATGCTTCAATACGAATATCCTGTGTTTTACCTGTAGCTTTATCACCAGCAGTTACATGAATNATNCCGTTAGCATCAATATCAAATGTTACTTCAATTTGAGGCGTACCACGTCTTGCAGGTGGAATACCATCTAAGTGAAAACGTCCAATTGTTTTATTATCAGCAGCCATAGCTCTTTCCCCTTGTAATACATGGATTTCGACTGAAGGCTGATTATCTGCCGCTGTTGAGAATACTTGTGATTTCTTAGTAGGAATCGTTGTATTCGCTTCAATAAGCTTAGTCATCACATTACCCATAGTTTCAATACCAAGTGATAAAGGTGTTACATCTAAAAGCAATACATCTTTTACATCACCCGTTAAAACACCACCTTGAATACCAGCACCTAATGATACTACTTCATCAGGATTAACGCCTTTACTTGGCGTTTTACCAAAGAATTTTTCAACAGCCGCTTGTACAGCAGGAATACGTGTTGAACCACCAACTAAGATCACCTCATCAATATCACTTTTTGACAATCCTGCAGCTTTTAAAGCCGATTCACATGGAGCGATTGTACGTTTAACTAAATCATCAATCAATTGTTCAAATTTCGATTTTGTTAAAGAGCGTACCAAGTGTTTTGGACCACTTGCAGTGGCTGTGATATAAGGTAAATTGATTTCTGTTTGCGCCGAAGATGACAATTCAATTTTTGCTTTTTCAGCAGCTTCTTTTAAACGTTGTAATGACATTGGGTCTTTACGTAAGTCCATGCCTTCTTCAGCATTAAACTCATCTGCTAGCCAGTTAATGATTTTCT
>BS_KBA_SWE02_21mDRAFT_10000567_pt1 | contig 13935 bp, 12 predicted proteins | sample BalSeasSWE02_21m_FD_9196 | JGI IMG/M metagenome (IMG submission 9196)
AGCTAAAGGTCCAAAAACAACAACTTGGATTTGGAACTTACACGCGGATGCACATGATTTTGACAGTCAAACAAATTCTTTAGAAGAAGTTTCACGTAAAATTTTCAGTGCACATTTCGGCCAATTAGCAGCAATTTTCTTATGGATTAGTGGTATGCATTTCCATGGTGCATACTTTTCAAATTATTCTGCTTGGTTATCAGACCCAATTGGAATTAAACAAAGTTCACAAGTTGTTTGGCCAATTGTAGGTCAAGAAATTTTAAACGCTGATGTAGGTGGTAACTTCCAAGGTGTACAAACAACATCTGGTTGGTTCCAAATGTGGCGTGCAGAAGGTATCACAAGTGAAGTAGAATTATACTGGATTGCTATCGGTGGATTAGTAATGTCAGCTTTAATGCTATTTGCTGGTTGGTTCCATTATCATAAAGCAGCACCAAAATTAGAATGGTTCCAAAATGCGGAATCAATGATGAATCACCACTTGGCTGGTTTATTAGGTTTAGGTTGTTTATCATGGTCTGGTCACCAAATTCACATTGCATTACCAATTAATAAATTATTAGATGCTGGTGTATCTCCACAAGAAATCCCATTACCACACGAGTTTTTAATTAATCGTGAATTAATGGCTCAATTATACCCAAGCTTCGGTAAAGGTTTAACACCATTCTTTAGTGGTCAATGGGGCGAGTACTCAGATTTCTTAACATTTAAAGGTGGTTTAAATCCAGTAACTGGTGGTTTATGGTTAAGTGATATTGCTCATCACCATTTAGCTTTAGCTGTGTTATTTATTATTGCAGGTCATATGTACCGTACTAATTGGGGTATTGGTCATAGTATGAAAGAAATTTTAGAAGCACATAAAGGTCCATTCACTGGTGAAGGTCACAAAGGCTTATACGAAATTTTAACAACTTCATGGCATGCACAATTAGCTATTAACTTAGCAATGGTGGGTTCATTAAGTATTATTGTTGCACATCATATGTATGCTATGCCTCCATATCCATATATTGCAACTGATTATGCAACACAATTATCATTATTCACACACCATATGTGGATTGGTGGTTTCTGTGTAACTGGTGGTGCAGCACACGCAGCAATCTTTATGGTACGTGATTACACGCCAGCAAATAACTATAATAACTTATTAGATCGTGTTTTACGTCACCGTGATTCAATTATTTCACACTTAAATTGGGTTTGTATTTTCTTAGGTTGTCATGCATTTGGATTCTATATCCATAATGATACAATGCGTGCTTTAGGACGTCCACAAGATATGTTCTCAGATAAAGCAATCCAATTACAGCCAATTTTTGCACAATGGATTCAAAATATTCATTTATTAGCACCTGGTACAACAGCACCAAATGCCTTAGCAACAACAAGTTATGCTTTTGGTGGTGATGTTGTTGAAGTTGGTGGTAAAATCGCAATGATGCCTATTAAATTAGGTACTGCTGATTTTATGGTACACCATATTCATGCTTTCACTATTCACGTAACAGTATTAATCTTATTAAAAGGTGTACTTTACGCTCGTAGCTCTAAATTAATTCCAGATAAAGCAAATTTAGGTTTCCGTTTCCCTTGTGATGGTCCTGGTCGTGGTGGTACTTGTCAAAGTTCTAGTTGGGATCATGTATTCTTAGGTTTATTCTGGATGTACAACTCAATTTCAGTTGTAATTTTCCACTTCAGTTGGAAAATGCAATCTGATGTATGGGGTACTGTAACACCAGATGGAAGTATTTCACATATTACTGGTGGTAATTTTGCTCAAAGCTCAATTACAATTAATGGATGGTTACGTGATTTCTTATGGTCACAAGCATCACAAGTAATTCAATCATATGGTTCAGCATCATCTGCATATGGTTTAATTTTCTTAGGTGCACATTTTATTTGGGCATTTAGTTTAATGTTCTTATTCAGTGGGCGTGGTTACTGGCAAGAACTTATTGAATCAATTGTATGGGCACATAATAAATTAAACTTTGCACCAGCAATTCAACCTCGTGCTTTAAGTATTACACAAGGTCGAGCTGTTGGTTTAGCACACTATTTATTAGGTGGTATCGGTACAACTTGGGCGTTCTTCTTAGCACGTGCAATCTCTATTACTTAATTGTACAAAATTTGTACAATTCAAATTTTATTTACAACTATAAATTATATAAAAAGGCATCTGAAGATTATGGCAACTAAATTTCCAAAGTTTAGCCAAGCCCTTGCACAAGATCCAGCAACTCGACGAATTTGGTATGGTATAGCTACTGCTCATGATTTAGAAGCACATGATGGTATGACTGAAGAAAATTTATATCAAAAGATTTTCGCATCTCATTTTGGCCATTTAGCTATTATTTTCCTTTGGACAGCTGGAAACTTATTCCATGTAGCATGGCAAGGGAATTTTGAACAATGGGTAGTAAAACCATTAAAAACAAAACCAATTGCGCATTCAATTTGGGATCCACATTTTGGTGAATCTGCATTAAAAGCATTCAGTAAAGGAAATACATACCCAGTTAATATTACTTTTGCGGGTGTATATCAATGGTGGTATACAATTGGATTTAGAACAAACCAAGAACTTTATGCAGGTTCTATTGGTTTACTTCTATTATCATGTGTATTATTATTTGCGGGCTGGTTACATTTACAACCAAAATTCCGTCCAAGTTTATCTTGGTTTAAAAATAATGAATCACGTTTAAACCACCATTTATCAGGTTTATTAGGTGTAAGTTCACTAGCTTGGACCGGTCATATTGTTCACGTAGCAATTCCAGTATCACGTGGTGTACATGTTGGTTGGGATAACTTCTTAACAACACCACCGCATCCAGCAGGTTTAACACCATTTTTCACTGGTAACTGGACTGTATACGCAGAAAATCCAGATAGTGCAAGCCATGTTTATGGAACAAGTGAAGGTGCAGGTACAGCAATTTTAACATTCTTAGGTGGATTCCATCCACAAACGCAAGCATTATGGTTAAGTGATATTGCTCATCACCAATTAGCAATTGCTGTTGTTTTTATTATTGCTGGTCATATGTACCGAACAAATTTTGGTATTGGGCATAACATGAAAGAAATTCTTGATGCACATCGTCCTCCTGGAGGTCGATTAGGAGCAGGTCACGTAGGCTTGTTTGAAACAATCACGAATTCATTACATATGCAATTAGGGTTAGCATTAGCATCGTTAGGTGTTGCAACATCATTAACTGCACAACATATGTATGCTTTAACACCATACGCATATTTATCAAAAGATTTTACAACAGAAGCAGCTTTATATACTCATCATCAATATATAGCAGGTTTCTTAATGGTAGGAGCTTTTGCTCACGGTGCGATTTTCTTTGTCCGTGATTATGATCCAGAATTAAATAAAAATAATGTGTTAGCTCGTATGCTTGAGCATAAAGAAGCTATTATTTCACATTTAAGTTGGGTATCACTATTCTTAGGCTTCCATACATTAGGATTATATATTCATAATGATACGGTTGTTGCTTTTGGCCAACCAGAAAAACAAATTTTATTTGAACCTGTATTTGCTGAATATATTCAAGCAGCATCAGGTAAAGCTGTTTATCAATTTAATGTATTATTATCATCATCTACAAGTCCAGCAACTGTAGCTGGTAATCAAGTTTGGTTACCAGGTTGGTTAGATGCTATTAATAATGATAAAAATGATTTATTCTTAACTATTGGCCCTGGTGATTTCTTAGTTCATCATGCAATTGCGTTAGGTTTACACGTAACAGCCTTAATTCTTGTTAAAGGTGCATTAGATGCACGTGGTTCAAAATTAATGCCAGATAAAAAAGATTTTGGTTACAGTTTCCCTTGTGATGGTCCTGGCCGTGGTGGTACATGTGACATTTCTGCATGGGATGCTTTCTACTTAGCAATGTTCTGGATGTTAAACACAATTGGTTGGGTAACATTCTACTGGCACTGGAAACATATGACAATTTGGGGCGGTAACCCAGGCCAATTTAATGAGTCATCAAACTATATTATGGGATGGTTACGTGACTATTTATGGTTAAACTCATCACCATTAATTAATGGTTATAACCCGTTTGGTATGAATAATTTATCTGTATGGTCATGGATGTTCTTATTTGGACATTTAATTTGGGCAACAGGTTTTATGTTCTTAATTTCATGGCGTGGTTACTGGCAAGAATTAATTGAAACGTTAGTATGGGCACATGAACGTACTCCACTTGCAAATTTAATTCGCTGGCGTGATAAACCAGTAGCGTTATCAATTGTTCAAGCACGTTTAGTAGGTTTAGTTCATTTCTCTGTAGGGTATATTTTAACGTACGCTGCATTTGTAATAGCTTCTACATCTGGTAAATATGGATAGACATTTTTATCTATTATAACCTTTTTTAGTAACAGAATTTTTTCTGTTACTAAATTCATAGTAATTTACTAACATACTCTCGTACAGGATGCCGAAAATTTTTTTTCTAAAATGTTGCTTTTTATCTTATGTATCTTTATAGTATAATAATGATTATTTAATTTAAGTGCAGACTTAAATATTTGTATAATCAAAGATTTGCTGGTGTAGCTCAATGGTAGAGCAACGGATTTGTAATCCGTAGGTTGGGGGTTCAAATCCCTTCACCAGCTATTCAGGTGAACACTTAAAAGAAATCGATTAAGAAATTAATTGTATATATCTATACAATAAAATTGAAATATAAACTATAATTATTTTAAAATGAACTATTAATCATAAAAGAAAAGAAATAAAATTTTTATTTTTTAAGAGTGTAAGGAGTAATTTATGGGAAATTTTATTGATAAAACATTCACTGTAATAGCTGATATTTTGTTAAAAGTTTTACCAGCAAGTAAACAGGAAAAACAAGCGTTTTCATATTATCGTGCAGGGATGGCTGCACAATCAGACGGAAAATATGCGGAAGCTCTAGAAAATTATTATGAAGCATTACAGGTAGAAGAAGACCCATATGACCGAAGTTATACTTTATATAATATTGGATTGATTTATGGAAATATTGGAAATAATTCACAAGCTTTAGAATATTATCATCAAGCTTTAGAACTAAATTCAAATTTACCACAAGCATTGAATAATATTGCTGTTATATATCATTCCTCTGGATTAAACACAATAACAATGATAAATGAAGATATTGATGATATTCAGCAAGCAGAATACCGTGCTTTATCTACAGAATTTTTTGATAAAGCTGGCGAGTATTGGCGTCAAGCACTTAAATTAGCTCCAGATAATTATCCTGGAGCACGGAATTGGTTAAAAGTAAGTGGTCGATTATTTGAAGATAATTAAAGAATATAGATAGAACTTACAAAATCTTTCGAAATATTTTATTCAAGAATTATAATTATTTTGTTGTACAATGGTACATAGTTAATTTGTTTTAGATTTATTATTATTTCGAATAATACATCAAATTCCGAAAGTATATTTATTCTTAAATATTTAAATATGTTAAGTCAAAATGGTAAAAACTGAAAAAAATCAAGGCTACGTTACTCAAATTATTGGTCCAGTATTAGATATTGTATTTCCAGGCGGAACATTACCAGCAATTTACAGTGCGATTAGAATCGAAACAGCTGATGGAATAGGTAATATTGTAGAAGTACAACAATTATTAGGTGATAATAAAGTACGTGCAGTTTCAATGCGTTCAACAGATGGTTTAAGACGTGGTGTTGAAGCAGTTGATTTAGGTATGCCAATTACTGTTCCAGTAGGTACTCCAACTTTAGGCCGAATCTTTAATGTTATTGGTGAACCAGTAGATGAACAAGGTGACGTTGTATATACTGAAACATTACCAATTCACCGTGATGCACCTGCATTTACAGAATTAGAAACAAAACCATCGATTTTCGAAACAGGTATTAAAGTAGTAGATTTACTAGCGCCATACCGTCGAGGTGGTAAAATTGGTTTATTTGGTGGTGCTGGTGTAGGTAAAACAGTATTAATTATGGAATTAATTAATAACATTGCCAAAGCTCACGGTGGTGTTTCTGTTTTTGGTGGTGTAGGTGAGCGTACACGTGAAGGTAACGATTTATACGAAGAGATGAAAGAATCTGGTGTAATTAATTCGAAGAATTTCGCTGAATCAAAAGTAGCTTTAGTATACGGTCAAATGAATGAACCTCCAGGGGCTCGTATGCGTGTTGGTTTAACAGCTTTAACAATGGCAGAATATTTCCGTGATGTAAACAAACAAGATGTATTATTATTTATTGATAATATTTTCCGTTTTACTCAAGCGGGTTCAGAAGTATCTGCATTATTAGGTCGTATGCCATCAGCAGTAGGTTACCAACCAACTTTAGCGACAGAAATGGGTGCATTACAAGAACGTATTACATCAACAACGCAAGGTTCAATTACTTCGATTCAAGCAGTATATGTACCTGCGGATGATTTAACAGATCCAGCTCCAGCTACAACGTTTGCGCATTTAGATGCTACAACAGTATTATCTCGTAATTTAGCTGCAAAAGGAATTTACCCTGCAGTAGATCCATTAGATTCTACATCTACAATGTTACAACCAAACATTGTTAGTGCAATCCACTATGCAACTGCTGAAACTGTAAAAGAAACATTACAACGTTATAAAGAATTACAAGATATTATTGCCATTTTAGGGATTGATGAATTATCAGAAGAAGATCGATTACTAGTAGCACGTGCACGTAAAGTGGAACGCTTCTTATCACAACCATTCTTCGTAGCAGAAATCTTTACAGGTTCACCTGGTGAATATGTAACTTTAGAAGATACAATTAAAGGTTTTACAATGGTATTAAACGGTGAATTAGATGATTTACCTGAACAAGCGTTCTACCTTGTAGGTAATATTGATCAAGCAATTGCAAAAGCAGAAACTCTAAAATAAAGGAGTAATAATATATGGTTTTAAACATTCGCGTGCTTACTCCGGACAGAGTAATCTGTTCAACAACAGCCGATGAAGTTGTTTTACCAGGTTTAACTGGTCAAGTCGGTGTATTAGACGGTCATGCTGCCTTAATTACAGCGTTAGATACAGGTTTACTAAGAATTAAATTAGATGATAAATGGACACCCATTATTTTATGCGGGGGTTTAGCTGAAATTGATAGTAATCGTGTTACGGTTCTAGTTAATGATGTAGAAGAACTTGTTTCTATTGAATTAAGTGAAGCTACACAAAAATTAGAAAATGCAGCAGTAGCTGTAGAAAATGCTGAAACAAGCAAAGCACGACTAGATGCATCAATTGAATTAAAAAAAGCTACAGCTCGTGTTGAAGCTATAAATTATTTATCATAAAAAACTATAAAACTAAATTTAATTTAGTTTTATAGTTTTTTAATAGTTATGTATAGATTTTGACTTACTTAAGACTACGTAGTAAACTAACTCGTAGAAAAAACTAATAAAGATGCAAAATCCAAATATATGATAACCAATTCTGATTTTAACTTTAAAAAAAATGAAATAGTAACTTTAGAACTTCCATTTTCAGAGCATATAGAAGAATTGCGACAAAGAATTTTTCATATCTTTTGGATAATTTTATTGTTAACCTGTGCCGCTTTTTTTGAGGTTAAATTTTTAGTTAAAATATTAGAATTACCAGTTAATAATGTAAAATTTTTTCAACTTTCCCCTGGTGAATATTTTGTTTCTACTGTAAAGATTTCTTTCTATACGGGCCTTCTTTTTGGAAGCCCATTTGCAATAGGACAATTAATTTTATTTTTATTACCTGGATTAACTAAAAAAGAAACAAAGGTGATCTTACCATTATTGTTAAGTTCACTATGTCTCTTTGTGTTGGGCCTAGTTTTTTCGTATTATGCTTTAATTCCAGCAGCTTTAAATTTTTTTTTAAACTATAGTGATGAAGTTATTGAACCATTATGGTCATTTGATCAATATTTTGAATTTGTTTTAGTTCTATTTTATAGTACTGGACTTGCTTTTCAAATTCCAATTATTCAAGTCTTATTAGGTTTATTAAATATTGTATCAGCTAAACAAATGATAACTTCATGGCGATACGTAATTCTAGTTTCAACAATTATTGGAGCAGTTTTAACACCTTCCACCGATCCACTTACACAATTATTGCTATCATCGGCAATTTTATTGTTATATTTTTCAGGAGTAGGGATTCTGCTTTTAATAAAAAATTAATTTACATATATACTTAAAAAGTATTTAATCCATGGCAACTAACAAGTTTTTTAAAAGTCTTTTATTTACTTTAACGATTGCTATAAGTTTATTCGGTTTTTGTATTGAAGATTCTTTAGCTTATCCGGTATTTGCTCAACAAGGTTATTCAAATCCACGTGCAGCAAATGGAAAATTAGCTTGTGCTAATTGTCACTTAAATCAAAAAGCAATTGAAATCGAAGCACCTCAAGCAGTACTTCCAAACTCTGTATTTGAAGTTGAAGTTAAAGTACCGTATGACACATCGCGTCAACAAATTGGTGCAAATGGTAAAAAAGCAGATTTAAATGTAGGTGGTATTGTAATTTTACCAAAAGGGTTTAAATTAGCACCTAAAAATCAAATTCCTGAAGAAGTGAAACAAAAAAATAAAGGTGTATTCATTTCACCATATAGTACAGAATTTGATAACATTTTAGTAGTAGGGCCTATTGCAGGAAAAACACATCAAGAACTTATTTTCCCTGTTGTAGCACCAGATCCAGAAGCTAGTTCTGACGTAAAATATTTAACATACCCTTTATATGCTGGGGGAAATCGTGGCCGTGGCCAAGTTTACCCGACTGGTGAAAAAAGTAATATTAATAGTTTTGGTGCTGTGCAAGCAGGACAAATTTCTACAATTAATACTACAGAAAAAGGTGAATCTAACGTTACAATCGTTAGCTCTAATGGAACAGAAACAACTCAAATTATTCCTACTGGTTTACAGTTAACTGTAAAACAAGGTGATTTAGTTAAAATAGATCAACCGTTAAACATTGATCCAAATGCCGGTGGTTTTGGTCAAGAAGAAACGGAAATTGTCTTACAAAAACCAGCTCGAATTATTGGTTATTTAGCTTTCTGTTTTAGTGTTTTATTAACACAAGTATTCTTAATATTAAAGAAAAAACAATTTGAAAAAGTTCAAGCAGCAGAACTTAATTTCTAATTTAAAAAGGAATGACCAATTTTTATGTCATTCCTTTTTATTACAATTTAATATAATTCGTCTTCTTGATGAACTAAAATTGTACAATCTGATTTAGGATAAGCAATACAAGTTAAAACAAAACCTGCTCCTACTTGATCATCATCTAAGAAAGTTTGCTCTGATTGATCAATTGTTCCTTCTGAAACTTTACCAGCACATGTAGAACAAGCACCTGCACGACAAGAGTATGGTAAATCAATACCATTTTCTTCTGCAGCATCTAAAACAAAAACATCATCATTACAATCGATTGTTGAGTTAATATCATGCTCATCACTTAATAATGTTACTTTGTAAGTAGCCATATAAATCCTTATTTTAAATCACTATAAAGTAAAAATTGAAAATTTCGTTCTGTTGTTACTTTACTATCTAATATTATACTACGGAAATTACGTACAAATAAAAATTTTTTAGTTTTAAAAACTTTTATTTTTATTTAAAAGCTTGTTTTAAACGACTAGCTTTACCTTTTAAATTACGTAAATAATATAATTTAGATCGACGAACTTTAGAAGATCGTAAAACGTCAATCGAATCTACTTTCGGAGAGTGGATTAAAAAAATTCGTTCCACACCAATTCCCTGTAAAACTTTTCGAACAGTTATCGTCGTATTAATAGAACTATTTTTTTTAGCAATCACAGTTCCTTCATAAAACTGAACTCGTTCTTTATTACCTTCAATAATTTTTACACCAATTCGTACATTATCTCCAATTTGAATAATTGGTAAATCATTTTTGATAAAATTACTATGTAAATTATCAATTGTTTGTTGATTATTTAATTTAATCATAAAAATTTTTTATTTTCCTAATTTATTAGTACCAATCTTACAGTTATTTTGTTAAAAAAACAATATCCAAAATGGATTAAATGCATCCGACTGGGTTCGAACCAGTGACGTTCCAGAGGAAAACGGATTATGAGTCCGGTGCCTTCAACCACTCGGCCACGAATGCATATATGGAGCTGATGGGAATCGAACCCACGTCCATTTAAATTTTATTAAAGTACTCATTCACAGGTTTAGTTCAATTGAATGAACAAAATGAAAAATTATATAAATATATTCTAAACTATAAAAAAGCGAAAAGTCTAGTTATAGCGAACAAATAAATTTAACTAAATAAGTTATGTACTAAATAGCGAAACTTAAAGAATTTGCATTCTTATTTGCTTGAGTAAAATTAAACGAAATTATATTGTTAGCATTTATTTTAAAATTGTATGTTTTTACGAAGAATAACGGCTTCGACCTGCATCATACTTTACTTAACTTTTAAATGTCAAAACCAAGCCAGCCCCTTTATTTCCTAAGTGAAAGTATTGTATCAATATTAACGTTTATTCTAAAGAGTTACCACAAACAATGTTAAATAAATAAGCATGAAGGGAATCGAACCCCCGACTTTCAGAATCGGAATCTGATGCTCTATCCACTGAGCTACATGCTTTGTGGTTTGTCAAAAAAATTTTCAGTTAAAGCTTGGAAAAAAACAATTAGTTTACTAACAGCTATATGATAGCATTAAAAAACAAAATCTGACAAGAATAAAATAAAATAATTTTGTTTTAGATTTAATTATTTAAATAAATAATTAAATCTAAAGACGGAAACCTATTTATTAGTAATAAATTTTACCACCACCCCATTTCTCTGTAAGAATTTTTGGTGATAACATAATATGTCCAGCAATAGAATATAAGTCTTCATCTGTTAAAGAACGCATACGTGGATAGATATCTGCACTTTTAATACTTGGATGAACTTCTGCAATAGAATCAAGACCATCGTATGTTGTTGGATTTTTAAGATAATCAACTAACGCATTAATATTATCACGGCGTGGTGTCGCTAAACTTAATGCTTCTGGATCTAAACCAACGTTTGGATTTGTTTTTGTAACACCACCTACGTGACAAGCACCACAAGTTGCATTAAATAAACGTTTTCCACGTTTTACTTGTTCTGGACTTAAAACAGTAGTAGTTCCTGACGAATCTACTGTCACTGTTCTAGTTGCTTCATCTAAATCAATTGCTGAAGCTGTTGTAACAAAAATGTTAAAAATACCAAATAAAATTAACGCACAAAATTTAGAATATTTTTTAAACATAATTTTAAAACCTTGTTTATAAAATTGAAACCAAGAAAATAGAAAGTTTTTACGTCTTTCCTTTCTTTTTTTTTACTTTTGCCATATTGGCAAGGAGACCTCGTAATCTAATATTTTCCCAACCTGCTACTAAAAGTGAAGCGATAATTAGTACTTGACTAAATAATAAGATGGGATCTAATCGCCACCCATGAACCATCAGGATGCAACTATAAAGTAAACCAATTGTAGCAAAAAAGATATCTTCATCTCGTGCAACTTCTGGTTTAACAATACGAAGAAAATATAATAATATTACGCCAAAGCCTAAAATCAAACCTAATAAAATATTAGGACCAAAACCGATATTTATCATACTTGATTATTTAAAGATTTTAATTAACTATAAATACTTAATTAATAATTTTAATTAATTACGTGTTACACGATCACTATTACTAATAATAACTAAAGCACCACCAATTAAACTAACTACAATGGCACCATATACTAAACTACTTAAAAAACCTGATAATGAAGCTGTCATTTCGAATTCCGTTTTTTTTAATTAAAAATAGTAAGATTGACTACAATATTAATTGTATCAGCTTTTAAAAAAAAAAACATAATTAATATTTGTATCAAAATAGTTTATACTTTAATTATAGTAGACTTTGTTCTGAAATTATTAATAAAATAAAAAATTTTAGTTAGCATATTTATTTTAACACCAAATATTTAAAAGTAAATATAGTATTAATACAAATTTTTTATTTAAACTTTATGCTGCTATCTTACGATCCTGACAAAATAAGTTGTTTAAAAATTTTACTAAATACTATATTCAATATATATAATACTAAATTTTCATCAAATAATCAACAGTTAATTTTTTCTTTAATCTATTGTCATTTTATTTCAATTGTAGTATAATATAATATAAGCCCGGATAGCTCAGTTGGTAGAGCAGTGGATTGAAGATCCTCGTGTCACCAGTTCGAATCTGGTTCTGGGCATTTAGATATCGGAATTAGTATTCAAAAATTTTGTCCGTTTAGGATCAAATTCAAGTTCAACAGTTCCAATTGGTCCATTCCGTTGTTTTGCTATGATTAATTCTACAATATTTTTTTGATTCTCAATCGTAGGTGTAGTCGTCGCTGAATAATAACTATCTCGGTATAACATTAATACAAGATCTGCATCTTGTTCAATAGAACCACTCTCACGCAAATCAGATAAAATTGGCCGTTTATTTGTTCTACTTTCCACATTTCGACTTAATTGAGATAAAGCAATAATTGGAACTTTAAATTCACGCGCTATGTTTTTTAAAGAACGAGTAATTTGTGATAATTCTTGAGTACGATTGGAAGTTGAAAATTTTGTATTTTGCATCAGTTGTAAATAGTCAATAACAATTAAACCAATTTGTGTTTGCTCAAAAATGACTTTTTTAATTTTTGATTTAATATCTTGTATTGATAGATTTGGGGTATCATCAATAAAAAGCGGAAAGCCTGATAATTGTTGGATTATAGTGTTTAAGGTAAACCAATCATCTTTATATAAATTGCCTGTTTTTAATCGATTACTATTAATATTTGTTTCATGCATTAGTAAACGATAGGTTAACTGTTCTTTTGACATTTCAAGACTGAAAAATAAAACAGGTAAGTTTAAGTTTTTTATGATATTCAGACCTATATTCAATGCTAAAGCGGTCTTACCCATAGATGGGCGAGCTGCAAGAACAATTAAATCTGCTTTTTGAAAACCTTGAGTAAAAGAATCTAAGTCATAAAATCCTGAACTTATTCCAGATAAGCAAGGATTTAGTGACTTTTTTTTTAAATCTAAAAAAATATTTGAAAGTAATTCAGCACTACTTGCGATTTTTTGAGTTTTAATTTCATTTGTCAAATTGAAAACGTGAAATTCCAAATCATTTAAAATTGTTTCAAGTGGAATGTTAGTAATATATGCTGAATTAATAATTTCATAACCTAATTTAATTATCGAACGGCGTAGAAATTTATCGTGGACTAAATTAATATATTGTTCTAAATAAATTAAATTTGGAACATGATTGATTAAATCGATTAAAAATTGGATTCCCCCAACTTTATCTAATGTCCCCTTGTCTTGAAGAAATGTAGTTAATGTAATAATATCAATTGAAATTTGATTAGTATACATTTCAATTATAGTTTTATATAATTCTTGATGATTTTGGAAATAAAATGTTTCAACTTTAACACTTCGGAATACAACTTCAAGTGCCTCTGAACTGATTAATAAACTACTTAAAATAATTTTTTCTGCCACATAGTTATGTGGTAAATATTTTTCAATAGTCAATTGTCCTGTATTTTCATTAAAATTTGGCATAGTTAGACCGGATTAAACTAATTTTGACACATAAAATTTTTAAACATTGCTTTTTTAGCCAACTTTAACTAAAGTATAGCATACGCGTCCTTAGTTCAGTTGGTAGAACGCTAGTCTCCAAAATTAGATGTCGAGGGTTCAAGTCCTTCAGGGCGCGCTTCTCTT
>BS_KBA_SWE02_21mDRAFT_10000568_pt1 | contig 13925 bp, 10 predicted proteins | sample BalSeasSWE02_21m_FD_9196 | JGI IMG/M metagenome (IMG submission 9196)
CAACGCCCCGGAAATCAACTTTGACGAAATTTTTAGAGTCCTGGAAGAGATTCGTCATGCCGTCAACAAATATTCGCCTGCTGCCGCCGCCGCCGCTGCCGCCGCAGTCGAAGAAAATATTCTCGAGGGTATGGACGGTGCTGAGATGCAAGTTGCAGCTGGCTCTGTTAGTGCTGTTTCTGTGAGTGGTGCGATTAATAGCCGAACCGACGTGGTTAATATGATTGACAAAATTTGTGATTATTACGCCAGTCGTGAACCATCAAGTCCTATCCCCCTTTTACTGCGTAGGGCACAACGTCTTGTCGACAAATCGTTTAGTGAAATCCTGGAAGACTTGGCCCCCGATGGACTCTCACAATTGAACATGGTCAGTGGTAAAACGTAGTAGCAAGAGCAGGTATTTAAAGCAGTTAGTAAACGAGTAATAACACTTATGTTATTTGATAATAAACTTAAGTCAGGAGATAAATAATGGGTTCCGGAAGCAGTCAAAAATTTATCGCGCGTAATCGGGCGCCGCGAGTTCAAATCGAATACGACGTGGAAATCTACGGGTCAGAGAAAAAGGTCAATTTGCCGTTTGTTCAGGGTGTACTTGCTGATCTTGCCGGTAAACCTACCGTGCCACAGGCGGCGGTTGCTGATCGCAAATTTCTGGAGTTTGATGTCGATAACTTCGATGATCGTATGAAAGCGATGAAACCACGCGCAGCTTTTCGCGTAGAAAATACGCTCACTGGTGAAGGCCAGTTAAACGTCGATCTGACATTCGAAAGCATGGATGATTTTTCACCGGACGCAGTCGCGAGCAAAGTTGAATCTCTGAACAAATTGCTCGAAGCGCGTACACAGTTAAGCAATCTTGTGACCTATATGGATGGCAAAACCGGCGCTGAGGAATTGATTGCCAACGCGATTAAAGATCCCGCGCTTTTACAGTCCCTGGTAGCAGCACCAAAACCTGGTGGCGACTCAAATGATGAAGGTGAGAAATAACCATGGCTGAAGAAAAGAAAGTTTCCGGACAACAGGCGGCAACAGCAGTCGTTGAAACCAGTGATTTTGCTTCGTTGCTGAATAAGGAATTCAAGCCCAAGAGTGACCGGGCGAAGGAAGCAATCATTTCGGCGGTCGAAACGCTCGCTGAGTATGTGCTTAAAGATTCCGCAATTGTTTCCAACGATGCGATCGCTTCAATCCAGTCCTTGATTGCGCAAATTGATCAGAAGTTGACCGAACAGGTCAACAAAATCATGCACCATGACGATTTCCAGCAATTGGAAAGTGCATGGCGCGGACTGTCTTATATGGTCAACAACACTGAAACCGACGAATCACTGAAAATTAAGGTCTTGAGCATTTCAAAAAACGATTTGCTAAAAACTCTGAAGAAATACAAAGGCACCGCATGGGACCAGAGTCCACTTTTTAAACAGATGTATGAGGCGGAATACGGTCAGTTTGGTGGCGAACCATTTGGTTGTTTAACGGGTGATTATTATTTCGATCACAGCCCTCAAGATGTCGAAATACTTAAAGGAATGTCACAAATTTGTGCAGCAATGCATGCACCGTTTATTTCCGCGGTTGCACCAAGTGCTTTACAGTTTGATTCATGGGGTGAACTCAGCAATCCACGTGACCTGACCAAGATTTTCGGAACACCTGAGTATGCTGCATGGCGTTCATTGCGGGAATCTGATGACGCCCGTTATTTAGGATTAGCGATGCCTCGTTTCCTCGGTCGAACACCATACGGTGCCAACACTGATCCGGTTGAGGGTTTCGATTTTGAAGAAGACACGGAAGGTGCGGATTCATCAAAATACCTTTGGTGTAACGCAGCTTTTGCGATGGCAACCAATATCAACAAGTCATTCAAACTCTACGGTTGGTGCTCACGAATTCGCGGAATCGAATCAGGTGGTGCAGTTGAGGGTTTGCCAACGCACTCATTCCCAACGGATGATGGTGGTGTTGATATGAAATGCCCCACCGAAATTGCAATCAGTGATCGCAGAGAGGCGGAGCTGGCAAAGAATGGGTTTATGCCATTGATACACAAAAAGAATTCAGATTTTGCGGCGTTTATCGGTGCGCAATCACTGCAGAAGCCACAGGAATATGAAGATCCGGATGCTACGGCGAATGCCAACCTGGCCGCACGACTGCCTTATTTGTTTGCAACCTGCCGTTTTGCCCACTATCTGAAATGTATCGTGCGCGACAAGATAGGTTCATTCAAAGAAAAGGACGATATGCAAGCTTGGCTTAATAAATGGATTAAGCAGTACGTTGACGGAGACCCGGCGAATTCCAGCGAATCCATTAAAGCAAAGCACCCATTAGCGGCTGCCGAGGTTGTGGTAGAGTCAGATGAAAGTAATCCGGGTTATTACCGCTCGCGGTTTTACCTGAGACCCCACTATCAACTGGAAGGCCTGACTGTGTCGTTGCGCCTGGTTTCCAAGTTACCATCAGCCAAAGGCTGAAGACACAACCTGTAAGGAAACAGTCAAATAACTTTCAGGCACGGCTTCGAGCCTGAAAGTTAGTGGGCTAAATCACATCAATATGTGTAGTGTTTAGGTAATGTTGTAGCTCGTTAGGCTGAGGTGTTTGAACCATTGTTTGTTTGGTTTAGCCGCAGCGAATACACATGGTGATTATATATTTATTTTTTTAACTAATTTTTTAAGAGGATATTGAGAATGGCAGCTTATATACATTTTTCAAATAAGGTTGAAGGCCCGTGTGAAGTTGAAGAGCATAAGGGCTGGATAGTTCTGGAAAGTTGGGGTTGGAGTTGTGCGCGGGAGCAAAGTGGACAGAACCAGGTGGGATTGGCCTCGGGTGTCGCAAAATTTGAGCCGTTAACTTTTAATGCCTCAATTGGTAGTGCAACTGTCGCAATGTATCAAAAAATGATTTTCGGTACGCATTTTGATGACGTTATCATTCACTGTACAAAAAACACGGGTGGCACGATCCCTGAGGTTTGGATGAAACTCGAGTTGAAACATTGCCTGGTGACCTCGATTAGCCAGGCGGTCGATGAAGACACAGCTGCGGACGATGTAGCTTTGACGTTTTCAAGTTTCGAATTGTCGATTGCCGACCAGAAGGGTGATGGCACACTGGATACTGCGAAGAAATTTGCCTTCGATCTCATCACCAAGAAAGGGTAAAAAAACCGGCAGTGTGTTTTGTCAGGAACCTAAGCAGGGCGGCGCCATCTATGCGCCGCCCGGCTTGGTTTGTATCAACCTTTACCGGGTGTTGACCCGGCAACCGGGACTTACGATGACCGCTGAAATTCTACTACAGGCTGGCGACACTCATGCTGCCCAGGCCGCTCTTCAGGAGCAGGTAAAAAAGCACGCAGCCGACCCAAAACTGCGTGTATTTCTTTTTCAATTAATGGCTGTTAACGGGCAATGGAAACGAGCCCAGACACAACTCGAAATAGCAGGACAACTGGATTCTGAAGCAGGGCCGATGGTGCAGGCCTATCGGGACGTTATCAATTGTGAATTGCACCGCGAGGCAGTTTTCGAAGGCAAAAGCAAACCACTGATATTCGGTGAACCGGAAGAGTGGGTGGCGTTGTTGGTCGAGGCACAACAGGCGTTCTCAAGGGGTGAAATGGAATTGTTTTCCAAACTCAATGAGCAGGCCTTTGAAAAAGCGGATACACGCAGCGGAAAAATCGACGGCGAAAGTTTTGCCTGGCTGGCGGACGCTGACCAGAGATTTGGTCCAGTATTTGAGTTCATGTTCAATGGGCAGTATTACTGGGTTCCGATGTCCCGGGTGAGAAAATTACATAGCGAGAAACCCACCGACCTGCGTGACCTCATCTGGTTGCCTGCTGAGGTTACCTGGATCAATGGCGGTCGGCTGATGGTGATGATACCTGCACGCTACCCGCGTATTGAAGGCGTCTCCGGACCGGGCCTTTTATCACGCCGAACTGATTGGGTTAGCCATACTGACGATATAGTTGAAGGCACCGGACAGCGCATTTTTGCTACCGATCAAAATGACTATTCGATTCTGCAAGTACGTAGTATCGAATTCGATGAGTAATCACTGAGCATGGGACAGTGGTCCCTTAAAGAAAGGCTTCAACCTTCTTTGCTTGATCGTTTGACAGATCTTAATCCTAGTGATATCAAGGAGAGCAGTTCTCAGCAGAGCATGAGCCAGTCACAATTCAAGACTGCCGTTATCCGCGATCTTGGCTGGTTGCTAAACTCTGTAGCGCTGGATGTTTGTCTGGACCTGGAAAAATATCCTGAAGTCCGCCGTTCTGTTCTAAATTTTGGTTTACCGGATATGTCGGGGCATACTTCATCAAACGTGGATGTTCGAATGATGGAGAGTTCCATAAAAAATGCAATTTACCTGTTTGAGCCACGTATTATCAGAAGTAGTTTAAAAGTCAGAATACGGTCTAATCCCGATGAGATGTCACACAATTCATTGATTTTTGAAATTGCAGGTGCAGTTTTTGGACAACCTTCACCATTTCAGGTTGTCCTGAAAAGCGAATTGGACCTTGAGTGTGGTGAAGTTCAGCTTAAAGAGAGTTTTGATTAATCTAAAATGGATACAAGATTACTGCACCACTACAACACTGAACTGGATTTCATGCGTGAAATGGGTAGTGAGTTCGCTCGGCATTTCCCAAAGGTTGCCGGACGCCTGGGTATGGAAGGTCTTGAATGTGCGGACCCCTATGTTGAGCGACTGCTGGAAGGCTTTGCATTCCTTACAGCCCGGGTACATCTCAAAATTGAAGAGGAATACCCGAAATTTTGTCAACACCTGCTCGAAATAGTCTACCCGGACTACCTTGCCCCGTTGCCATCCATGACGGTTGTGCAGTTACAGCCGGATTGTGGTGATACTGACCTCGCGAATGGTTTGAGAATTGAACGAGGGACATCGTTAGAGAGTGGTCTTGGCCCAAATATGCAGACACCCTGTGAATACAGGACTGCGCATGATATCGATTTGTTCCCGCTAACAATTGTTGATGCAGATTACCTGGGCACGCGTGCGGCACTTGCAAATCTGGGTATCAAACCTGGTCGCCAGGTCTCTGCAGGATTGCGCATAGGCATTGAGGTGGCAAAAGGCGTTGATATTTCAGACCTGAAGATGAAGGAATTGCCAATTTTTCTCGGCGGGAGTGGCACCGTGCCTACCGCTTTATATGAGCACGTGCTGGCGGGTGTATGTGGGTTTACGATCATTACAGGTGATAAACAGGACAGACAGGTATTCCCACTCCAGAAGGAAAACGTATGCTCTTTTGGTTTCGAACCAGAGCAGGCTCTGCTTAATTATCAGTCCAGGTCATTTGAAGGTTATCGGCTCTTAAGGGAATATTTTTCCTTCCCGGAGCGCTTCAGGTTTATCAATTTTACCGGTCTTGATAAAGTTTTGCCTCAGAGTACAGGGCAACGATTTGATCTGGTTATTCATTTGAATAGCCGAAATAATGATTTGGAAAATGTGATAGGAAAAAATAATTTTCTGCCATTCTGTGTTCCGGCGATTAATCTTTTTCCGAAAAGTGCTGACCGCATTGCCCTTAACAACTTAGATCACGAGTTTCATATTCTGGCAGACAGAAGCCGGCCCCTGGACTATGAAGTACACCAGGTGTTAGCTGTTTCCGGTTATGGTAAGCAGGCAGAGGAGCGCAAAAAGTTTCTGCCCATTTACGGTCTCACCGATGACCATATTCCGGCGGAACACTCGGCGTTTTATGCGGTGCATCGTAAGTCAAGAATGTTGTCATCCAGGCAGCATTCAAGTGGCGCACGCTCAGGTTACCTGGGTCAGGAAATGTTCATTTCCCTTGTCGATTCTGATGAAGCCCCTTACAGTACCGATCTTGCACAATTGGGCATCAAAACCATGTGTAGCAACCGTGATCTACCTATGCAGATACCCTTGGGGCAGAAAAGCGGCGATTTCACACTCAAAATTAACGCACCGGTTGAGAAAATTCGTTGTGTGGCCGGGCCAACCAGACCCAGAATGCAGGTAACGACAGGCGATTATGCGTGGAGAATTATCAATCATCTTTCTTTGAACTATCTTTCGTTGATTGATGTAAATGCGGACGAAGGGGCAGCTGCTATGCGCGAATTGCTGCAGCTCTACACTAAAGGCGACACAGTGGGTGAACGTCAGATTAACGGACTGATGAGCGTTACCGCAAAGGCTGTGACACGCCGTCTGCCAATTCCCGGGCCGATAAGTTTTGGACGTGGTCTGGAAATCAAACTGGTTCTTGATGAAACTGCTTTTGAAGCGGGAGGCATGTATTTATTCGGTTCAGTGTTGACCGAGTTTTTCCGGAAATATGTTTCCATCAATCACATGACAGAAACAGTCGTATTCACCGATAGCAAAACCGAGGTTGCCAGATGGCCAGTAAAGGTAGGACTGAGACCTCAGCTCTAGAATTCCTTACCGGGGTCAGTGAAAAACCGTATCAATACGGTTTTTTCCAGACTGTTCGGCGTATCAACTGTTTCTATAACGACAAGCCGCTAACGGGGCATTCTTTCAGGCCCGCAGATGACCCGATCAGATTTACCCAGGAGCCGTATACTTTTTTCGCGCCTTCCACCCTCGGTGGTCTGGAAATCGATGGATCAAGCCCTTATCCCCGTTTATCGCAACGTTTTCTTGGTCTGTTTGGTCCCAATGGACCATTACCCCTGCATTTGACAGAGTATGCCAGGGATCGATCGCGCCACCATTTCGACCATACGTTGGCATCATTTGCCGATATGTTCCATCACCGGGCGGTGAGCCTTTTCTACGCGGCCTGGGCGCAATCACAACCCGTCGTGCAATTTGACCGGCCGTCCGAAGACCGGTTTGCCATGTATGTTGGTTCCCTGATGGGACTTGGACCGTCAAGTCTCAGGGGGTTGGATACCATGCATCATGTTTCCAAGCTTGGCTTCGCCGGACACCTGAGTTCCTTGCCGCGCCATGTTAGTGGCCTGGTGTCTCTGCTCAATGGTTATTTTAATATTCCAGCACAGGTACGTGAGTTCATTGCACACTGGATGAAAATACCAAAAGATGATCTTTTACATCTTGGTGAAGGCAACATGAATGGTTGCCTGGGTCGGGATACGATTATTGGTGAGCGGGTCTGGCAACGGCAGGATAAATTTCAGCTTCGACTCGGGCCATTGAGCCTGGAAATGTATGAGTCGTTCCTGCCCACCGGCAAGTCTTTTGATGCCCTTGTGTCAGCGGTCAGGAATTACGTAGGTATTGAATACCTTTGGGAAATCAAACTCGTCCTTAACAAGGAAGAAAAGCCCGTGACCTGTCTTGGAAAAAGTGGCACTTTGGGCTGGACAAGCTGGCTGGAGTCAGAACGACAACTCGATCATGTAGAAGACTTATTATTGCAGGTCGAAAACTATGTCTAATTATTTACAAATAAACAAAATCCACATTAACCACATCAGAAGAAAGGAGTCAGGACTTTGACGGAAATTAGCAGAGGTGCACTATTTGGAAAACTGAACAGTTTGCTTTACCAGGGCATTGAAAGTGCGACGGTATTTTGCAAGATGCGCGGCAATCCATATGTTGAACTGGTTCACTGGTTGCAGCAGGTCTTGCAACTGCAGGATTCGGATTTACGCCGCATCGTTGATCACTTTGATATTGAGATTGGTCATCTGGCCGCGGATTTCACCAAGGCGCTGGACCGCTTGCCACGTGGCGCAAGTTCAGTCAGTGATTTGTCCTCTCATCTTGAGGAAGCCGTTGAAAGGGCCTGGGTTTACGGTAGCTTGATGTACCAGTCTTCTCAGATTCGAAGTGGCTACCTGATCATCGGTATGTTAAAGAGCAGGACGCTGAGAAGTGAACTGCTGGGTATCTCAAAACAGTTTGACGCCATCAAAATCGATACACTTGTCGACCAGTTTGACAAAATTACGGGTGGCTCGCCGGAAGACCGGCTCGGTTCTTCTGATGGCACCGACCTGTCATCGGGTAGTGGCGCCGAAGGTGGTGGTGGAGGTGGTCCGCTTGGAAAAGGTGAAGCACTTGCTAAATTTACCGTAGACCTGACAGACCAGGCCCGCAATGGTGAACTGGATCCGATAGTAGGACGTGACGAGGAAATACGTCAGATTATCGACATCCTGATGCGCCGCAGACAGAATAACCCGATCCTGATCGGCGAGGCCGGCGTGGGTAAAACAGCCGTTGTTGAAGGATTTGCAATGCGCCTGGCGGCAGGAGACGTTCCCCCGCAATTGAAAAATGTTGCCTTGAAAGTTCTGGATCTTGGGCTTTTACAGGCCGGGGCCAGCATGAAAGGTGAGTTTGAACAGCGCCTGCGTACCATAATTGATGAGGTTCATGCGTCTGAAGTACCCATAATATTGTTTATTGATGAGGCGCATACGCTGATCGGAGCGGGTGGTCAGGAGGGCACTGGTGATGCAGCCAACTTGCTGAAACCAGCCCTGGCGCGCGGCACTTTACGCACAGTTGCCGCCACAACCTTTGCCGAATATAAAAAGTACATTGAAAAGGACCCCGCCTTGACCAGGCGATTCCAAACTGTGCAGGTGGGTGAGCCCAGTGAAGAAAAATGTATCCGTATGTTGCGCTGCATATCACCAGTCATGGAGCGTCATCACCAGGTCCAGGTTTTTGATGAAGCAGTCGCTGCCGCAACCACACTCGCACATCGGTATATTCCTGCCCGTCAGTTACCCGACAAAGCAGTCAGCCTGCTGGACACTGCCTGTGCACGTGTTGCCGTTGCATTGCACGCGACACCAGCACCGTTGGAGGACTCACTGCATCGCATAACCGCAATGGAGCTGGAAGAGGAAATCCTGGGGCGTGAACGTGCCGTTGGGCATGCGGATGCAAAACGTTCGGAAAAATTGGCCCAGGAGATGATTGAAGAGCGCAAACGGTGTGCAGAATTGACCGAACGCTGGAACAATGAAAAAGCATTGGTCGATCAAATACTTCAATTACGTCAGAAGCTGGTAAGTCTAATTGGCGCGGAAGCTGTCGCTGCCATTGAAACTCCGGCGCTTGTTGATGATGTGTCGGATGGCTCAGAAAGTGCTGAATCAGAGGAATCCATCGTGGCCGAAGCCAGTGAGGCAGATTCCGGTTCTGAAGCGGAGGAAGAGACCACGCTGATAAACAAACTCAATGATCTGCAGAGTGAACTGGCCAAAATGCAGGGTGATCAACCTCTGGTGTTTCATAGTGTTGACGCAGCCGCAGTTGCATCGGTGGTTGAAGACTGGACCGGCATTCCAGTCGGCAGCATGGTCAAGGATGAAATCGAGAGCATCCTGAACATGACTGACCATTTGCGCCAACGCGTGGTCGGACAGGACCATGGTCTGGAAATGATTGTCAGCAGGGTGCAAACCAGTCGTGCGCGATTGGATAATCCGACCAAACCCATTGGTGTATTCATGTTGTGCGGCCCCAGTGGTGTAGGTAAGACCGAGACCGCACTGGCATTGGCGGAGTCGCTTTATGGCGGTGAGCAGAATCTGATTACCATCAACATGAGTGAATTCCAGGAAGCGCACACGGTTTCTACCCTTAAAGGCGCACCTCCCGGTTATGTGGGTTACGGAGAGGGTGGCGTGCTGACAGAGGCTGTCCGGCGTCGGCCTTACAGCGTGGTATTGCTTGACGAAGTCGAAAAAGCTCACCCGGATGTCCACGAAATCTTCTTCCAGGTATTTGACAAGGGTGTGATGGAAGACGGCGAGGGCCGTATGATTGATTTCAGGAACACACTCATACTGTTGACATCAAATGTCGGTAGCGAGTTGATTATGAACTTCGCCAAGGATCCGGAACTGATGCCCGATAACGAGAGCATCGCCAAGGCTTTGCGTGAACCGCAGTTGAAAATTTTCCCTGCGGCCTTGCTCGGACGTATTGTCAGTATCCCGTACTATCCGTTGAGTGATGAGGTGCTACACCTGATTATTGTCCTGCAATTGAAACGCATCGTAAAACGGATGGCTGCAAATCACGATATTCCGTTGACATATACCGACGCGGTACTGGAGTTGATTGCGGCACGCTGCACCGAACTGGAGAGTGGTGGACGTATGATCGACGCCATTTTGACCAACACCGTGTTACCTCAGATAAGTCGGGAATTGCTGTCACGTATGGCTCAGGGTACGCCTCTGACGGCTGTTGAAATTGATGCTGTAGACGATAATTTCGTCTATAACTTCAGTTAAGATAAATCGGTAATAGGTTCACCTGCTTTCAGAGCAGGTGAACTCTATACAAAACTCTGGTTGATCAAGTGTTCTGCCAAAGTAAATTTCGCCATGGCCCTTAAGTTCTATGCTTGACCGATGAATTTGTTCTTTACTATTACCCTGGATGACATAACTTCCGTTGGTACTAAAATCACGCAGTAGAAATTGACCGTTGCGATATAGAAATTCAGCGTGTTCTCGTGAAATAGTAGGGTGGTCAATGGCTTGATCGCAATCCTGACCACGGCCAAACAGAAAACGGACCAACATGGGGTCGAAACGCATTTGGCGCGTGCGATAACGGGCCGTCATTAAAAACGACCGGGTGACCAACTTTTTATTGGTGGTGACTTCGGTGATTTCTTCTTCTGTATCCGTTTCCAGTAACTCGTGAACGTCTATCGCGCCGGCTTTGCCGCGCAGGTTTATTTGACCGATATGTCGAATTTGATCACGCAGAATTTCATCGATTGAAGCAATGGTGCTTGATGACAACAGACTCTGATTAGCTTTCGCCTGTTGGGCCAGACGCGCAGCAATATTGACGGTGCCCCCATATACGTTATTGCTTAGGCTAACCACTGTTCCGGTGTTGATGCCTAGCCTCATGGCTAGCTGGTTGGATTGCATTAATGGGTTCTGTTGCATCATTTTGTGAATTTGTCTGGCCGCAATCAACGCATCTTCAGGAGAAACGAATGTGCACATGATTTCGTCACCAATGGTGCCGATAATGGTTCCATGTTGTTGGACCACGATGTGTCCTGCCAACTCCAGAGCCTTCATGATAAGGTTAAGCGCGTCCTGATCACCAAGCTTGTTAAACAGAACTGTGCTGCGGCAAATNTCGGCAAAAAGAACGGTCAATTCTGTTGATGGACTAGCGGTCATAGTAGCGTTTTACAATTTTTCTCGTGTCAGGTGCGGCGTGCAAAATTTCCCGCATGTTCTAAACTATACTAGTTATGATAGTGCTTCTATTGAAGTAAGCATTCAAAGTTTTTACGCTGGTGTTGCATTAATATTAGTTTACCAAATTACTTCATGGAAACTGGGGGACAGGTGCAAATTCGTGAGACTTTCTTAACTGGTCTGTCNGAGCTTGATCAAAAGATCATATTTGATCATTGTACACGACGCTCAGTTCGCCCCAGAACCGTTATTGTCAGCCAGAACAGCAGTGGGCGTGACATGTTCATGGTGGTTTCCGGAAGCCTGAAGGTTTCGGTGCTTTCCGCAGAGGGCAAGGAAATTTCTTTTGTGGTGCTCCGGCAGGGCGATTTCTTTGGTGAGCTCTCAATGATCGACGGTCGCAAACGCAGCGCCACGGTAACGGCAATTGAAAGCACTGAATTGTTGGTGCTGGGTCATGCAGAATATGAACGGTTGTTACAGGAACACCCGCATACGGCAACAGGATTTCTGAGCCACATGCTTTTAACCCTTGCGAACCGGATACGTGCAACAGATGAGCTCTATCAAGACTCTGTTTTTCTTGATGTTTCGTCTCGTCTGGCAAAATTTTTGTTGGGTGCGAGTATTAAAGACAGCAATTCAGGTTCCGAACAACGGCTTTTGGATGTCCAATTATCGCAATATGAATTGGGCACAATGGTAAACGCATCACGCGAAAGTGTTAACAAGCAACTTCGGGACTGGGAAGAGCAGGGTATTGTTGACGTTAACAGGGGTAAAATTACTTTGCTGAACCTGGTGCACCTGCAACAGAAAGCAGATGGACTGTAGTTATTATAATTGTGAGCTTGTTCATATCATGGACTGAATTGCTGCTTCAGCATTAGCTGCTAGAATGAACTTACGGCTTCTTAAACCAAACTTGGATTACCTATATGGCAAATTTAGCACCAACTGATAAGAATTCCCCTGTCAGGTTTGTATCTCCCTTGGGTGATGATCTGCTTGTGCGTTCAGTTCAAGGCAAAGAAGAGATGGGCGGGTTATTTGTTTTTCAACTGGAATTATTAAGTCCTAATAATGAATTGAATTTCGATAATGTCGTGGGACAACAAGTCACTACAATACTGGTGACGGAAGACGTTGAACGGTTTTTCAATGGATATATTACTGAGTTCAGATATTTAGGCATGGATGACGTGTACAGCAGATACCATGCCACGGTTCGCCCATGGCTCTGGTTACTCACGCGTACCTCTGACTGCCGGGTATTTCAAAAAATGACCGTTCCAGACATTATCAAGCAGGTTTTCAAGCTCAACAATATGGTGGACTTTAAAGTAAGCCTTAATGCTCCCTATCGGGAATGGGAATATTGTGTTCAATACAATGAGTCCGATTTCAACTTTGTCAGCCGACTTATGGAGAAGGAGGGTATTTACTATTTCTTTGAACATACCTCCAATAAACATATATTGGTGTTGGCCGATGACGCCAGTGCTCATGTCACATATCCTGGGTTTGCTGAGATTCCATTCAACGCGGAGTTCGAAAGACTGGGTCAAACTATAGATTCCCTGGATTCCTGGACTGCAATTCAATCCATTATGCCCGCCAGGTACGCCACCAAGGTTTATGATTTTGAAAACCCCAAGGCAGACCTGTTAGCAAGGTACAACCCCAATAAAAAAGGACACGTTTGGCCCATTGATGACCCTGAGATATTCGATTATCCGGGCGATTACGTGACACGCGATGACGGTAAGAGCTATGTAGAAATTCGTTTGCAGGAGCTTCAATGCCAACAGGAAAGGATCCATGCAGCTGGTGGTTGCCGTGGACTTTCACCAGGTTACAGTTTCAAGCTAAAAGAATTTCCAAGGGAAGATCAGAATAAGGAATATCTGACCATTGCTGTAGAACACGAGATTACCAACGATGAGTTCTTTGCTAATAACGGAACATTGGCCCCCGTCTATCGTTGTAAAGTCGAGGTAATGGACAAGAAAAAGCTACCCTTCCGTACCCCTCGAAAAACACCAAAACCAAAAGTGCAGGGGCCACAAACCGCAATCGTTGTTGGACCTGCAGCTGATGAAATTTATACTGATGAATACGGCCGGGTGATTGTGCAGTTTCACTGGGATCGTTATGGAACCAGCGATGAAAACAGCTCTTGTTGGGTACGTGTCTCACAGTTGTGGGCTGGAACAAAATGGGGCGGCATCCATATACCCAGGATTGGTCAGGAAGTCGTTGTCAGTTTCCTGGAAGGCGACCCTGACCAGCCGCTTATCACCGGCAGTGTTTATAACGCTAACTGTATGCCTCCTTACGCACTTTCTGCCAATAAGACGCAAAGCGGTATCAAGTCGCGCAGTACCACGGAGGGCAGTCCGGAAAACTTCAATGAAATTCGCATGGAAGACAAAATCGGCGAGGAGGAACTTTACATCCAGGCCGAGAAGAATGAAAACATCCTGGTCAAGAATGACAAGACTGAAACAGTTGGGCACAACGAAACCATCCAAATCGGAAATGACCGTCAGGAAACAGTTGGAAACGACGAAACGATTAGTGTTGGCAATGACCGGCAGGAGTCGGTAGGGCACGATGAAACACTCTCTGTAGCCAACAACCGAACCCGCAATGTTGGCGTCGACGAGACCATCGATGTGGGTG
>BS_KBA_SWE02_21mDRAFT_10000569_pt1 | contig 13923 bp, 12 predicted proteins | sample BalSeasSWE02_21m_FD_9196 | JGI IMG/M metagenome (IMG submission 9196)
CGGGCGGACCGGTGAAGAGGTAAGCATGCCGCATAGCATCCTCCTGGATATGGCGCTGCAGCATTTTCACAGCCCAGCTATGCCCCAACAAGCCCCAGTTATCTACGCTCATTCTTCTCCAGCACGCAAGCGTACATACGATTCATACCGTTCGGGATGTATCGATCCTTCTTCCACAGCAGCCTGCACCGCACAGCCCACTTCAAAGGGCTTGTGGGTACAGTTGTTGTATTTGCATTGACTGACCAGAGGCGCGATCTCCGGGAAATAACCATCCAATTCTTCCGGCTCGGTATCCCACAGAGCCAAAGATTTAAGACCGGGGGTATCACCAACATATCCGCCCCCTTGCAAGGGCAGCAATTGCCGGAAGTTGGTGGTATGGCGACCCTTGTTCATGGCATCGCTGATCTCACGCACCACCAACCCCAACCCGGATTGAACCATGTTCAGCAAGCTGGATTTTCCAACGCCGCTGGGTCCGGCCAGTGCGGATATTTTTCCCGTCAATTGATCGCGCAGGGCATCCACGCCAATATTTTGGTTGGCTGATGTGTATAAAACCGGATACCCCAGGGCAGGGTAATGCCCAAACAATTTTTCAATTTCAGCCTTTTCCAGCAGATCGGTTTTGTTGGCAACGATCAAAACCGGTATGCGCTGCTTCTCGGCGATCACCAAAAAACGGTCGAGCATACGCATGCGTGGAGATGGGTTGGCGCAGGCAAATACAAACACCACCTGGTCCAGATTGGCCAGTATGACCTGCTTGTAAACGCCGCGCGGACGTGGGTCCAGACGGATGAGGGCGCGCTGACGATCTTCGATCGATTCGATCATGCCGGTGTCTTCAGTTATCAGGCTGATGTTAACCCGGTCACCAATGGCGGCGATATCTCCCTCATGCCGCCCCTGCTTCAGGCGTCCGCGCAACTTGCAAGAAACCAGAACAGTTTCTGTTTGAACCATGAAAAAACCTGATTGAGCTCGTATGATCAAGCCTGTCTTGTTAATGGTCTCCATCATTTATTTTTCCAATCGAAAATTTTCGGTGAAACGATTAAGGGGATCATGGACCGGGGGTTTCTGTAACCAGAGGTGTGGGAGTACGTGTGGTGCCAATCGAAGACTCCCACCAGTAAACACTCTGCGGCCTCCCAAAGAAATAACTTTCGACAATGCGCCGGAAAATGGGAGCAGCGTAATAAGAGCCTTCGCCACCATTTTCAACAAATACGATGATGGCAATGTCCGGCTTGCCTTCCCGATTGGCCATCGTATAACCGCCAAACCAGGCATGCGGATCTGAAAAACCTGTTTCAGATGTACTGGTCTTGCCTGCCACTGGTATGCTTAAACCCGAAAAGCGGGAATAGGCAGTGCCGCGCGGGTTCTTGACCACGCTGATCATGGCATCCTGGATGACCTTCAGATTCTCCGCAGAAACCGGCAGACTGCTGAGCTTTTCCGGGGTGAAGGACAGGGTTGCAGTGCCATTTACATTCTCAACTTTTTCGAAAACCTGCGGTCGATAGAGCGTTCCGCCATTACCCAGGGCAGCCAGGAAAGAAGCCACCTGCAAAGGGGTGACCTGCAAATTTCCCTGGCCAATGGCCAGGCTGGTGGCTTCGACCCCATCTCCCGGTACAGGTACGGCACCGATCGATTCTTCGAGCTGCTGGATGCCAGTAGCTGCGCCCAAGCCGAATCCCGTTGCCATATCTGAAATGGAAGTTCCCAATCCATTGTTAAAGAGTGTCAAACCGATGTGAAAGAACCAGGGGTCACAAGAACGCATCAATCCTTCCGGCAAAGTTAACACACCGCTAGGCTTGACCGTACAGGTCGTCACTTCCGGGTCTTCGGCTTTCTGATTCTCACATTTTTCCCAGGTCCAGTCGTGCAGGATGTGTGAGGCACCCAGTTCGGTGAAATCATACTGGCAATCATAAATACTTTCGGGAGTGAAGGCTCCGGTTTCAAGAGCAGCCGCCATCGTGATGATCTTGAAGATCGACCCGAGTGGAAAAGTTCCCTGGGAAGCACGATTAATGAGGGGTTGATTGTAATTATTGAACAGATTGCTGATGCCCGTAGTGTTATTGTAGTTCTCGGGTTCAAACACATTCGGGTCAAAGCCGGGCGTGGATGCCATTGCCAGCACGCGGCCGGTATCACGTTCCAAAACCACAATAGCACCGTTAAATGCTCCCAGGGCTTCCTGGGTATTGAGCTGTAGATCCCGATCAATGGTCAGGTAAATGGATTGGGCAGGCTGCGGATCCACCTTGGCCAGGTTCGCCAGAATGGTTCCATCGGGCGCAACAACGTAAAGGGATGCACCGCGTTTTCCACCCAGGTATTCCTCCCCGGATTTTTCCACACCGGAGGTGCCCACTTTCTCGGCACCGCTGTAACCCAGGCGACGGTAGGCATCCAGGTTGTCTTGTGATATGTACTGGGTGTATCCAACCACATGCGGGGCAATGCCGTTATTAAAATAATAACGGGCAGTGTAATCAAACCACCACAAACCGGGATAATTTGACAGTACGGAGGCGCGTTGATTGAACCTTTCGGCTGTAGTCTCGCCAACCGGGATATAAGCCGGATTTTCAGGGTAATCTTCATATTGAGCCCCGATCGTGCCGGCCTTTACGCCCGTGAGCTGTTCCAATTCGTAGAATAACAAGCCGGATTGATCCGGGACCACATCGGATGGAACGATACCCAGAGAAATGGCGTTAGCCTGGGTGACAACTGCGTCCCCGCTGCTATCATAAATATCACCACGCGCCGGGATGCGGTAATCCACCTGGAGCGTATTGCCACCCTGCAATTCAGGNAGGATGAGACCATCATCCCATAAAACACGCCATTCACCGTTCTCAAGGCTGAGCTGCGCCAACGGCTCGCGTTGGATATCTCCCATCAGAGCACTGCGATACGTGATGTGGTAGGCCACCTGGGCAGTGCGCGGATTGGTCAACGCGGAGGTTATCTTGTATTCCATTGAGGCCACATTCATGGCATTGAGCGCATTTTTGATACGGCTGGAAAAATCCTCCAGTGGAATGGTATCGCGGCTGGCCTGGGTCAGCATGCCATACATGGATGAAAAATCCTCCACCATCCAGGCATCCATAAAGACCTGCATGGCGCTTTCCACGCTGGGAGCCGGGGTGACTCCCACCTGGGGAGGCGGGGGAGTGGTCTGTGTGCTGCCATTTTGCGGCGAGCAGGACACCAGCAAGACCAGTATCAATACGATATTTAACCAGATCGATTTTTTCATTCAGTACCTTTCAAAACTGCCTTCTTATAGGCTGTCTGGGATTCTCCGTGTAGGTGAGTGTGTGTGGGTGTGTTTTGCGGGTTACGCCCGCAAAACACACCCACACCTATCTTTTACAACCTTAATTCCCAAAGAACCTTCTTATAAATAGATTCATCCAAACGGTTCTTCCAATAAAATAGTACCCCAGACCGGGCAATCATAATCCAGGGCAGACTGACATTCGGCTGGAATATCCACCTGCGCTTCAACGCCCATTTTTTTAATGCTGCGTGCCAGGTGGCACAATGGCAAACCCATCACACTGGCGAAACAACCGGTGATATTTTCCACAGGGTGAAAATCAGGGTGTTGAATGGCATAACCACCGGCTTTATCAAACGGATCACCACTGGCGATGTAGGCCAGCATGTCTTCATCCAGGTAATTACGCATGGGGACATCTGTAATACACAGGTCGGTCACCAGGATATCTGCCCGCGAGCGGCAGACTGCCAAGCCGGTGTAGACCTGGTGGATGTGCCCGCGCAGTCCACGCAACATGGAAGCCGCCTCGGCTGCATGAACAGGTTTGCCCAGGATGGCATCCGCATCCACCACGGTGGTATCGGCAGCCAGGATGATCTCCGAGCCTCCAGTCATGCGGGCCACTTCACGGGCTTTGCCCTCCGCCAAACGCAGGACATAGTTATCCGGGCTTTCCGCAGGAAGCAGGTCTTCATTTATATCCGCAGGTTGAACATCAAAATCCCAACCTGTCAGTGCCAGCAGTTGCTTGCGGCGCGGAGAATTTGAAGCCAGGATCAATTTAGGCACATTTCTCATGGGAAGATTCTAACACACCCTCCCGAATAATTTTGGAGGCTGTACGAAATCATACCTCTTTGGTTATAGGATCCAAATTTTTTTAATATTAGAGACACAGCGTCGCTGTTTCTCTACCGGATGGGTTGTGGTTACTCCTATCAGGGTGAATAAAACGTGAACCACTGGCATGTTCAGACAGGCCGTTGTACAATGGGGATACTCATATAATAAGATCCAGGAGGCGCATTTTGGAAGAGCTTGAGCAACGTATTTTGAAGGATGGCCGTAATCTCGGCAGGGGAATTCTCAAGGTGGATGGATTCATCAACCACCAGGTCGACCCGACCCTGATGGACACCTGCGGGCGCGAGTTTGCGCGCCGCTTCAAAGACGTGGGTGCCACCAAGGTGCTGACCGCTGAAATTTCCGGCATCGCCCCCGCCATTGCCACCGCCCTGCATCTGGGTTTGCCGGTGGTCTACGCCCGCAAAACCAAGCCAATCACCATGCCGGACCAGGTCTTTCTAACCCTGGCACCCTCGCATACCAAGGGTGTCATGACTGAATTGATCGTATCTCCGGAGTACTTACGAAGCGGTGAACGGGTGCTGATCATCGATGATTTTTTAGCGAGTGGTGCCACAATTATGGGACTGGTACGCCTGGCACAAACCGCCGGGTCCAGCCTGGTGGGCATCGGCGCCTTGATCGAAAAGAGTTTTGAAGGCGGGCGTGACCTGCTGCAACCGCTGGGTGTTCCCATTCAATCACTGGCCTGCATCGCTTCAATGGAAGGGGACCAGATCATTTTTGGCAATTGTGATTGACCTTCTCTACAGTTTTTCAAGGACACGACCCGGTGTTGTCTTTCTGGCCTGGTTGTTCAAAAACATGAATTTCGCCCTCCCGCTTGAACGCCTGCGTGAAACAGATCGTCTGCTGGCTTTTTACCATCCCAAACCAGCCTATCCTTTTCATGTCATCCTTGTACCCAAGCGAATGATTGAGTCAATCGAAACCTTGTCAGCAGAAGATCAAGGTTTCTTAAGCGACTTGTTCAGCACTGTTCAAGACCTGGTAAGCGAATTCAGACTTGCACAGAATGGTTACCGCCTGATAGCCAATGGCGGCAAGTACCAGGAGTTTGGACTCCTGCATTTTCATTTAATATCTGATGAAAGACCAGAGCATAACTGACCATGGATTCAATTGCAGTTCTCGATTTCGGTTCGCAATATGCACAGTTGATCGCCCGGCGGGTGCGTGAAGCCCGGGTTTACTGTGAAATGTTCCCGTGGGATACAGAAGCATCCAAAGTACTCGCCATTCAACCCAGGGGTTTCATCCTGTCCGGCGGACCGGCTTCGGTTTACGCCGAGGCTGCGCCCTTCATCCAGGATTATGTCCTAGCCAGCGGGTTGCCCATTTTGGGGATCTGCTACGGCATGCAAGCCCTGACCCAGGCATTGGGCGGGCGCGTAGATCCTTCGAATGAACGTGAATTTGGCCCGGCCACAGTCACGCCCTTGTCAACCAATACCCTGCTGCCCGATCAGCCTTTCCCGGTCTGGATGTCACATGGTGACCGCCTGACGCAGCTTGCCCCGGGATTCTCCAGCCTGGCCAGCTCAGAGAATAGTCCCTATGCTGCCATCGGGGACGCCTCCCGAAAGTATTTCGGCATGCAGTTCCATCCTGAAGTACGGCATACACCGGATGGCGCCGAGATCTTGCGGCGTTTTGTGGTGAACATCTGCCAGTCCAAACCGGAGTGGACACCGGAATCCATCATTGAAGAAAGCGTAAAACGCATCCGGGCCCAGGTGGGAGATGAGCGCGTCCTGGCTGCCGTCAGCGGCGGAGTGGACTCATCCGTGGCAACTGCATTGGTGCACCGCGCCGTTGGAGACCAATTGGTAGCCATGTTCGTGAACACCGGCCTGATGCGCAAAGGCGAACCCGAACAGGTCACCGCCACCCTGCAAAAAATGCTGGGCCCGGAACTGGTGACGGTGGAAGCTGGTGATGATTTCCTGGATGCATTGGCTGGAGTGACCGACCCGGAAGAAAAACGCCGCATTGTTGGCGAGAAATTCATCCGGATCTTTGAGAAGCAAGCCAAGGATCTCGGGCAGCCCGGCTTCCTGGTGCAGGGCACCATCTATCCGGATGTGGTTGAATCATCTGCGCCTGACCGGAACAAAGCTGACCGCATCAAAACACATCATAATGTTGGCGGTCTGCCAAAAGATATGGATTTTAAACTGGTGGAACCTCTGCGCTACCTCTTTAAAGATGAAGTACGGGCAGTGGGTGAAGCCCTGGGTTTACCCGAAGCAATGGTCTGGCGCCAGCCATTCCCGGGGCCGGGTTTGACAGTGCGCTGCCTGGGTGAAGTCACGCCCGAGCGGGTGGAACGCCTGCAAGCCGCGGATGCCATCCTGACCCAGGAACTGACTGAAGCTGGTCTGATCGGAAAGGGCGCTGAAACCTCACAGGCATTTGTAGTGCTTCTGCCAGTGCGCTCGGTGGGCGTGATGGGGGATGTGCGCACTTATCAGGAAACAGCCGCCATTCGAGCCGTTATTACGGATGATTTTATGACCGCCGATTGGGTGCGTCTGCCGTATGATCTGCTGGGACGGGTTGCCAACCGTATCGTAAATGAAGTAAATGGTATCAACCGGGTTGTTTACGATATCACCAGCAAACCACCAGCTACGATCGAGTGGGAATAATGAACAAAACCACCCTTCGCAATTTTCTTCAACTTCTTTGTGTGCTGTTTCTGATCCTGCCTCAATCCGCACAGGCACAGGATATCCCGCGCGGCACCCTGTACAACTTGAAGACGGCTTCCTTTCCGGTCATCAAGGTCTCTGTGGATGTATATGATGCCGCCGGAAATTTTATCTCCGGGCTAACCGAAGCCGATTTCACAATACTGGAAGACGGGCTGGAACGATCTCTGGATGATGTGGAAAGTATTGACCCGGGATTGGAATTTGTGGCTGCTATTAACCCTGGTTATAGTTTTTCCATTCTGGATGATAAAGCCAGATCCCGATACGATAAGATCGCCACAGAACTGGTTGCCTGGGCCCGAAATTTGTCCGGCACAGGCAACAATGCTTACAGCCTGGTAACAGCGGGAGGACCAAACGCCTTCCATGTCAACGACCCCAAATCCTGGTTGATCAGCCTGGAAGCCTACCAACCGGATACAAAAAAACTGGTTCCCACGCTCGACATCCTGTCGCAGGCCATCGACCTGGCTTCCACTTCCCTGCTGCAACCCGGTGCAAGACGGGCTATATTGTTTGTCACCCCGATGGCTCTTATGGAGGATCTTTCCACCCTGCAAAGCCTGGCATTGCGCGCCATCCAGTTGGATGTGCATGTGTTTGTGTGGGTGGTGGCCCCGGCAGATTCGCCACTTTCACCCGGTTACCAGGCCCTGATAGACCTGGCAGAACAGACCGGGGGTACGTTGTTCCTGTATTCCGGCAGCGAGGCACTTCCCAGCCTGGCGGAATACCTGGCTCCTTTGCAGAGCAGCTATCAATTGACCTATACCACCGGATTGACCAGTTCCGGTAGTCATACACTGGCAGTGCAAGTCACCACCCCGGACGAGCAGATCGATCTGGGTCCACTTGAATTTGAGATGAATATCCAGCCCCCCAACCCCATCCTGGTCTCGCCTCCCAACCAGATAATAAGGCAATATCCTGTTCCGGGGAATTATGATACCGGCAGCTTGACTCCTGCATCTCAGAACATCGAATTGATCATCGAGTTTCCGGATGGAAAACCGCGCCCACTGGCAAGCACCAGCCTGATAGTGGATGGGCAGAGTGTGGCGATGAACACATCTGAACCTTTTGATGCATTTACGTGGGACCTTAGTGGATATATCAGCAGTGGCAGGCATGAAATACAGGTGATGGTCGAGGATGTGTTTGGCCTGCAAAAAACCAGCATTTCCATCCCCATTACTGTGAACATCGCTGAGACACCTGACAAATTGACAATTTTCCTGGAACGCTATGGTCAATGGCTTGTGTTGACTGCAGCCATACTGGCAAGCCTGGGACTGGCCGGATTGTTGATAAGCATCAGCCGAAGAAGACGTGCCAGAAGACAGGCAAGCAAAATGGCACTTAAAACAAATGGCATCCTGATGGGCGAGAAACAGTCCATCCTGCAAAGACGTTCGAAACAAAGTTTCGCCTACCTAGAGCCCATTCCGCAAATAGGCCAGATGCCGGGCGGAGAGACCCTGCAACTGCCCACCAAAGAGATCCGTTTTGGATCGGATGCCACAAGATCTGCTTATGTGCTGGAAGATGCTTCCATTGAGGCGCTGCATGCCATCATCTGCAGAATCGAAGATACTTTTACCATCCAGGATCAGGGCTCGATAGCCGGAACCTGGGTAAATTACGAGATGCTAATCGGTGAAGACGAGCGCCGTCTCAAGCATGGGGATATCATCCATTTTGGGCAACTTTCCTATCGATTTCAATTGAGAACCCCCCCGGAACGTTCGGGGCCGTTCGTCACTCCCGATCATTCCAGGTCATAATCCACAGATCATCTGCCACATTTAATATTTATTGTCACCATTGGGAAGAGAAACACGGCATAATTATTGAAACCTGCCCGGGGAGATTGCGTATATATTAAACAGAATATTGAGTCCACTGCAACAAATCTTATCAGCAGATGATCTCTTAGAGTGGCTATCACGGAAAAAATTATAGGAGAAACAAATGACCGAGAAAAATCATCACACCCACTGGTTGTTATGGCCTTTTATTGCTTTATGGAAACTTGTGGCGGGTATCATAACCCTGACAGGCCGCCTGGTGGCTGCCATATTGGGACTGGTCCTGATGATCGTAGGCGTAATTGTCAGCCTGACCATTATTGGAGCCATTGTAGGAATCCCCCTGATCATTTTTGGGTTCCTGCTTATCCTGCGTGGTTTTTTCTAAACAAAGGTTGAAGTGGAGATAGGCATAAATATGGTATTAAAGACCCTGAAAAATGCTATTGACTATCGCCAATAACTCATTAGAATATAGTATGAAGTCGGGAACTATTTTTAGTTGTTAAGCGTCTACTTATCGTTGTCTGCAATAGATCAGACAGAGGAGAATAAAATGCGTACTCAAAGTAAATTCCTTATCCCACTGCTCTTTACCACCATTCTTTTGCTCGTCACAGCTTGTGGTCCTTCCGGTACTCCCGACGCGGTTGCAACCTTCAATCCCATGGTTACTGCTGCCGCTCAAACCATGGAAGCGCTTCTGACCCAGGCTGCCAACCAGGCAGGAGCCCAGCCCACAGCCACCCAACAATCTGGAGCGATTACACTGCCAACTTTAACAACAGCGCCAACCTCGACGGGTTTTGTACTGCCGGTGGTAACCCCATATCCTACTTCCACCCCCCCCGCACCTACTGCCGTCACGCGCTGTGATTGGGTCTCATTTATTTCTGATGTGAGTGTGCCAGATGGAACAAAATATGCCCCGGGTACAACCTTTGTGAAGACCTGGCGCTTGAAGAATATAGGCACCTGCACCTGGACATCATCCTACTCTCTGGTATTCGTAAATGGCGATCAGATGGGTGGGACAGCAGCAATTGCCCTGCCGGGTAATGTTGCGCCCAATCAGACCGTTGATGTCAGTGTTACCCTGACCGCCCCCGCGACCGAAAAAGCATACACCGGAAATTGGATGCTTCGAAATGCATCCGGTTCAGTGTTTGGTTTTGGCCCAACTGCTACCAGCGCTTTTTGGGTAAAGATCACTGCAGCCAACCCGGCAGTTTCATCAATTTTCTATGACTTTGTGGACAATTACGCCTCAGCTAATTGGCTTTGCGGATTTGAAAACACGACATCCCCTTGTGATTCGTCAGGCGATACTGTAACCGGGTTTGTGAAAAAATTGACATCTCCAAAAATTGAAAACAATACCACTGTTTTGGAACCAGGTCTTTGGACCCGTCCAAAGGGTGTAACTAATGGTTACATCACTGGCACTTATCCAGTAATGAAATTACAGAGTGGTGATCGTTTCCAAGCCAAGATTGGTTGCCAATTCGCCTCAACATTATCAGGTTGCCTCGTAGGCTTCCGCCTTGATTATTATTTGGAAGGTGATTCGTCTAATGTCAAGAACCTGGGACAATGGGATGAAACATATGATAACCAATATACCACGGTGAATGTGGATCTCACCTCATTGGCAGGCAAATCGGTTGTCTTTATACTGAAAGTAAAAGCAAATGGTATTTCTACCGATGATGATGCCATCTGGTCTGGAGCTCGCATCGTGCGCACCACACCCATCTCCACCACGGGATCCTGTGAGCTGGTTTCACAAACCCCGGCCAACAACACAACCTTTGCCAAGAATTATGATTTTGACACCATCTGGACCATCAAGAACACCGGCACCTTTGACTGGCTCAAAACATCTGTAGACTTTGTATACGTCAATGGAACCAAAATGCATAAACCAGCCTATGGCGATACTAAAGACCTGCCATTGGATGTGGTCAAGAACGGCTCTATTTCCCTGACGGTCGACATGCTGTCCCCTGCCACCGGTGGTACTTACTCTGAAACATGGGCATTGATGAATGGCAGCAACACGATCTGCACCATGTCCGTGACCATCAAGGTCACACCGTAAGTTTATTCAACAGATATAAATAACCAGGGGAATGGGGTGTGTGCTTTGAATAAAAAGCGCACACCCCAGGTTTCATTAAATTGTATTTTTGGTAAGGATTCAGAAATATATTGGATATAAATTAGGAGTAATGGATTTAATAAAAGACCATTCGCATAAGATATAATATTGTTTGAAGGTTCAAGTGAAGATGCAGATTAGATCATCTGTCTTCTTCCAAAGAGTTTAATAAACATCAAAATTCCGGAGGAATAGCCGGTACTACTGTTGCAGAAATAACAAGACCTTTATTGTCCGATAATCACAACTGACAAAACGGTGCTTTGTTATTTAAATAGCAACAGGCAGGAATGGAGAATATCATGATTAGATTAATAAAACCCATCTGGATAACATCTGCCGTGCTCGTTCTGGTTTTGAGTGCCTGTGGGGCTAAAACTTCCACGCCAGATGCTGCCAGCGTGGACGCCATCTATACCCAGGCAGCTGCTACTGTTGGGGCAAAACTTACCCAGACTGCCAGCATGTTCACAAATACACCGGTAACCACAGCAACTTCCATCGAGCTTCCAACCCTGTCTGCTACACAGACACCACTGATCACCAACACACCAGAATTTACCGCCACAACGCTGCTCATAAACACGCAAGTACCGCCCACCCAGGTTTCGTGCGACAACATGGCATTTGTGGATGATGTCACCATTCCGGATAATTCCCCGGTTGCACCCGGATCCAAATTTGTTAAAACATGGAAAGTCCGCAATAACGGGCAGTGCACCTGGAGCACAAGCTACCGCCTGATCTATGGCTGGGCAGCCAACTGGACAGAGATTGTAGCAGCACCTCCGGCCGGTGTAGCCCTCACCAAGTCAGTCGAACCTGGTGCGGAGTACGATGTGTCGGTCACCCTGACTGCCCCGATCAAAAGCGGGGTCTACATGGCTGCTTTCCGGTTGCAAAACGACAAAGGCTACAATTTTGGAACCATCCTGTTCGTACAATTCCAGGTTAATGGTACAGCAACCCCATAACCGTGAGGCAATCACTCACTCAATTTATTAAAACCGAAGCCCATCGCCTGGGTTTCAACCTGGCAGGCGTAACCTCGCCTGATCCACCGCCCCACCTGTCAACCTTTGAGAACTGGTTGACGCTGGGGCGGCATGCTGATATGGGCTACCTGGCGACAGAGCGCTCCCGTGAGCGCCGGGCAGACGCCCACCGCATCCTGCCCGAATGCCGTTCTATACTGGCTCTCGGAATTCGTTACCCTGCTGCAGGTTTGGCTGCCCCTCCCCAGGAAGAAAACCGGACCGGTAGGATCGCGGCCTATGCCCAGGGACCGGATTATCACCTGGTCTTACCCGAAAAGATGGAAGCGCTGGTCATTGCCATTCAAGCCCGGCTTGGACGACCCTTCCCTTACCTGTGTTATTCGGATACCGGGCCTGTTTTGGAGCGCGATCTGGCACAACGCGCTGGATTAGGCTGGATCGGCAAGAACACATGCCTGATACACCCGCGCCAGGGATCTTATTTTCTTCTGGCGGAGATCCTGTTGGGAATAGAGCTTGAATTGGACCTCCCTTTTGAAGCTGACCGTTGCGGGAGCTGCACCCGCTGTATCCAGGCCTGCCCGACCGGCTGTATTCTGCCCGATCGCACATTGGATGCCAGGCAGTGTATCTCGTACCTGAGCATTGAGATGAAATCATCCATCCCTGAGAATTTGCGCCAGTCCATGGACAATTGGGTGTTTGGCTGTGATATCTGCCAGATGGTGTGCCCATGGAACCACTTTGCAACATCTGAGGGTGATACTTTTTATTCACAAAGGGATTTGGATGGCAACCCCAACCTGCTCAAAGAATTGGCGCTGGATGCGCATGCGTTTAACCGGAAATATAAAGATAGCGCCCTTATGCGCGCCCGGCGCAACCGTTACTTGCGCAATGTGATCGTGGCACTGGCCAACAGCGGTTATTCCGAAGCTAACCAGCGAGCCATGAAACTGATGTTGAACGATCCAGATCCCCTCATAAAGGAGCATGCTGCCTGGGCAATGGCACAATGGACATGAAAAAATTACTCCTGGCTACCAACAATTATGGCAAAGTGGAAGAAATGCGCGCCATCCTGACCCACCTGAACCTTCAACTGCTGACCCCGTCTGAAATTGGGCTTGATCTGCAGGTGAGCGAAGATGGATCCACCTATGCAGAAAATGCCATCCTGAAAGCAGTGGCATTCGCAAAAGCCAGCGGTTTGACTTCTCTGGCAGATGATTCCGGCCTGGAGGTGGATGCGCTGGATGGCCTGCCAGGATTACACTCGCATCGCTTTGCCCCCTGGCCAGAAGCCACAGATGCAGACCGGCGCAATTATCTGCTAAAAATGCTGAAAGGCAAAGAGCGACCCTGGCTGGCGCGCTTCCGGGCTACTGTAGCACTGGCACATCCTGATGGCAGCGTGGAATTTGCCAGCGGAGAATGCCCGGGTGAAATCATCACGGATGAGCGTGGTACCAATGGATTTGGCTACGATCCGATCTTTTTGATCCCTGTGTTTGGGCGCAGCATGGCAGAACTGTCCATGCAGGAGAAAAACAGCGTCAGTCATCGGGCAAATGCCCTGCGAAATGCAGATTCGATCCTATCTAAAATGATGGATAGTTAAGGCGTTAATGCTCAAACCTTGCGCTTTTATTTATACCCCCGGAATATAATCAATGCTCTTAACAAAAATATTCAAAATACCAGCCACCCGGCGCGGTTGTTCGAGTGCGACCATGTGCCCGGCTGAATCGATGGTTTGCAAGGCTGCGTTTGGAATATTAACAGCCATCAATTCAGAATAACGCAGAGGGGTCATTTTATCTTCAGTGCCGCACACGATCAGGGTAGGAATATTGATCTCTGGTAAGCGTTGAATAACGTCAAAATTATTACATGCCTGCATGTCTCCAGATAGAACTGCCGGGCGTGTTTCCCCCAGACGGCTGGCAGCTAATTCCTTGAAATCAGCATCGATCTGCGGACCAAAACTCCATTCAATAATGGTCTGGATGGTTGCAGGAACCGTGGCCGGGAGAGCCAGCCCATCCAA